>Ga0207418_100155_pt1 | contig 16498 bp, 15 predicted proteins | sample LakMenEpi05Aug08_FD_150669 | JGI IMG/M metagenome (GOLD analysis project Ga0207418, IMG submission 150669) | Freshwater microbial communities from Lake Mendota, WI - 05AUG2008 deep hole epilimnion (SPAdes) | ecosystem: Environmental > Aquatic > Freshwater > Lake > Epilimnion/Euphotic zone ...
CTTATGGCATTGGGAGACTTTAAACGGACATAGAGGGACGATAAGACCACTTGTGGCGTGTTCCAGTGAAGTGTCAAGAATCACCGCTCCTTTAGGACGCTGAGTATGTCAAAAGGTAAAATTGTTAAAACATATTACAATCAAAAAACAAATGGTTTAATTTGCTCATGGTTACCAAGTTTATCGCTTCTCAATCGGTAGAAATTTCCGTTCCTCAGCAATCTGTTCCAATTCAACACTACTTGCGTCAACCTCAACGTTTAGTAAATGCCCTAGCTGATAATACCAGAATTCAACAACTGTCTGAGGAAGTGTTTCGTTTAAAAATGCGTCCTTTATCTTTTATGTCATTGAATATTCAGCCAACTGTAGATATGAGAGTTTGGGCAGATGCAAGCGGAACCGTGTATTTAAGATCGCTTGGTTGTGAAATTCTTGGTTTTGAATATATTAATCAAAGGTTTGCCCTCAACTTAAAAGGCTATTTATCACCCTTTGAAGTTAGTGGTGAAACTTATCTACAAGGAAAAGCCGATTTAGAAGTTTTGGTAGAGATACCGCAACCATTTTCCTTTACACCCAAGTCAATTTTAGAAACTACAGGTAATGGATTGCTCAAAAGTGTGTTGTTAACTATTAAGCAAAGATTATTACATCACCTTTTAGCAGATTATCGGTATTGGGGTATGTACGAAGCCAAGGAGGCAAAAACTGATTATAACATTTCTGAGAGCAGTAGCGGGTCACAAGCCATATTACCAATTTTGAAACTGGAAATCTAAAATCTAAAATCTAAACTTGTTTGACAAGGACGAAAAGAGCGACGATGTAAAGGTGAAGGTCCGTATTTTTGCAGTGCTAATAAATGACGCTGACTACCGTAACCCTTATTGCGATCTAGATCATACACAGAATATTTTAATGCTAAACGCTGCACCAAGTCATCACGCCAAACTTTAGCCATGATACTAGCTGCTGCGATGTTAAGCGATCGCTCATCACCTTTAACAATTGTTACCTGTGGTATCAGTAAATTCCTAACTAACTGATTACCATCAATTAAGCAGAGTTGGGGCTTTACCCGCAACTTCAGAATAGCACGCTTCATTGCTAATAAAGTCGCCTGTAAAATATTTAACTTATCTATTTCCGCAGTCGTAGCATAGCCAATTCTCCAGTCTAAAGCCAGAGTGGCAATTTTTTCAGCCAGTTTAGTTCGACGAGAACTAGACAGTTTTTTGCTGTCCTTGATGTTATCTACCATGAGTATTGATAAAGCATCTACTGGTAATATAACTGCCGCAGCGACTACCGGACCAAATAAAGCACCTCGTCCTACCTCATCTACACCGACAACCGCACCCTGCATATCTAAGTAGGTAGAAAACTCTAACCAACTCGAATTATCCCAGGGTACTGGTTTAACTTCTCCCATATCTTAACTGTGATTTGTGTGATTTAGATCATTAGTTTAGACCATAATTTGTATGATTACTCTAATTTGACTTAGATGATTAATTAATCATCTAAATCATCAAAATCATCAAAATTACAGTCCGAAACCATCTGTATCTAAGGCTGATGAACGACGACGACGACGACGATTAGGAATAGAACCATGATTAGATTCAAATTCTATTTCTTTTTCCTTTTCAGTTTCATTTGTTTCTTCAGTTTTAGGTTCTATTTCCCTCTCTTGTGGAACTATTGTCACTTCTGGAACTATTACTAATGGTGGAAAAGATGGTTCTTCTTCTAGCTCAAATGTTGGTGTCGGTAGTTTAATTGTGACAACTTCAGGAATTGTTTTTTCAGTAACAATTGTTTCAGGGATAAATTCAGTTTCTTCAACAGGTGATTGTCCTGGTTGAACAACATTAATAATTACCGACCTCGGATTTTTTCCCTCTCGGTCCAACTTGAGTAAAGGAGAAATTCCCATTTCAGCATAAGTATCTTGTTCTCTTGTTGACAGCATCACAGTCACAACCTCTGGAGGTTCTACTTTAATTGGTTCTAGTTTGACCTTAGCCCGTTCTGGTCTTTCAGTCCAACCTGATTTATTAATAGTGGGTGGAGCAATTTCTGGTATTGGTAATTCAGGTTCTTCCAAGTCCAAATCCGCATCATTAACAAAACTGAGAGGATTAGTCGGTAAACGGGATTCATCTTTACCATTAACAGCATTAGCACCAATGCGACTACGACGAGTCCGAGTCCGACGCTTGCTATCATTTAATTCTTGATAACTGGGATGATTAATCAGATGGAGAGAATTAAATTCTGGTTCTGCTTCAAATCCATCCCCAAAGCCATCATAGGTATCTCGTAGTACAGATTGCCCTACACTACCACTATCAGGTGTGCGGGTAGTGGGTGCAGCCACTGTCCGAATTTCCCTTTGCGGTATCGGTACAAATCGCTCTGGAATATCCACAGCAGGTACTGGTAAGCGGTTTTCCATTTCTCCTGGTAATCTTAGGATATGTCCTAAACCACCGCAGGTAGGACAAGGTTCACCAAACAATTCATAAATGTTTTGTCCTTGACGCTTGCGAGTGAGTTCAACTAAACCTAATTCAGTTAATTGGGCAATTTGGGGACGGGCTTTATCAGCTTTGAGAGACTTGTTAAAGTGTTCTAAAACTTGCATTTGATCACGTCGGGATTCCATGTCAATGAAATCAACCACAATGACCCCGGCAATATTCCGCAATCGTAATTGACGAGCAATTTCCGCTGCTGCTTCGCAATTTGTCCACAATACCGTTTCTCTAGCAGTTGCAGAACGAGTGAAAGAACCAGAGTTAACATCTATAACGGTTAAAGCTTCCGTGGGTTGGATGATGATATAACCACCTGAGGGCAAATCTACCCTTGGTCTGAGGGCTTCACGGACAGCAGCATTGATGCGGAAATATTCTAAAATGGGTGAGCGATCGCGGTGATGATCAATTAATAATCCTTGGGGTGTTTGTCCACCACTCCAGTTTTGTAGATATTGCTTCACCCGTTTTAAGCCAGTGCTGGAATCAACAACAATGCGATTCACATCACCACCATACATATCTCGGAGGACGCGCTGAATAAAGTCATCATCACGATTTAGTAAAGCTGGAGCTCGGGAGGTGACTGCTTCTTGTTGAACAATTTCCCACTGCTTTTGTAGCACTTCTAAATCTTCAATAATTGCTTCTTCTGGCTTACCTTCTGCTTCTGTGCGTACCAGCAAACCCATCCCTGCTGGTTTCACTAAAATTGCCAAAGCTCGTAGACGGTTACGTTCACTTTCGCTCTTAATCCGTCTTGATAAATTTACACCCCGTCCATAGGGCATTAACACTACATAACGTCCGGGTAGGGTAATATTACCTGTGAGCCTGGGACCCTTTGATCCTGTTGGCTCTTTCATCACCTGCACTAAGGTTTTTTGCTGCGGTGTTAATAGTTCTGTAATCGCTGCTGCACTACGTTTCAGTCTCAATGGACCTAAATCAGTGACATGAATAAAACCATTGCGTTCTGGGTCACCGATATTTACAAAAGCCGCATCTATCCCAGGTAAGACATTTTCTACTACACCTAAGTAGATATCACCAATTTGGTGATGACCCGTAGCGACAACCAGTTCTTGTATTTGATCTTCTGAAAATACAGCAGCGATTTGATGCTGCTCCGCGATGATAATTTGTTTTGGCATTCAATTTCCTCAAAAATTGGCAGCACCGCTGGGAATTACGAGGAAGTTCTCTGTTATCCCGCTTGTCCTGACGGTCGCTGCTACAAGACGCTACTAGTAATAAAAATTTCCAATTTGAGTAGCTCTGCAAAGTTATGAAGAGCTAATGATACTGTGATTGCGTTTATACGCTGGATTCTTCCTGAATAGCTACATATAGTTTAAGAACTTCTATCAACCTTCCTTGGCCGATTTCCCATACTATACGCTGCTATTTCAGCTTTGGATATCCGTAGATACCTGTCATAAAGTCAACATCTCATCAAGTAAAGCCGACTATACCTAAGAAGTACGTACTGAATGGAAGCCCGCCGTGTTTAGACACGGTTTTTCTTGGGTTTACCATGTACAGACGGGGGAAATCTTTCTGATCAGGATTCACTATCCGTGTCTTGATTAGAAAGTTTAGGTGCAGATACGCACTGTGTCATCTTTACAAGAATTATGGCAGGTTGGTCATCTCTGTCAATACTTAAGTTGTATTTTTTACAATTAAACTCACTTGCCTTTGTAACAATTGCATAAAATCCCACCATAAAAGCAAGTCTTATTTCCGGGATAAAATGTAGCAGTCAATGGAGAAGTTGGCGAAAGCTATGGTGAGTGATTGATTCACAGAGTAGCTATAGAGAGAGTGGCTTGTAGTCGTCAGCAGAGTTTGTCTGGGATACAATCTTAGGAATTACACTCTTGTATCTTTACCTTCGCTCCTGTAATTATCACAGGTAGCGAATTAAGTCATCCAATGCAGCACCAGAAAATTTCTCTTACATCCCTATTCTAACGCAACCTTGACAAAAATCAATCGTTACAACGTACTAATTTTTGGCAGCTACTAACAAGTTATCGGATAACTAGACGCTGACGGTGAATATGCAAGAGATGAAATTCTAGATTAGCTACTGTTTCTAGCATAAACGATATTTTCTCAGGACGCAAGATTACACCATCTGGACGACAACTACCCAAGTAACGTACAACTGCTGTTGAGACTGATTCTTGGTTAGCTGCTGATACTAATTCTATATCCCACAGGAGCTCGCGCAGATTTATTAATTGTTGCTTACCAGATTTAGTTGTATGTGCCGATAAAATCTCCTCTTGATTTTTAATAGTTTCTATCCAATCTTGCCATTGTGCCAGTTTTCCTGGTGTTTGGGGTGTAGACAGTGTGAGTAAATACTCGGCTGCTTCCAGAGATTGGGTAGCAGATGGAGATTTAATATCTATTTCTACCACATTATATACAGGAATACCAGTAGGTAGTTGTTTAACCAATTGGGTATGAAAAGTTCCGATATCAATTGGTTCAGTCAGTTCAAAATCTACAATTTCTCCATTACTGGTAGCACCTAAGGATAAGGCACTGGCTAGACAAATTCGGGGACTAGGATGAAAACCACCTGTAAAGGTAATTGGTAAACTAGCGCGACGCATAACCCGATCAAATAGGCGCATTAAATCCAAGTGACTGACTAAAGCCATATCTCCTTGTTTACCAAAGCATACTCGCAATCGTTGGGCCTTGGTGGTATTGGGAACGAAATTACTGGCAAAGCTGGGAATAGGTGGTGCAGCCATGACGACATTATGGCCGAAATCCGGGCTACAGACTCCACAATGAGAACAACCATCAAAAGAGCAGTCAGGTACAATTGCAGCTTCTAGAGCGCGGTGGAGGTCGTCTTGCAGCCATTTTTTATCAATGCCAGTATTAATATGATCCCATGGTAGGGGAGTATCTAGAGGTGATGGGGTTTGTGCTTGTTTGTTGTCGGTAGCAAACAGATTCCACTCGCCATTTTCCACTTGACGGTATTTCCAGTCTAGACCGGCTTGGGCGATGGCTATTCCCCAAGCTGTAAAGGCGGCATCTACATTATCATACCAAGAATCCATCCCCGCACCCAATTCCCAAGCCCGCCGTAATACTTTCCCTAGGGTGCGATCGCCTCTACCTATAAAGTCTTCCATTGCTGAGATCCGAAAATCCGTGAAATTTACTTTCACATTCCGTATGGCGCGAAACTCTTGTCGCAGTAAATTTTGTTTTCTCACCAATTCTGCTGTAGAGACTGAATGCCATTGAAAGGGAGTATGGGGTTTGGGGGTAAAATTAGAAATGGTTAAAGTAAAGTTTAATGATCTTCGGCCTTTTTCCCAACATTCTTGTTTTAACCAGTTGACGGTTTCTGCAATTGCTAGTACATCCGTATCTGTTTCACCGGGTAAACCAATCATAAAATACAACTTGATTTGATCCCAACCTTGTAACCAAGCTGTTTTTATACCCCGTAATAATTCTTCATTGGTCAAACCCTTATTGATAATATCCCGCATTCTTTGCGTACCTGCTTCCGGGGCAAAGGTTAACCCACTTTGACGTGAACCTCCCAGGATATTGGCAATATTTTCATCAAATCTATCTACTCTTTGACTTGGTAAGGTTAAGGAAATATTATCATTTTTGAGACGATTTTTAATTTCCATCCCTACTGCTGGTAGGGCTAAATAATCGGAACAACTCAAAGACAAAAGGGAAAATTCATTGTAACCTGTTTCCCGCATTCCCTTTTCTATAGCTTCTACCACTTTTTCTGGTTCGACATCCCGCGCTGGTCTAGTCAACATTCCTGGTTGACAGAAGCGACAACCACGGGTACAACCTCGACGAATTTCTATGGTTAAACGATCATGGACTGTTTCTATATAAGGGACTAAGCCAATAGAATAGGCTGGAATAGGTGTGGCTACTCTTCGGAGGACTCTTGTGGGTACGTCTGGACGCAGGGGATATACAGCACCAGTTTCGCCCATTTCATAGAACTGCGGCACATAGACTCCGGGAATTTGCGCCAAGTCTAATAATAGTTCTTCTCGATTCAAGTTTGATTTTTGCCCTTCTTCTAAAACCAAACCAATTTCCGGGAGTAGTTCTTCCCCGTCTCCCAAAACTATGAAATCAAAGAAATCTGTGTAAGGTTCGGGGTTAGATGTTGCTGTTTGTCCACCTGCAAAAATTAGTGGGTAATTTCCCTGTAACCTTTCTTCTCTGGTGACGGGGATTCTGGCTAAATCTAACATTTCTAAAATGTTAGTTGCACCTAATTCATAACTGAGACTAAAGCCTAAAATATCAAAGTCCGTCAACCACCGTTTAGATTCTACAGCAAACAAAGGTGTCTGCGTCCTGCGAAGTTTTACAGCTAAATCCGCTCCGGGTAAGTACGCGCGATCGCATAACTGGCGAGGTTGAGCATTCAAAATATTGTATAATATGATATGCCCTAAATTGGATGCTCCCACCTCATATACTTCTGGATATGTCAGAACCCAGCGGATTGTTGCTGTATCCCAAGGTTTATGGACTGCTAAACGCTCGTTACCCAGATAACGGCCAGGTTTTAAAATATCCGGTGTTATTAATTCTTCAACTAAAACAGTCACTTTGCTATCTCTAGCTACCCTAAATTACAGCCAACTACCCCTATGGTAACATTAATTAGAAATTTTGACTGCAATTACATAATTTTAGATTGGAAATGGCAATTTTGGCGTTACATCTTTTAGATTTGGTAACAATTTCATGGCAGCTTGTATAAGTATAGGCTTGTACTTTGTTTGAACATAAACTTTTTTTTCTGACTTGGCTATAAGTCTGAAGTCTCTTTATTCAATCTTTATGGACTGACTGGGTTTATTTAAAGATTGTTATAAGTTCATGGTAAAATGTAATTATATATACATTTTTTTTTGAGGAGTTACAAAACAATCTACTTATGCCTTCTAAATGCAGATTAATAATCTGTCGTAGTGACAGTTACTTTTGCAAAAGCTAGAATATAGAGGTGGTTTAAGTAAAATCTCTCTGTATTTGTCAGTCTCGATTTTTACCCTTGTTATTGACAAAAACGGAATGGTGGAATAACTGGTCTTGATATGTATTAGTGATCTAAATCACATGGGGAAAAGAGGCATAAATCACCTTTTATACCAAGCATTTTCTTAGATAATAACTAGTAACTACAAGGTTTATTTGCTATGACAACTCAATACGTAATTCGTCAGTTGGTAGAAAAGGCTTTGGATATCCGTAAATTAACCCCAGAAATAGAAAATGAGATTAACACAGAACTGACAAAGCTAGGTCATATCTCTGATGTTGACTATGAGGCCTTAGAATTACTAATGGCAGAGATGGATGCTGGTAGGGTACAGTTAGTTCCTACCTGGGGATAATTCTCTGTTGCTGGTAAAGAAAAAGAAAAATTCTTGGGTTTGATGATTCAGTGCAAATTTTTTATGTTTGTGTTATAATACTTGAGGAAAAAACTTCTCGCCAACGCCAAAAGTATTTCCAGATGAAAATGCGGCGTGCAGAAGTAAATAACTGTTAAGCAAATGCTCAACGGGAATCCTATTGTAGTAAATTAACAATAAAAGAGCAAAGAATCGTGTCAGTCGAAACCATTGAGAAGCGTTCTACATCTCGCAAGCTTGCGCCTCGGTATCGCGTCCTGCTCCATAATGATGATCATAATCCGATGGAGTACGTGGTACAAGTGCTGATGGCTACTGTTAATAGCATTACTCAACCCCAAGCTGTTAGTATCATGATGGAAGCTCACAATAACGGGTTAGCTTTAGTTATTACCTGCGCTCAAGAACACGCGGAGTTTTATTGTGAAACCCTCAATAATCATGGTTTAAGTAGTACAATTGAACCTGATGAATAGTTATTGGTCATTGGTCATTGACATAAGTATATATTATTGACAATGATGATTGACTAAACTCTATGATGAAAATTAATTTAGCACTTGGCCGAAGTACCGCCCCTATCAGGGTTGGTTGCTTTGTGTTGTGTTTATTACTGTTGTGGTTGCCCCTAGCTGTACCAATTTATTGGCTAGTGGCAGATACTAATTTAGAAAGTATTTTGACACTGGTTATATTATATGTAGAGTTTATTTTTCTGCTCAATCTTTGGGGTAAATGGGTTTATCAGCAATCAAAAATATTTAGCCATTATGGGTTAGAATTTACGGGTCTTAATGGTGTGAATGTGTTGCAGGGGTTGGCTATTGGTTTAACCACTGTTTTGGTTTTATTTGGTTTAGAAGGTTTACTGGGTTGGTTGGTATGGCAACAACCACAAGTGTTTTTGGGAAGAATAATTTTAGAAGGTTTATTAGTTGGTTTTGGGGTGGGGTTTGCAGAAGAATTATTATTTCGGGGTTGGTTATTGGACGAGTTACAACGAGATTATAAATTAAATATCGCTCTCTGGATAGATGCAATTTTATTTGCTATAGCCCATTTTATTAAACCTTTGGAAGCAATTATTCATACTTTACCCCAATTTCCGGCTTTGGTGCTGTTGGGGTTAACGCAGGTATGGGGAAAACGTTGGCAACGGGGGCGTTTAGGCTTACCAATTGGTTTACATGGTGGGTTGGTTTGGGGTTATTATATCATTAATGTGGGGCAATTAACCCAATATTCGGGACAAGTTCCTGATTGGGTTACTGGTGTAAATAATAATCCTTTACAGGGGGTTATGGGGGTATTATTTATGGGTGGTTTGGCTTGGTGGATAGGTAATCAGCAAAAACCCGGTTAAGAAAAACCGCTGTTGGTGAATGAAGGTATGATTTTTTCAGGCTTCGCCCCGCTTCGCCCCGCTTCGCCCCGCTTCGCTAACACGCAAAGGCGCAAAGACGCAAAGGTAAGAGATTAAAATTTATCCTATAAATCCTGAAATCCTGAACAATTTAATCTATCAAGACTTGACAAATCTCAAAGACTAGGCTATACTCATGTTATGAGTCGGAAACTGTGCGCCCATATATATAGGCTTTTCAATCATTAGTATAATTATTTTCCTCTTTATCCTAGTAAATCCTGAAATCCTGGATAATTTAATCTATTAAGACTTGACAAATCTCAAAGACTAGGCTATACTCATGTTATGGGTGGAAAGTGTGCGCCCATATATAGACTTTTCAATCATCAATATAATTATTTTTTTCTTGATCATATAAATTCTTAAATCCTGATTCTGACAATTTAATTTTTATTATGGCTTATTTTACCCCAGGGCAACTACTCAAAAAAGGACAATACAAAATTATTGATACTCTAGGACAGGGAGGATTTGGTATTACCTATTTAGCGCAAGACCATAAACGCAAAAAACAAGTAGCTATCAAAAGTCTCAATGTCTCTTTTTTGAAACAACGCTATCGAGATAAATATGGGAATACAGAAGGTTTTGGAGAATTTTTAGCCCAAGAACAGGACAAGTTTAACACTGAAGCGATGGTTTTAGCTACCTTTGATCATCCTCACATTGTTAAAGTTTATCCTGAACTGTTTCAAGAAAATGGTTTATCTTGTATGGTGATGGAATATGTCAAAGGCAAAAATTTAGAACAATATTTATACGCGAATGGTGTTTTTAGTGAAAGTGCTGGTTTAGAAATTATTAAAGGCATTGGAGAGGCTTTAATTTATATTCATGGTCGTAATTATCTGCACCGAGATATTAAACCTGCGAATATTTTACTGCGAGAATCTGACAATAAAGCCATATTAATTGATTTTGGTTTAGCGAGAGAAGTCAACTTTGCGGAATTGATGAGTTTAACAAATGCCAAAACTCCGGTTTTTGCACCACCAGAACAATTTGAAAATAGAAGTAATTTCACTCCGGCTTTAGATATTTATGCTTTAGCTGCGACATTATATGTAATTATCGCTGTTCATGAACCTCCTTTCATTCCTCTGCCTAGACCTTATCTGAATGCTAAGATAATGCTAGATATGAAAATGGCGATTGAACCACCGCAAAAATACAATTCTCAAATTAGTCAAAAGGTAAATGATGCTATTCTCAAGGGAATGGAGTTAGATTATCAAAACCGTCCTCAGTCTATTACAGAATGGTTTAGGTTTTTAGGTATTCAAACAAATGAAAAACCTAACCCCCCTAACCCTCCTTCTCTACAAGAGAAGGGGGATATTAAAGCCTCTTTCTTACAAGGAGAGAGGTTGGGAGAGAGGTTTTTAACTAACCTGAAAACTTTCACTTTTGAAATTGTCACAACCAACGCAAAAGGAAGCATTATCAACAAACGCAACCACTCAGCAAATTACTTTGTGGAAGATTTAGGAAATGGGGTGAAGTTGGAAATGGTGGAAATACCCGCAGGAACATTTTACATGGGTTCACCGGAAAATGAAGAGGGAAGAGATGATAGTGAAAGTCCCCAACATCAAGTTACTGTTCCCAGCTTTTTTGTCGGTAAATATCCTTTGACTCAAGCACAATATCAAGCTATCATAGGAAACAACCCTGCTCATTTCAAAGGTAATAATCGTCCTGTTGAATGTGTGAGTTGGAATAATGCGGTTAATTTTTGTCAAAAGTTAAGCCAAAAAACAGGTAAAAACTATAAGTTGCCCAGTGAGGCACAATGGGAGTATGCTTGTAGGGCAGGAACAACGACACCTTTTTATTTTGGTGAAAGTATTACCCCAGATTTGGTAAACTATGATGGCAGGTATCCCTACGCTAACGCACCAACAGGGCAATATCGAAAACAAACCACAGATGTAGGAACTTTTCCTCCTAATGCTTTTGGTTTATACGATATGCACGGAAATGTGTGGGAATGGTGCGAAGATGACTGGAATGAAAATTATATAAACGCGCCTATAAATGGCAGTGCTTTGATTAGTCGAAGCAAAAGAAAGCTCGTGCGCGGTGGTTCGTGGTACAACCTTCCTGCCAATTGCCGTTCTGCTTTTCGCCACAACCACAATCTCGACTACAACGACAACGATATTGGTTTTCGGGTTGTGTGTAGTGGTGCGGCGAGGACTTAGTAGCCCTTTATACTCTTGCTCTTTTGCCCTCTGCTCTTTTTTCTTTTCCCTTACCCCGCCGTTAGGCGGAATTTTTTCAGGTAAATACTGGATTTGGAAACCTTATATATATGGGCGCGTACTTTTCCACCTATAACCTAAGCATAGTCGAAACTGAGAATTTTGTCAAGGGGTAAAATTGTCAGAATCAGGATATCCAGGATTTGAGGATTTTCAGGATTTGCAGGATTTGCAGGATGTTGTTTAATGATTGTTTATGGGAAGTTGGGATTTTTCAGGATGTTGTTTAATGATTGTTTATTGAGATGATTTTGTCTGAATCAGGATATCCTAATTCAGACATTTAAGCAACAAAAGGATTAATTGTATTCAGAAATTCTGCTTCTGCTTGTTGAGCATAATATAGATCCCAGCGAACTTGTAAATTCATCCAGAAATCAACAGATATGCCAAAAAACCTGGATAAACGCAGTGCTAAACTGGGTGTGATATGCTGTTTACCTGCGATTAAATCTACAATTTGCTGTTCTGTAACACCTATAGATTCAGCTATTTTCTGGGGTGTTAAACCTTTATGGATCATAAACTCTTCTAATAACATTTCTCCAGGATGGGTAGGAGGACGATGGGTTGGGATTTTCATAAATGTGATTAATACCTCAATGATAATCTATAATTTCCACGGCATCTACCCCTAATTCTCGCCAAAAAAAGCAAATTCGATATTGATCATTTATAAAGGTTTTACTGTTTTAAATGATTTGATAAATGAAAACCCTATATATATGGGCGCACACTTTTCCACTCATAACATAAGTGTAATTGAAACTGAGATTTTTGTCAAGGGCTGAATCAGGATTTTTGAGGATTTATAGGATAAATTATTTGTGTGTGGTCTGCACAATTTCCCAGCCATAACAGAAGCATGGTGGAAACTGAGAATTAAGGTAAATATTTTTGTACCACTGTCCAACCGCTGAGAGATACCCAGGCAAATCCTAGTAATAAGCAGAGATTACAACTAAGATGTAATGGTCTAGCCCAAGGCTTTATGGTGCTAATTTGAGTGGCACTAAATGCGGATACTAAAACTAATATTACTACTATTAAGCCAGCTAATAAATGTGGTGAGTGTCCTAATGTACCAAAGTGTCCTAATGTACCAACAATGCCTACGACTAGAAGTAGTAAGACTAGACTAACCATAATTATGCCAATTATATAATGGAGCGATCGCACTTGAGAACGATACCAAGGTAGTAGAATACCGAAAGACGCTGGATTAGTTCTGACCTGTAACATCCAAATACCAGATATGGCTAAAATTACGTAAGCTAGTAATGATAATCCCATTGACCAAGCGGCTATTTTCCATAACCATAGAAAGGAAGGTAGGTGCATAAAACAGTTTAGTTGAGAAAAGTTACAGAATTACTATAAACCTAAATTAAACTTATGACTAGTTCTAGAAATGATTGGTTTCCTACGTCGGTTTGGCATTTTTCTGTGGATAATTATCAAGAATTAAATGCGCTACTGTTACAAACTATCTATGCAGAAGAAGGTCGAAATAGTCAGGGTGAGAAGTGGTCAAATATACTAGGATGGCATAGTGGGGATAAGTTACATGAAATGGATAGTTTTGACAATTTTACACAAATTATTCATAAAAATGTTTTAGAAGTTGGCACATTTTTACAATGGGATTTACAAAAGTTTAGCCTAAAAATTACAACTTGTTGGGCAATTATTAATCGTAAACTTGCGGCTAATTCTGTACACAATCACCCAAATTCAATTTTAAGTGGGGTCTATTATTTAAAAACTCCTGAAAATTGTGGTGATATATTCTTTTGTGATCCTCGACCGGCTTCACAGATGATTATACCACCTTTTATAGAGTTTAATCTTTGGAATTTTCCGAGAATAAGTTACAAAGTTCATGAGGGAATGATGTTAATATTTCCCAGTTGGCTTTTACATGGTGTAGAAATGAATATGAGTGATCAAGATAGGGTGTGTATTAGTTTTAATATTGGCATGGTACCTGTAAATAAATAATGTTTTATGAAAGAAACTTAGCTTTTATTTAGGCTGTCGCGCACTCTCCCCTATGTACGGTGTACACACAAGTTACCCCACCCTAACCCTCCCCTTGCAAAGGGGAGGGAACTAATTTTTCTGGTTTCCCCCATTTCCAAGCGGTTTCCCCCATTTCCAAGCGGTTTCCCCCATTTCCAAGGGGGGATTAAGGGGGTAATTTTTCCGGTTTCCCCCATTTCCAAGGGGGGATTAAGGGAACTAATTTTTCTGGTTTCCCCCATTTCCAAGGGGGGATTAAGAGGGGTAATTTTTCCGGTTTCCCCCATTTCCAAGGGGGGATTAAGGGGGTAATTTTTCCGGTTTCCCCCATTTCCAAGGGGGGATTAAGGGGGGTAATTTTTCCGGTTTCCCCCATTTCCAAGGGGGGATTAAGGGGGGTAATTTTTCTGGTTTCCCCCATTTCCAAGGGGGGATTAAGGGGGGTAATTTTTCTGGTTTCCCCCATTTCCAAGGGGGGATTAAGGGGGGTAATTTTGTATCATTTAATGTGAGAGGTTTGGGAATGTGGTATAATAAGTTGATGGGGTGGTAGTTTGCAAGCAAGGCTAAATATTGCTAAAGTAATAGTTAATACGGAGGTAGATAGAATTAGTGCTGCTGGTTTGCCTCCAGATGATACCAGGATTTTGAGACAGTTCTGAGTTGTGTGGGCAATTATTTGGGTCATGTCTACGATAAAGGACTGGTTTAAAGTTTCAATTATTTGGACTAAACTATCTAAGATTTTGGTGGTTTTATCGGACTGAGTAGGAAGATTTTCTTTTTCTGTTGGTTGTTGAGACATGGTTTACACTCCTGGGATATGTGTTTTTTTTCATGTCTCTATCATGACTTGTCATTTCCCCTGATAGGTTGGGTGTTGTAGGTCATTTTTTATGAAAATTTATGTAGGTAAATGTAGGCAGATGTAGGTTTGTAGGGTACAATTTAAAATCATTAGTCTATTACTAAATTTAACCTATTTACTCAAAATATGTCCAATGGATTCTCAAAAAGCTTTAAATTTTATCAATCGTGTATTGTCAGAAAAGAGAAAACCAATTTTAAATCCTGTAGAAAATGGTCTATTTTTGGGTATTTGGGAAAATCAAAGTTATGATGATATTGCAGCTAAAATTAACATGACTAGTCAATATACAAGAGATTTAGGAGGGAAATTATTTAAAAAGTTAAAACAAGATTTAGGGATTATAGTTAATAAAAGAAATTTTCAAAATCCTATAAAATACTTTTATCAAGAATATTCATCTAATTCTGCTCCGCTAAAACCTAAGATAGAAATAACTGAAATCGAACCAAATCCACTACAAAATAATCAAAATCCATTTATTCCCATAACTGGAAGAATAGAAAAACTAGAAAAGTTTTTTGGTAGAGAAAAAGAAATAAAAGAAATATTTGAACTTCTCAATAATGCCAGTAGTGTAGTGATTATTGGTGAACAAACAATTGGTAAATCATCTTTATTATATGCAGTTTATCAGCAATCAGAAAAACTTTTAAAATCACCGCGTCAACGTGTTTTTCTAGATATGAATAATATTCATAATCAAGAAGATTTTTATTTTGCTATATGTGAAAAAATTGATGTTCCAGCTAGTATAGGTTATAGATTTAATAGAAATTTAGAAAATAAAAGAGTATTATTAATTTTAGATAATGTTGGTAAATTGAATGGAGCAGGATTTACAAGAGATGTGAGATATCATTTACGGAGTTTAGCTGAAGGTGAAAATGCTTGTTTAAAATTAGTTTTAGCCGCAAATGAATCTTTACAAACATTATTTAATGATAGTTATGACACATCTCCATTACCAGGTATTTGTTTACCAATAGATATTCCTGTTTGGGATAAAACAATTATCCGTGAATTTATTACTAAACGGTTACAACCAACTACAATTGATTTTACAGAAGCAGATATCCAAAAACTGATTCAAGAAAGTGGTGGATATCCGCAAAAATTAACCCAGCTTTGTTATAATTTGTATAAAAAATATTCTGAATCTAGTATTTGAAAATATGGCATTGCTAATTTCAAGAATGAAAATAATTTTGCATCAATTGAAAACGCTTGTTGAGACGTTTCATGGAACGTCTATGAATACTTGTCGAAATTAAGTAGGGTAGGTTGGGTTGAGGAACAAAACCCAACATTTACGAGGGTTTGTTGGGTTTCACTTTGTTCAACCCAACCTACGAAAATCCTTAACTGAGAAGTATTATAATATCTCTACATTCCAAAATCATACACAGATTAAGCAACACCAAAACCATATTATGAATAACAAATCTCCTGTACCTCGTTTAGATTTAGCTCCTAAATTACGCCGTCCTCTGTCTTTATGGAATCCTTTAGATTATCTACTTTTGCTGTATTGGGTGTTTTACTTTCCCCAGGCTTTGTGGTGGTATGTTGATACCTTTGGCGGGGGTTATATTCCTGTAAAAGAAATGAATTGGAGTAAAGGAATAAAAATATTACGCGAAAATCCTATTCAGTTTCAATTATTATTTCAAGGTGTGGTTTTAACAATAATTACACCCATATTGATTTGTTTATGTCTGCAGGAATTAGGCTTGCGTGTTTTCTGGTCTGGTGTGGCGGTAGGTGTGGCGGTAGGTGTGGCGTTCGGTGTGGCGGTAGGTGTGGCGTACGGTGTGGCGTTCGGTGTGGCGTTCAGTGTGGCGTTCAGTGTGGCGTACGGTGTGGCGTTCAGTGTGGCGTTCAGTGTGGCGTACGGTGTGGCGACAGGTGTGGCGATA
>Ga0207418_100164_pt1 | contig 15825 bp, 12 predicted proteins | sample LakMenEpi05Aug08_FD_150669 | JGI IMG/M metagenome (GOLD analysis project Ga0207418, IMG submission 150669) | Freshwater microbial communities from Lake Mendota, WI - 05AUG2008 deep hole epilimnion (SPAdes) | ecosystem: Environmental > Aquatic > Freshwater > Lake > Epilimnion/Euphotic zone ...
TTGTTTTTTAACAAAAACCGAGCCTGCCCAAATGGTCATGGAAATCCCGGAGAAATGGAACCAAGATCTTTTAGTTTCAACTCCCCACACGGGGCTTGTCCAACTTGTAGCGGACTTGGGGTGATTACTGAAATTGACGCTGATATGGTCGTCCCAAACAGTAAATTGTCTATTATGGAAGGTTGTATCAGACCTCTTAGCCGGCTTAGTATTTCGGGTGGTTGGTTGACCAGAATGTTTGAAGATTTGGCTAAAAAGTACAATTTTAAACTTAAAACTCCTTGGAGAGAGCTTACTGAAAAACAGAGACAGGTTATACTTTATGGAACTCCAGATGGCAAGTTTGAAGGTGTGATCCGTAATCTTGAAAGACGCTACAAAGACACTACCAGCGACTCTGCCAGAAGAGATATTGAAAACTACATGACCAAAAAAACCTGTCCTATTTGTAACGGTCACAGGTTAAAGCCAGCCAGTTTGGCAGTTACGATCGCAGGCAAAAATATTTCCGAAGTCTCTGAAATGTCGATTACTGACAGTTTGGCACATTTTACCACTTTGCATAAAAATGAAAACAAAGAACTTTCTGCAAAAGAATACGAAATTGGAAGGTTGATTTTGAAAGAAGTTGTCTCAAGAATCAGATTTTTGGAAAATGTAGGCTTGGAGTACCTAACCTTGGCTAGAAGCTCAGACACGCTTTCGGGTGGAGAAGCTCAAAGAATTAGACTCGCAACCCAAATTGGATCTGGTTTGACAGGAGTTTTGTATATTTTGGACGAACCTTCTATCGGTTTGCACCAGCGAGACAACTCCAAACTTTTGGAAACCCTAAAATACCTCAGAGACCTTGGAAACAGTGTCTTGGTGGTAGAACACGACGAAGAAACCATGCGTGAAGCAGATTTTTTGGTTGATATCGGGCCAGGAGCTGGTAAACACGGAGGTCAAATTGTAGGTTTTGGAACACCCCAAATGGTTGCCGAAATGGACAGCTCTCCAACAGGTAGATTTTTGGCACACAAAGAAGAAATAGAAGTTCCTGAAAAAAGACGAGAAGTTGATCGCGAAGCCTTGGTAAAAGCTATCGAACTAGAAAGTCACGAAGGCGGCAAAACCACCTCCAAAGCTGAAAACACAGCCAATGGTAAATTCCGTGGAGAAGTAATTTCGATTTTGGGAGCTACCGAAAACAACCTCAAAAATGTCGATATCCACATCCCACTTCGTAAATTTGTAGCCATTACTGGAGTTTCTGGTTCTGGAAAATCAACCCTTATCAATGAAATTTTTAGCAATCAGTTGATGAATTATTTTTATGATAGTCACCGAACTGTAGGTAAATTTGAAGAAATGATCGGTATCAACAACATCGACAAACCCATCATCATCGACCAAAGCCCAATTGGTAGAACTCCACGAAGTAATCCTGCAACTTATACCGGTTTATTCACCCCAATTCGTGAGCTTTTTGCCTCACTTCCCGAGTCTAAAGCCCGAGGTTATACTCAAGGTAGATTTAGCTTTAATGTCCCTGGTGGGCGATGTGAAACTTGCCAAGGAGATGGAATTATTCGAGTAGAAATGAACTTTTTACCTGATGTTTATGTGGTTTGTGAGGACTGTGACGGCAAAAGATACAACCGTGAAACCCTAGAAATTTTGTACCGCGAAAAGACAATCTCGGATATTTTGGAAATGAGTGTGGCTGACGCTTTTGAGTTCTTTCAAAATCACAAAGTCATCAACCGCAAACTAGAAACCCTAAAAGATGTAGGCCTTGGCTATATTCGCCTTGGACAACAAGCCACCACTCTTTCTGGAGGAGAGGCTCAAAGGGTCAAACTTGCAACCGAACTTAGTAAAGTCGGCACTGGAAACACCCTTTACATTTTGGACGAACCAACCACTGGTTTGCACCCATTAGATGTAAAATTGCTCCTCAAAGTTTTGCATGCACTTGTGGATCGTGGCAACACTGTTTTGGTGATCGAACACAACCTTGATGTCATCAAAACTGCCGACTGGGTGGTAGATCTTGGACCAGAAGGTGGAAACAAAGGAGGTGAAATTGTAGCAACCGGAACCCCTGAAGAAGTCGCCCTAGTAAAAGCAAGTTACACAGGTCAGTATTTGAGACATACCTTGGGGTTGTAGTTATAACCTTTATAAATTTGTTAAATAAATTTTGTATTTTGTTTATAATTATACCTCTAAATATTTATAGGTTGAATTTAATATCATTATGTCGTTTTATAAAACTATAGAAAACCTTTTACTTAAATTGGATAAATTTCAAGACAAAGAAGGTAAATTGCTAAAAAGCTTGGTTATAGATTCAGCATTTAAAATTGATTCTGATCTAATAGAACTACTGATTACCAATGAACAAGCCAAGGCCAAATTTTTTAAAGAAATAGCTGGTTACTGGGTGTTTAATATCAATGACTTTATTTTGTTTATTCAGGATAAAAACTTTTTGGACGACAGCTACACCAGATTTAAAAACAAAATTGGTTTAAATATAGATGATAAATTTCTTAATCAAAGAAAAGAAGTAGCTTTGGTTTGGCCATATAAAGACTGTGTACTAGAAGGTAACCAAGACAAGGAGGATACCAAACGCCAAGAGATCTTTTTTAACGAGGTTTTGGCTCAGGATGAGATAGATAGACTGCTTGACCCTAAAGTGCTGGTAAACTGGACCAGACATACTGCAAACGGAGAGGTGAGATTCTCCTCTTTGAGGAGTACCCACGAAGTGGGGGAGGTGGATTATAGCACTCAACAAACATCACCCCGTCAGTCTTCGACTGCCACCCCTCAAGAGGGGAATTTCTTCCACCGAGATGAAAACGGCACAATAAAAGAAAATCTTTTAATCAAAGGAAATAATCTTTTGGCTTTGCACACTCTAAAAAAGCAATTTAGAAGCAAAATAAAACTGATTTATATTGATCCGCCGTACAATACTGGCAATGATGGTTTTAAATACAATGATAGATTTAATCACTCCACTTGGCTAACATTTATGAAAAATAGGCTGGAGGTAGCAAGGGAGCTACTGCGAGATGATGGGGTAATTTTTGTGCAGTGTGATGACAACGAACAGGCTTATTTGAAAGTTTTAATGGATGAGGTGTTTGGTAGGGAGAATTTAATTACAAATATTATCATTAAAACAGCGTTCGAGAATGGATTTAAGACTTTGGGAAATAAGCCAGTAAGAGTTAAAGAGTTTGTTTTGTATTATTCCAAAGATATAAAAAACTATAAATATAAAAAAGTATTCGTAGAAAATATAAGAGAGTGGGATACTCATTTCAATTTATTTTTTGATAAAGATAAGATGGAAGTTATTCCTTTAATTAAGAAATTAGAATTAGAAGGCTGCCTACCAGAAGGATCTAAACTGTCTGATATAAATTTGAAAAACAAAAAAATCCGTGATTTTATAATTACAAATGCTGAGTTCATCTGTGATACAAAAGCAATTAACTTAAAAAAGGTAGAAGAGAAGAAAGGAGTTGACTTATACAAATTAGATAACAAAGAAGTTTTTATTTATAAAGGTAGGATGTTAAATTCAATTGTTAGTCAGATTAACAAAATCGAAGGTAAAAACACTTTTACACTGCCACTTTCAGATCTTTGGGTTGATATCGGTTTTAACAATGTACAAAACGAGGGAGGTTTGAATTTTCCTAATGGTAAAAAACCCGAATCTTTATTAAAACGAATTTTAGAAACTAGCACAAACCCAAATGACATCGTCCTAGATTTTCACGCTGGAACAGGTACAACTGGAGCAGTGGCACACAAGATGGGTAGGCAGTGGATTCTGGTAGAGCAAATGGACTATATAAAAGATTTACCCGAAGCAAGACTAAAAAAGGTAATAGGTAAAAGTGAAAAACGAAAAATTAGTGATGAGGAAAAAATTAGTTTGCAGGAGATTTTGGAGAAGTTGGAAAAGGGTAAAAATAGTTTGATCTAAAGAATATGCCTAAAAAAGAAAATTCAATTATCTTGTTCAATCAAAAAGAAGTCCGCAGACATTGGGACGAGGAAACCGAAACTTGGTATTTTTCTGTGGTTGATGTTGTAGAGATTTTGACAGAAAGCCCTCGTCCAAGAAAATATTGGCATGCTTTAAAAACAAAACTAAAAGACGAAGGAAGTGAGCTGTCCCAAAATATAGGACAACTGAAAATGAAATCATCTGATGGCAAATTTTATGAAACTGATGTTTTGGATACGAAGAATATTTTAAGGCTTATTCAATCAATTTCATCACCAAAAGCTGAACCTTTTAAACTTTGGCTGGCAAAAGTAGGCTATGAAAGGATCGAGGAAACAGAAGATCCAGAGCTAGCATTTGAAAGAGCCATGAAAACCTATCTCAAAAAAGGATATTCTAAAGACTGGATAAATCAAAGGTTAAAAAGTATAGAAGTTCGAAAAGAGCTGACCGACGAGTGGCAAGAAAGAGGGGTAAAAGAAGGTCTGGAATATGCCATTTTGACTGATGAAATTACCAAAGCCTGGAGCGATAAAACAACCAAAGAATACAAACAGTTTAAAAATTTGAAAAAGCAAAACATTAGAGACAACATGACCAATCTTGAACTGGTTTTAAATATGCTTGCCGAAGCCTCTACAACAGAAATTTCCAAAACCAAAAAGCCAAAAAACTTGGATGAGAATAAAAAGGTAGCAAAAGAGGGTGGAAATGTTGCCAAACAAGCAAGAATAACACTTGAAAAACAAACAGGAAAAAGTGTGATTTCGTCTAAAAATGCGATAGAATTACAAAACAAGAAAAAACTTAAGTAAGAATATGTCTAACATCGAACAACTTTTAACCAAACAAGAAATTCAGCTTTTGGAAAACCTGGGACTCGATCCAAATTCTAAAAATCTAAGCCAAAAAATTCAAGATGTTTTGAAAAAAGGAGAAATTGAAAAGTTTGTTGACTACGACCAAGGTGGAATAAGTAAAGCTGTAAGCTGGCAAGGTGGAGGTGATTTTATTTATTGCGAACTAGCCAAATACAATGAGACCTTTATAGAAAAAATTCAGAAACTGGATATTCATGGCGACACGGTGGTCGCCTCTACAGAACTTCTTAAAATCTGGGAGGAAATGAAAGAAAAAGCCTTTTTGGATTATAGAGTGGAAACAGCCAAGTTTGATTCAGAAGAGTTTAAAAATTTAAGTATTGAAGAGCAAAAAACTCTTTTGGTGGAGGTTTTGGATAAAAATCAACTGTATGTAAATTATACAGAAATGGAGGATGAAACTTATGGAATAAGTCAAGAGGATAGGGATTTGAATAAGGAGTTTTATGGTAAGTAGTATTAAATATGAATAATGATAAATTACTTAAATTATTACAAAATCTTTTAAAATTACCCAAAGAAACTGAGTGGATAGAGTTTAAAGAGGCTCGCTCTACTTTTGATAAAGATGAGATTGGTAAATATAATTCAGCACTTTCAAACGAAGCTAATTTGAGAATGAAAGATTATGGTTGGTTAGTCTTTGGTGTCAGTGATGACAAACAAATATTGGGGAGTAATTATAGGTTAAACAACTTACATGATATTAAGTACGAAATTTATCAAAATACTAACTTATCTCTAAAAGAAGTCTATGAGGTGGAAGTAGAAAACAACAGAGTGGTTTTGTTTCAAATATCTCCAGCACAAAAAGGTCAACCTACAAAGTGGAAAGGCCAGCCATATGGCAGAGAAAGCGATAGTCTAATACCTTTAAGTGATGAAAAATATCAAAGCATATTAAATCAAGTAGAGAATCGTAATTGGTTAAGTTTTTACGCTAGTTATAGGGATCAATCAGTTTTTAGTACTCAAGAAGTTATTAGCTTGTTAGACTATGAGAGTTATTTTAGATTATTAAAATTACCATTACCTACAAGTTTTGAGCTAATTTTGGAAAAACTCAGTGATGAAAATTTTATAGTAAAAGAGGATAATCAGTATAAAATAACCAATTTAGGTGCTTTACTTTTTGCCAAAGATATGCGAATTTTTGGAGATTTACAGTATAAATTACCTAGGGTAATAACTTATAGCGGAAATAATAAATTGAGTGGTGTTATAAAAGATCAATCTGGGGTAAAAGGTTATGCAAGCGGTTTTGAGGGTTTAATTGACTATGTTTTTTCACAAATTCCAGAATTGGAAACAATTGAAAAGGTTAGGAGTAAAAAAAGAAACTATCCAGTCTTAACCGTAAGAGAATTTGTAGCAAATAGTCTCATTCATCAGGATCTAACACTTGGAACAAAGCCAATCATTGAAATTTATACTGATAGGATTGAAATTAGTAATGGAGGCAGTTGTCTTTTTGATCCAAGTAGGATTATTGATCATGTACCAACTTCAAGAAATGAAGTTTTGGCTGAAAAAATGAGAGTTTTAAATATTTGTGAAAAAAGAGGTAGTGGTGTTGACAGAGCAATTCAAGCAGTAGAAGAAATGCAGTTGCCAGCACCTAAATTTGTAAATCAACCTAACGGTTTTAAAAGTATTATCTATCAATATAAAAAATATGCAGACTTGTCTGATGAGGAAAAGTTGAGAGCTTGTTATCAACATGTTTGTTTAAATTACGAAACAGGGAGGTCAACAACCAATGAAAGCTTAAGAGAAAGGTTTGAGATATCAAAAAAATCAGCTTCTATGATGAGTAGGCTTATAAACAAGGCTATTGAAAAAGATCTAATTAAAAAATTTGATCCTAGTAATTCATCTTTGAAAATGGTAAAATATATTCCATTTTATGCCTAAATCTTATTTGACTCATAACCCCACATTTTCATTAAGAGACTAAAAACCCTATATTTTATGCCTAAATCTTGTTTGACTCATAACTCCACCTTTTTACTAAAAGACTAAATTTATATGTCCGATTACCTTTATCAAGACTATGATTCAATCTCAAAAAGAGGTTTTTTAAACCAGTTTAAAGTCTTGCCTGAATATCTAAAAGACAATCTAAATCCAAACTTTTTGGTCCGAGACTATCAAACAGAGGCCTTTGCAAGATACTTTTTTTATGAAACGGACCCTGAAAAGAAAGTACCAACTCATTTACTTTTTAACATGGCCACTGGAAGCGGTAAAACACTTATCATGGCAGGTTTAATCTTGCATTTATACACTCAAGGATACAGAAATTTCTTGTTTTTTGTAAATTCAACTAATATTATTTCCAAGACTAAAGACAACTTTTTAAACTCATTTTCTAGTAAATATTTATTTAATCAAAAGCTAGTTTATGAGGGTAAAGAGGTTTTGATAAACGAAGTAAACAATTTTCAAGAGTCCAACCAAGATCATATCAATATTTGCTTTAGCACTATTCAGGGACTGCATACAAACCTGATAAATGAAAGAGAAAATGCTTTAACCATTGAAGATTTTAAACAGTTTAAAATAGCTTTGATTTCAGATGAATCTCACCATATAAATAGCAAAACTAAAAGTAATAAATCACAAGAACTAATAGAAAAGCCGAGCTGGGAAAATACCGTAGAGCAGGTTTTTAAGGCTCACCCTGAAAATATCTTACTGGAATTTACGGCTACCTTGGATTTTTTGGATAAAAATATTACTGATAAATACAAATCAAAAATCATTTACAGATATGATCTAAAATCGTTCAGGTTAGATGGGTTTAGTAAGGATGTGAATATTTTGCAGTCAGACAGTGACGACACTCAAAGAATGCTCCAAGCGGTTATTTTGAATCAATACAGGCAAGATGTAGCAGCTAAAAATAAGATCAATTTAAAACCAATAATCCTTTTTAAAGCTCAAAAAACAATTGCAGAATCACACGAAAACAAAGCTAAGTTTGAAAAACTAATTGAAAATTTAACTACGAAAGACATTGAAAATATCAAAGAAAAGGTAAATATTCCTTTAATTCAAAATGCTGTAAATTTCTATCCGGATCTTAATTTGTTAGTAGATAAAATCCAGTCAAACTTTAGTCCAAGACACCTTTTGACTACAAATGAACTCATAACAGATGAAAAAGCCAACAAAAATGAGAGCCAAATACAAAAGGATCTAAACACTTTAGAATCTTCTGAAAATCAAATCAGAGCTATTTTTACAGTAAATAAATTAAATGAAGGTTGGGATGTCCTGAATCTTTTTGATATTGTAAGACTTTATACGGCAAGAGATGGAGATATAGATAAAAAAGGTGATTATATTCCCGGTAAAACTACCATCGCAGAGGCTCAACTAATTGGAAGGGGTGCTAGATACTATCCTTTTAGTATCGATGAAAATGATGACAAATTCAAAAGAAAATTTGATGATGATATAGAAAACGAAATGAGAATATTGGAGGAAATTCACTATCATAGTTTTAATGAACCTAGATATATTTCAGAGATAAGAGCTACACTTGTAAAAGAAGGTTTGCTTGATGAAAAGACTTTTACTAGAGAGCTAAAACTTAAATCGGAATTTAAAGAATCTACCTTTTATAAAACAGGTTTTGTACTAAAAAATAAGCAATTAAAACAGGATCAAGAGGATCAGCTTAGTTTTGAAAATCTATCATTTAAAAATACACCTTTTGAACACAAAGTATTTAGTGGTAAAGGTAAAGAAACAAAGGCTTTTGATGATTTTGATGATTTTGATGATGAAAAGCTTTATATTCAAACAAAAAATAAAGATTTTGATTTAGCTGAATTAGGTCTATTGGTAGTAAAAAAGGCTATGCAAAAAGACAGTTTTTTTAGCTATTCATCTTTAAAAGAGATGCTGCCAGAACTGAAGTCAACGGATGATTTTATAACTTTACCAAAGTATCTTGGAGGTGTAAAAATACTCTTTAACGGTCCTGAAAAATCTGTAAAAAATCCAAACTCAAAAGAGAAGTTAGATGCAGTTTTAGAACTATTAGAGCAAGTTAAATCAGAGATGAGAAATACAGCTCAAAAATACAAAGGAAGTAGAAAATTTGAACATTTCCATATCAAAAATATATTTACAGATAAAACCTTGAAACTAGCTAAAGATATTGAGGGTGACGAAGATTATCTAAAAGATAAAGATTGGTACGTATTTAAAGCAAATTATGGTACTTCAGAAGAAAAAGATATGGTAAAAGCAATCGAAACCAAAATTGAAGCTTTTGAAGCCAAGTATAGTGATATTTACCTAATTAGAAACGAAAGACATTTTAAAGTATTTAGATTTTCAGACGGTCAAGCTTTCGAACCAGACTTTGTTTTATTTGTGAGATCTAAAGACATAGCTAATGAACTAACTTATCAAATATTTTTGGAACCAAAAGGAAATCAATTTAGAGGCTCAAGTGGAACATTTGAAGATGGAAAAGAAGCAGAAAAATTGAAGTTTTTAAAGGAATTAAATTCGGAAATGAAAGATGAAATTAAAATCTTTGGAACTACTAAAAAATATAAAATTATAGGTGTGCCAATGTTTTACAATAAAAAAGATGAAAACAAGTTTATTTCAGAACTTGCAGAAAGTGTCTCAGTGGCTAGCTAGTTACTATTCAATATAATTTGAAGTATTCCTGTTTAATGAATCGAACTTAAATCCCTATAAAAAGCCTGCACCAAAATAGGACAATCCTCAACTCTAGCTGAATAATACGAAACCAAAAACCTCTCCAAAAAAGAATTTACACTTTGGTTCTCCCTCTCCCCTTCACTACCACTAAGCAAAAAGTTGTTCACATTTATAATCTTGCCTTGGCGAATGGTTTGGACAAAAACACTACCGATTTGCAGTCCGTTTCCATCTGGCTCGTCCACCACCAAAGTCACCAAATCCACATCTTGAGGGTGAGGCAAAATTATCTTTTGATCAGCGATAGTTTCGGTGAGCATTTTGAGCCTATCTCGCCAAAGTGCAGCCAATTCAAAATTTTGTATACTTACCGCTTCTCGCATTTTTTGGGTCAAAAAGTTTTCGGCAGGCTGGGTTTTTCCACTCAAAATATTTTTGATCTGATCTAGTTTTTTGAGATAATCTTGCTTGCTTTCAAGCCCTGCACAAATTCCATCACATTGCTTGATACCCACATAACTACAAGCTTTTTTTTGGGGAAATTTTTCTTGGCAATATGGGAAAATCAGCCTCAAAATCCGCATTGTCTGCACGATTCCGCTTAGTTTTGTGTACGGTCCAAAATAATCACTTCTGGGGTCGTATTTTCGACGGGTCAAGAAAAATCCTGGAATTGGATCTCCATTTGTCAGCCTAACATACAAATAATTGCGATCATCTTTGAGCAAAATATTATATTTTGGTTGTAGTTTGTGGATCAAATTTGCCTCCAAAATCAAACTTTCTTTTTCGGTTTTTACGACAGTATATTCTATGCTTTGGATCTGGGAAATCATCAAAGACAATCGCTGATTTTTTGGCCTGCCTTCTTGAAAATAACTACCGACTCGATTTTTGAGATTTTTGGCTTTTCCGATATAAAGCAAATCCCCACTAGTAGAGTAAAACCTATAAACTCCAGGCTCGTGTGGCAGGTTTTTGATAATCTCTTTTGGGTCAAAATTCATAGACTCCAAGCAACTAAAATTTGGGTTTTCAAAAATGGCAAGAAGTTTCAGAAATCCTTTAAATTAAATTTTAATTAAAGACTGTGAAAGGTAAGAATCCTTTTTTCATTAAATAATTTTGTAGTACACTCGTCACTCGAATATTTTTCTCTGCAGGCTACTATTCCACCGGTTACAACTGCGGACGCAAAAGATGTTCCGTACACAATATTTGTTCTGTCTTTGTCTTCTCTAAAACCTCTTGCTATTTTTAAGTATCTACTAGGTGCAAAAACAGTTTCATTGTTATAATTAGAAAACTCAGATATTTGGTTTTCTTTTGTACCACCCAAACCGTTATCCAGACTTCCAACTTTTATTGTATTGTTTAGGCATGCGGGAAAGGCAATTTCTCCTTTTTTGGCGTCGTTACCAACAGATGTCACCACAAAAACACCTAATTCTTTGATTTCGTTTATAATTTTCGACTCTTCGGGGTATTTTTCGTCACAACTTCCTTTAGAAAAAAAATCAGTATTCCAGCTTAAATTTACAACTGATTGAAACCTGTTCTTGTGACTGGGCAGAGACTTTTATGTTAGATAAAGTAGAGAGTGTAAAACCAGCAGAACTTAAAAGAACCAATGTGACTGCGATTATTTTATTAAAAATATACATACCAAAAATTGTTATTGTTTAAAATGTGAAAAACACTTATAAAACAAAATCAAATTTTGTCAACTATATGTACAAAGCTGATTAAAGTCAAAAATTATTCTTCAAGATATCCAGCTAACCCTAACAATATCACCTTCAAAAACTCTTGTTCTTAAATTTTTTAATTTAGCACCTAAGACGAAAATATTTGACAGCTACTGTACTTTTTGGTTGTTATTTTGGTTATGTCTGAAAATACAAACACAGAGGGTATGTCTAATAGCACAAAGACAATTATCACTATAATATTACTATTATTATTTCCTTTAGCTGGTATAATAATGATGTTCGTTTGGAAGTTGTGGCCAGTATGGGTACGAGTACTAATTACGGTTTTTTATACCCTACTTCTTATTGGATCTATAGTGCTAATAATAGCTGGTGCTGCCCTTATAGGATCAATTGAAAGTGACAATGCTAAACTTGTTAGCTCTTCAAGTTCATCTTCTACTGCAATTGCTAATACAGAATTTAAAGTTGGAGAAACTATAGAAGCTGATGATAAACAACTTACTGTTTTGAAAGTTGAAGATTATATTTCTACTAATCAATTTTCACAACCAAAATCTGGTAAGAAATTTATCAAAGTAACTGTTTCTTTGGCAAACAAAGGTTCTTCTAATTTCAGTTTCACTGCTTTCAATTTTAGCGTTCAAGACTCAAATGGATTGCAAATTGATCCAGACTCCACCACCTATTCTTTAGATGATACTTTAGAAAGTGGAAGTTTGGCTCCAAGTGGTAAAGTAGAAGGTGCTATTACTTTTGAAGTTCCTACTACCGACAAAAATTTAGCTTTGATATTTGATCTGAGTTATACATCAGACCGAGCGATCAAGATTAAACTTTATTAATATTATTTTTCAAAGTTTAGCCCACCTAACAAAATTGGTGGGTTTTTTTATTTTCAGAATTCACCCAAATTATGACCGAATTTACTTTAGATTCAAAACTAAACAAAACCATTTTTCGTTGGATGATGCGTGTATTTATTTACTCAAATTTGTTAGCTATATTTTTGCTACCTGCAATACTAAACCCTGTTGATCAATATCAAATTGGCAAACTTTTTGGCACAATGGCAGCAATTGCTTTTTTGGTGAGCCAAATACCTGGACTTTTGCGTAGATACTCAGCCCAAGGTTTTTTTAGGCAATTTGGAAACTTATTGATGTACTCCAGAGCCCATATAGGCACGCTCATGTTTCTTTTAGCTACAGTTCACTACCTGTTGTTGTTTGTTTTGCCAACCATCAGAGATGGATTTACCCCGCCAGATTTTTTCACTTTTTTTGGGATAATCTCTTTTTATTTGTGTTTTCCTTTGTTTGTAACCTCAAATGATTGGTCCAAAAAGAAACTCAAAAGAAACTGGGGCAGATTACACAAGCTTACCTATTTCATTTTGTGGAGTATTTTTGTTCATGTAGCCTTGGCTGGAGGTGCGGTTTTGGCTGGAGTTTTGATGTTTTTTGGGATATTCCAGATAGGTTCTTTTGTATATGCAAAAAGTCTTAAAGTTTCTAAAAACTAAAACTTATGAAATATTTTTTGGCTAAAACTGACCCCGAAACTTATAGCCTAGAGGATTTTAAAAAAGAAAAAGAAACCAATTGGGATGGAGTACGCAGTCACCAAGCTGTAAATGTAATCAAATCCTGGAAAATTGGAGATATGGTATTGATTTACCATTCACTCGGTGAATCTAAAATTGTTGGATTAGCTGAAGTCGTCGGGGAGCCGCAAAAAGACCTAAATGATCCTAAAGGTATCAGCTGGCATGCGAAGTTAAAGTTTGTAAAAGAGTTTGATGAAAACAAACAAATCACCCTAAAAGAAATCAAACAAACTGAGCTTTTTAAAGATTTCTCGCTTGTAAAACAAAGCCGTTTATCCACTATGGAGTGTCCGGATAATTTTATAGAATTTTTAAAACAAAAAAAGATTTTGTAGTCAGAAAAACTTAAAGATTTTTGGTTATATTTTTGACAGCAATTCAAATTTGCCAGATTTTGCAAGTATAATGACCAACTTTACAGGGCTTTCGTCAGAGGAAGTAGCCCAACAAAAACTTGAGGGTAATCAAAACAATTACACAATTGCCACCAGCCGCTCGTATTCTCAGATTTTGACCGAGAATGTTTTTAATTTTATCAACATCGTCTTTTTTGTTATTGGCTTTTTGTTGATTTTGGTGGGTAGATTTTCGGATGCTTTTGTGTATGTTGGGGTGATTCTGGTCAACAGCTTGATAGCTTCCCTCCAAGAGATCAAAGCCAAAATTCAGCTAGACAAAATTGCCCTAAAAACCAGCCCCAAAGCCAAAATTATCCGTAATTCTATCGAAACCGAAAATCCAATTTCTGAAATAGTTTTGGGGGATTTACTAAGGTTGGAGGGTGGAGATTTGATACCTGTGGATGGAGAGATTTTGGAAGGTGTGGTGCAGGTTGATGAGTCTTTGGTGACCGGCGAATCTGACACCGTAACTCGTATCAAAGGGCAAAAATTAACTTCAGGGACATATTTGATTAGTGGAAATTGCTACACCAAAGTAACCGCAGTTGGGCTGCAAACTACAGCCAACCAGATCACTGAAGGAGCAAGAAGTTACAAAAAAAACCTCACTCCACTTCAAAAAGAAATCAATCTTTCGGTCAGAATTTTGGTAATTTTTTCGTTTGTTCTGGTCTTTTTGATCATGATCAACAGTATCATAAACGGTATAGGTCTCAACCAAAGTCTGCCAATTACAGCCGTGGTTGCTGGAATCGTGCCAAATAGTCTGTTTGTGATGATCAATCTTGCATATGCACTTGGGGCAGTTAGGCTTTCTGGAAAAGGAGCCTTGGTGCAACAACTAAACGCCATCGAGTCTTTGAGCAATGTAGATGTTTTGTGCGTGGATAAAACTGGGACTTTGACCACCAACCATATTTTGCTAGATACCATTTACCCACTCAAAGAAAACCTAAAATCTACCCAAAAATCCCTAGCTGATTTTGTAACAACAGCCACTTCCAAAACCCCAACTTCCCAGGCTATAGCCCAAAAATTGACCGGACAAAAACTGGAAATCGTAGAAGAAGTTTTGTTTTCTTCGGTCTATAAATGGAGTGGGTTTAGCTACAAAGATGGACGCAAAAGTGGAACCTATATTTTTGGAGCCCCTGAGGTGGTTTTGCCGATCAAAGACCTAAACAAAAGTGACTTTAAAGAACAGATGCAGAGCTTACAAAATCAGGGTTATCGGGTTTTAATGCTGTTTCATTCCAAAAAAATCTTACCTTTAACAATCAAAAAATCACCTCAAATTCCTGCAGGTTTGCAGCCAATTGCCATGATCTCATTCAAAAATGAACTGCGAAAAGATGTTGGGGAGGTTTTGGAGTCTTTCAAAAAAGCTGGAGTAAAAATCAGAATCATTTCTGGGGACAACACCAAAACTGTGCTGGCTTTGGCAAGACAGGTGGGTTTTGAAGCTAGTGAAGACGAGACTATTTCTGGAAAAGACCTTGAAAATCTAAGCGAGGCTGAAATTGCCCAAATTTTGCCTAAAATAAAGATTTTTGGACGAATCACTCCCAAGCAAAAAGCTGAGCTAGTAAAAAGATTTAGGGAGGCTGGAAATTATGTAGCCATGATTGGAGACGGTGTAAACGATGTTCTTTCCCTCAAACAAGCCAACCTTGGGATTGCTATGCAAAGTGGTAGCCAGGCCACCCGAAGCGTAGCGGATATGCTTTTGCTAAAAGACTCCTTTTCCTCCCTACCCTACAGTCTTTTGGAGGGTCAACGAATCCGCAACTCAGTGTCTGGTATTTTTAGTATATTTTTTACTCGTATAGCTTATTTGCTGATTATCATGATGTGCGTCAGCATAATAGGTCTTCCTTTTCCTTTTAGTATCAAACAAAACTCACTCATCTCCCTGCTCACCTCAGGCATTGCAGCTTTGGGCTTAACTATCTGGTCAAGACCAGTCAAACCAAGCAAAAAATCCCTAATCTCAACCTCTCTCTCGTTTGTGGTGCCAGCCAGCGTCAGTATTGCAGTTTTTGCTGTGTTTTTGTATGTATTTTATGGGTATTACCAATACACTCTCAATTTTGGATTTGGGGCTGATATCACTAGCTCCTCACCAGAAGTTTTAAGTAGTTTGATCGAGCGAATTATCCCACTAATGCGTACGGTTTTGAGTAGTTTTTTGATACTTTCAGGGCTGATTCTGGTTATTTTTATCTCCGCTCCCACCAAATGGCTTTCCCCCAACCAAAAAGCAACTGGCAACTGGCAACCTTCTGTACTGGCTATTTTGCTGATTGCGGCTTTTTTCTACTTATTGGATAAAGAGTATTTTTTGAGCTTTTGGGAGATGTCTAGGCTAAATGTGATAGAAATTGTGGTGGTGGTTTTGTTTGTAGTTGGTTGGTTTTTTAATCTAAAACAAATCTGGCAAAAAGACTTACTAAGCAAAATCTTGGGACTACGGTAAAGTTTGGGTCTAAAAATCTATTTAAGACTCCACACA
>Ga0207418_100165_pt1 | contig 15752 bp, 12 predicted proteins | sample LakMenEpi05Aug08_FD_150669 | JGI IMG/M metagenome (GOLD analysis project Ga0207418, IMG submission 150669) | Freshwater microbial communities from Lake Mendota, WI - 05AUG2008 deep hole epilimnion (SPAdes) | ecosystem: Environmental > Aquatic > Freshwater > Lake > Epilimnion/Euphotic zone ...
GTCATAATGGACTAAGAAAAGATAGAAAGCATAAAATGATTGAAAGAATCATTAGAAATTAGTATTTCATCCTCCCATTTTTTTAATTAGGCCAAAAAAATGCTCCAAAACTTGAAGTTGTAAAAACTGAAAATAAAAAAAGTTTTTGGGGGAAAGTTAAAGAAAAACTCAACACTCTCGATAAAAGTCCTGATGTTAATGTTCCGTTTACAAAAAATCTCCGTATTTGGTCAACCCCCAAAACAGAACCATTAGAGCAAGTTACAGACGAATTTACTCAAAGACGAGAACAGAAAATCCAAGAGCAAGATGAATTAGCTAGACTACGCTCAGCAAAAGAAATTGATCCTGTACAGCAAGATTTTGATCAACTGTATAACGACTTAAATCCCGAAGGAAAACCTGTCAGCGATGAAGAGTTTGATCAGTTGTATAATGAATTGAATGGGGAAATTACTGCGGCTGAAGAAGAGCTAAAAATGGATAGTAAATCTAAAGCACTTCTAAACTACTTAAATACAAACCCAGAAACTCCTAATAGGGGTAAAATTTTAACAAGGTTAAAAGAGCTTGATCCAAAAGCTTATGAAAGCTACATTTCCACCCTTAAAGACTCAGAGATAATTTCACAAGAGGAGCTTGAAAACTTTCAAAACTATGTAAAGAATAACGCCATTGAATCACAACCAGAAACAGAAAAACAACCAATTGGTATTTTAGAATCTAGCGAAGCAAGAGAGGAAAGAAAAACCCAAGAAAATATTCAAAAAGTTAAAGAATTGTTTGAAAAAAATCCTGGAGAAGCTATGGCAAGAATTTACGCAACTAAAGGTAACTTTAACAGCTCTAAAACAGGTGACGATGGTGGATTATTTAGTTATATTGGTGATGACAGGTTGTCTAGCTTTACAGAAGTTAGAACTTCAGAGGCTCGCAAAGGTGTGAGCGAGTACATTGATCAAAATGTTTATTATATTAAGCAAAACGGAATAGAAAAATTTAAAAATAAAATAGATCAAGATTTAGCAGAGGAAGGTGATATTTATAACCCTAAAAAAGATGATTTTGTAAATGTTGCTCAATTAGCCGTAGATGCTGTCAAGAAATCTTTCGAGTATAGTATCAACTCTTCTACTCGTAAACAATTAGATATAATCTCACAATTAGGTATTTAACCTTTATTTCTCTTGACAAAACAAACCTTCTGACCGACTTTTTGTAGTCATGAGCAAAACCAAGAAAGTTAGTGAAAGTCAAAAAAACAAACCATTTGAGCTGGTAGCTCCGTATTCTCCTGCGGGTGATCAGGGCAAGGTTATTGATACTATTACGAACAGTTTGAACGACCAAAACTTCGAGCAAACCATTTTGGGAGCAACTGGAACGGGTAAAACCTACATGATGGCATCGATCGTCAATAATATCCAAAAACCCACCCTCGTAATCGCCCACAACAAAACCTTAGCCGCCCAACTTGCTGAAGAATTTAAACGCTTTTTCCCAAACAACGCTGTGCATTATTTTGTAAGTTATTACGATTATTATCAACCAGAAAGCTATCTCCCCCGCTCGGACACCTACATCGAAAAACAAACCCAAATCAACGAAGAAATCGAACGCCTTCGCAACGCCACTACCCAGGCACTTTTGACTCGCAAGGATGTTTTAATAGTGGCTTCGGTGTCGTGTATTTATGGTCTTGGAGACCCTGAAGATTTTAACGCCCTAAAGGTCGAATTTGAAGCTGGTCAAATTTATAATCTAGCCAAAATTACCCGAAAGCTCATCGACATGCAGTTTGTGCGTACCAATGCAGATTTAGCTCGTGGAATGTTTAGGCTACGGGGAGATACTCTAGAAATTTACCCAACCAGTGAAGACAAAGTTGGCTATAGATTCAGCTTTTTTGGGGATCTTTTGGAAAAAATTGAAAGTTTTGATACAGTTACAGCAACTGCCAAAGAGGACATTGATCACTACATGGTTTTCCCTGCCAAACAGTATGTAACCACCCAAGAAAAAATCCGCAGAGCCGTCAAAGATATCGAAAAAGATATGCTAGAGAGAATTGCTAGTTTTGAAAGTGAAGGTAAACTTTTGCAAGCTCAAAGGATCAAAGACCGAACTGCAAACGACATTGAAATGCTCTTAACCCTCGGTTACACTGGTGGTATCGAAAACTATTCTAGCTATTTTGATGGTCGAAAAGATGGTGAACCGCCTGCCACGCTTTTGGATTATTTCCCTGATGATTCGCTGTGTTTTGTAGATGAAAGTCACATTACTTTGTCTCAAATTGGAGCCATGTACACCGGAGATCGCAGCCGCAAATCCACTTTAATCGAATATGGGTTTAGACTCCCAACAGCTTTGAACAACCGACCGCTACGAATCAATGAATTTTTTGAACGAACAGGGCAACTTATTTATGTCTCAGCCACCCCAGCCGAATTTGAATTTGGTCGAAACAATATCATCGGAAAAGAGGAAATTGCTCACCGAAAAGGTATTGTAAATATAAATCAATAAGAACCTTTTTAATATTTATTCCAATCTCAAATTTAGTCTTGGAAAATTCCAAAATTCACACTTAAAAATTATGATTTACTTACTTTTTTGTTCAAACAGTTGTAATTTTTTCACCTTAAATCTGAGATTTTGTGGAATCTTAAATAGGTTCTAAAGATTTTGACTAAAATGATATCGACCCTAAATTATGTCTAAAATTACTTTGTATATTGCTTCCACTGTGGATGGCTACATAGCTGATCAAAAAGGAAATGTAGATTTTTTGGATAAATATAACATTGAAAACGAAGATTACGGTTATCAAAAATTTTATGACAGCGTGGATTGCCTTGTGCTTGGTAGTACAACCTACAAACAATGCTTGGGTTTTCCCGACTGGCCGTATCCAGACAAGCAAGTAGTAGTTTTTAGTGATCAAAACCTACAAACTCCTTATAACAATATCAAAATTGTACAAAGCAAAGATTTGATTAAGGAGATAGCTTTTTTAAAGTCAAAATTTAGTCATATTTGGCTTGTTGGAGGAGGTAAACTAGCCTGTACATTTTTACAAAAAAACTTGTTGGACAGTTTAATTTTATCAATTATGCCAGAAGTTTTGGGTCAGGGTGTGAAGCTTTTCGGGGATCAAATTCCTAAACAATTTTTGCAACTCCAAAATCAGCAAATTTACCCAAATGGAGTAGTTCAATTGGATTACAAAGTCTATTCCAAAGGTGATATTTTGTAGATTTTATATATCCAAATTTGAGCTTATAAAGCAAGTATATTTTTTGTTCAAACACAAGTAAAAGCTTGGTGTAATTTTCAGCACTCTATTGGTGTCTAAATCACCAATTCACCCCTAGTTAACCAGCGATGTGTAGCTTCCCACCTGCCGTTTCGTATGCCTAAAATAGAAGTTTGCAGGGTCACCACTCGCTTGTCTGGAAATTTTTCGTAGGCTTTGGCAACATCACTATCACTTATTTTGATAGCTTCAAAAACCCTAAATCTTAGCTCCCGACCGTAGCGATCATAGATCACAAACTCTTCACCTGGCTGACTGCGTTGCTCTATAGGTTTGAATACCGAATTGTACCGACTTTGCACGTAGCTGTAATTGCTACTGTGTCCAATAATATAGCTATTTCCAAGCTCTCCCGGTTGGGGGGTGTAGGCAAGATGCACAATTCCATCTTGGAGTTTTCGCTGTACTGGACTGTCCACACTGCTGGCATCCCTAGCACTACCAAAATTGATCGAACCATCTGGATTTGTGTTAAAAACATCTGTAAAGCTGGTATAAATCAAAGGTACTCGGATTTTGTATTTGTCATACATCAGCAAATTCCTAAACTGACTACTACCGGTGGTTGGTGGGATCAGCTCATCTAAAGACTTTGGAGTGTCATCTTTGATTTCGTTTGCCACCACGCTGTCCTCAAATTCTTTTAGCTCCTCAGAAGTTATGCTAATTGGTACTCCCAAGTCCACAAAAGGCTGACTAAAAATAAAACCCAAATCAAAACCCGCATCTCTTTTGAGTTTTTCGGTTATGATTCGACCTGTTTTGTCGTAAAAAGTCACTTTTTCACCATTTATGATAATAGTCTGGGCTTCTACTGGTTCAACTTTTAGGTCAATGCTGTCTCCAAAAGCAAAAGTATCGTTTTTTCTGTCCACTTTGCTGGCTAGGACATTTTCTTGGCTAATATAATACCCAAAACCGCTTACAGAAATGTTTTCAGGAATGTCTTTTTCGCCTGAATGTAAAAAGAAAACCAAAACCAAAACCACAATCAAAGCATAAACCCTATACCGCAAACGCCAGATATTACGGACACTAAAAGCCCGCCTGTTTTTTTTCTTAGGTAAAAGGTTTGGTGGTACACTACTTACATTTACAATCATAATTTGGTAGAAATTGTCAGATTTCAAAACACTGATTTAACTTTAAACACATTTTTTACTTTTTTGAAATACTAGATTTTTTAGAAGTTTTTTTGAGAGTTTTGGGTTTGGTTGGAGATTTTGTTTTTTTAGGTTTTGAAAGGCTTTTTTGAGAAGTTTTTGGTAGAATCTTTGAAGTGGCTACAACTTCGATTGTTTTGGTTTTTTTGCTAGAAATTTTTTGTCTAAAATCATACACATACATTCTCATATAAAAATTATTCATCTCAATCACTTCCACTGGCTCGACTTCTTTTAGTTTAAAGGTCGTACTAACCACCAAATGCCCATCAAATTTGCCTTGTTGGTATAGTTTTTCGATGATATGAGTTCCTAAATAACAGTACAAAACTGATTTTGAAGGGATTTTATAAGCAAAAATATCTTTACGAACAAATTCCACATTGGTACCAGCAAAATTATTTAAAAGTTTTCCAAAAAACACCGTAATAGGGTCAATTTCTACAGCAATTACATCTTTAAACTCAAACCTTTTGCTAATCATTCCTGCAATGTTGGCCACACCTGCTCCAAGTTCTACAAAAGAGTATTCTTTGGTTTCGTCTAGGTAGTGATCAAAAACCCGCAATAATTGCATGTTTAGTTTGCCTGAAAGAGACGGTAAAAAGCCGATTTTGTCTTGGCTAAGAGTGTATGAGATCTGAAAAATCCAAAAAATGGTAACAAAAATTAGTAGTGATAAAAGTAAGGTTAACAGAACAAGATTGAGCATAAAATATGAGTTTTTTGACAGAAGCGTAAATCGCCGATTGAATAAGGGTTAATAGTATTATATAATCTATTTTTGTTTATGTCATCTTCTAGTAGCAAAATCTCTCTTTCTTCAGACGAAACCCAAAAAGAGCTAAGAATCGAAAAAATGCACAAGCTCGTAGCCAAAGGCTATAACCCCTTTACTCCTTATTCTCATCGGGATTTTGATCTTGGGTTTGTAAAATTTTGGTTTAACTTTGTACACAAATTTGATTTTGATAAAATCTGGGAAGATGGCGAAAAAGATTTGTATAATTTGGATTATTTTTTGCAGCAGGTGCTTTTCCCAAGGACTCTTTTGGAGCGAATGGAAGATAAATTGCAAATTAGACACACAGTTCGTGAAATGGGACTTGACCCAGACTCTGACGCCAAGGATTTTGAAGACGAATACGAAGATGAAATAATGGACGAGGCTCGTAGTTTGTTACCGGGCATGATTGGGTTTGATGATGATCAAAAAATGATTTCTCTCAGACAATATCTCAAATACACCGAAGAAGATGAAGAAAACGAAGGTGAGCTAGAAATTACCTTTTCCAAAAACCAAAAAGTTACCCTGGCAGGTAGAATCAAATCCAAAAGAACCAGCGGGAAAATTGCCTTTGCAACTGTAGAAGACGAGCAAAATGCTGAAGGTTTTCAGTTTGTTTTTAGGCAAGATGTGGTGGGAGTGAGTGATGAAGATTTTGGTAAAATTCACCCAAGTATGTCTGAAAAGAGTTTAACTTTTGCTGATTTAAAAGAGATTATTGACGAAGGAGATTATATTCAAGCCTACGGAAAATTGGACTACTCTCAGCGGGGCGAACCAAGTTTGTTTGTAGAATATTTTAGGATTTTGACCAAGTCACTACGACCACTACCTGAAAATCTTGAAGATATTGAACAAAAATACCGCCAAAGGTATCTGGACATGCGAATCAACCCAGAGGTGCGAGAAATGTTTAAGCAAAAATCAAAGTTTTGGCAGGCAACTCGAAACTTTATGGTTGAAAATGGCTTTTTGGAGGTAAGCATGCCAACTATGGAGGAGACCACTGGAGGAGCTGAAGCTACACCTTTTGTAACTCATCACGATTCCCTCGATCAAGACTTTTACCTTAGAATTAGCTCAGAATTGCATCAAAAAAGAATGATTGTAGGTGGTTTTGAAAAGATTTTTGATATTGATAAAAATTACCGCAACGAAGGTATCGATGATGAACACTTGCAAGAATACACCCAGATGGAATTTTATTGGGCATATGCAGATTATAATAACCTAATTGAGTTTTGTGAGAGGCTGATCAAGTCTGTAATCCAAGACACTTTTGGCACAATGCACCTAAACTATCAGGATAAATTAGTAGATTGGTCTAAGACTTGGCCTAGAATTCCATACTACGAATTTGTAGAAAAATACGCGGGTATAAAACTACAAGACTATGATACGGTTGAAAAATTGCAAAAACTTACTGACAAACTTGGCTTAAAATACGACAAAAATGACGGTTATGGCAGAATGGTAGATTTGATCTACAAAAAAACTGCTCGCCCAAAATGTATCGAACCAGTTTGGCTAATCGATCACCCGGTTACCATTTCACCGCTTTCCAAAAGAATTCCTGAAAACCCAGAACTTACCCAAAGAATGCAACTTATCGGTTATGGAAGTGAACTTACAAACGGGTTTAGTGAACTTAATGACCCTATAGATCAGCTAGAAAGATTTAATGAACAGCAAAGACTTCGTGATGGAGGCGATGATGAAGCCATGATGATCGATTTGGACTATGTAAAAGCTCTAGAAATTGGAATGCCGCCAACAGCAGGATTTGCTTATTCTGAAAGGCTTTTTAGCGTGTTATCTCAAAAACCAATTCGTGAAACTACACCATTTCCACTAATGAGAAAAATAGAAAACGACGGTAAACCTCCTAAAAAAAGAACCAAAGTTGCTCATATTTTGTTGCTCAACAAACCAGAATTTCCACTTTGGCAAAAACTAAATGCGGCTAGTCACTTGGCAGCATCGCTCGGAGCTAGGGAAGGTGAAAAGCTTTTTACTCACAAAGAGCAACTCACCAAAGAAAGCGAAACCATTCAGATGAATATTGGACACGCCATTATGCTAAAGCAAACCGACAACAAAATGGATATTTTGGAGCTAAAACGCAAAGCTGAAAAAGAAGGTTTGACGGTTACAACTTTTACCAAAGACATGCTTTCGACTACCGACGATTACAAACTTGAAGGTATTCATAGCAGACAAAAAGCAGCTGATATTGAGTGGCTAGGAGTGTTAGTTTTTGGTTCCAAAAAAGATGTAGAGGCGTTGACTGATCAATTTGAGATGATGGGGTAAAACAAAAACTTTGTGACGGCTAGGTATTAGATTTGCGAACCTGTTTGAAATCTCCAAATATCTTAAATTTGAGCTAAAAATATTTACTACTTTCTGAATAAAAAGTGATAGAGTGTATAATTTCTTTTGTCTAAAATTAAACAAGGAGTGTCAATTGCTCCCTGATAAGGGAGCTGTCCCAACGGGACTGTGGGTTTCAGCTTCACTTTAAAGTTCCATAAAACCCCTTGTCCTTCGGACATTCCCCTTCATGTACCCTAAGGTCGTTTGGAACAAGTCCAAACTTGCACTTGGTTTCTTGTCAGTGGGGAAGCTATTTAAATGGCTTTTTGTTCGAATTAGTTTTCAAATGGGTTCTATATTTTGGATACGAGTTTTGAAGTTTTTCAAGACTAAATCTTAAACTTAAAAAAGATTTTACAGGGTTCTTAGTCAAAAAATAAGTAATTTAACACAGCCACACCATTACCCACCAAGTCCCAACCAAGCCATAGCTAAGGCATCGGCTGCATCATCAGGTTTTGGAGTCGAATCTAGGTTGTAGAGTTTTTTAACCATTTCTTGCATGTCATTTTTGGAGGCTCTGCCGTATCCACAAATAGTCTGTTTTAGTTGCAAAGGTGTGATCGACTCCACTTGGCTACCGCACTTGGCAAGCAAATACAAAAGCATACCCCTGCTTTGAGCCACACTAATGGCAGTTTTGTGATTTTTAAAAAAGAAAAGGTCTTCCACTAGAGCTTTTTGAGGTTGATATTTGGCAATCAAGCTCTCCAAATCGGTACCTAATTCTAGCAACCTACTGGGCATGTACTCCCTACCCTGCGGGCTGGTCTGCAAAATCCCGTAGTCCAAAATAATCGGATTTTTACTATTTCCAGTTACAAAAGCATACCCCACCGAGGCCGTACCTGGGTCGATTCCTGCCACCACAGCTGACTCTGAAAACTGACTAAGCATAGTTTGATTGAATTTAGGTTGGAGGTTTTTGACAAGTCAAACAAACTAGACTCATCTTAAAATCTATCTGTGATTAACCAAGAATTGAATAAACTTTTAAAAAAGCAGATTCGAAGAATCTTAACCTACCTTATTTTAAGAAAAAATCACTGTATTAACTGTTTCAATCAAAAATAAAATTAAGATTATCGAGCCATTTGTATAATTTTAACTAAAAAAGTTTTTATTCAAAAAGTATGATTGTTAGTGTCCATCAAGCTGTGAAACTTTTAAAAGATCAAAAATTGGTCGCAATTCCCACCGAAACTGTCTATGGGTTGGCAGGGTTGGCTGATAGCAATTTGGCAGTAGGTCAAATCTATAAAGTCAAAAACAGACCCTCAGACAACCCTTTGATTTGCCATTTTGATGGACTCCAAATGCTCCAAAAATACATACCTGCTATTCCAGATTTTGTTCAGATTCTGCTACAAAAACTCACTCCTGGCCCGATCAGTTTTTTGCTAAAAATCCCTGCCAATTCAGCTTTATCACCAGCTACTGGAGGTAGATCAACTGTGGTAATTCGTATTCCAAATCACCCAATTGCCCTAGAAATTATCAGACAAGTTGGCAAACCCTTGGCAGCCCCCTCAGCAAACACTTCTGGCAAATTTAGCCCTACTTCGGCCCAGATGGTGCAAGACGATATCGGCTTGAAGATTGCTGGAATTGTCGATGGCGGACAATCTCAAATCGGTTTGGAGTCAACTATTGTGGATTGCACTGATCAAAATCAAATTCGGATTTTGCGACAAGGTGCTGTAGGACTGGCTGAAATTGACCAGATTTTGGCAAATTTAGCCCCCAAAATAAAGATTTTAGATTATTCAAAAAACCAAACCAAACAAATAGTTCCGGGAACTAAATACAAACACTATGCCCCCAAAACCCCACTTAGTGAAGTCCAAAATACCTCCCAAATCGACCTCAGCACACCAATTGCGATTTTAGGTTCTACCCAAAAGCTAAGTGAACTCAAAACTTGGCTTGAATCACAACCTAACAGCTCAAAAATCGAACTCATAGATTTGGGTCAAAATCTCTCTCAAATTAGTCACAATTTGTACCAAAAGCTTTTTGAACTAGACCAAAAAAATGTCACCAAAGCTTATCTTATCTCTGAAGATTATGGACAAAACTCTTTAGCAAAGGCTTTGCAAGACAAACTTGAAAGGATTTTGGAAAAATAGTAACTTATAATTTTCTCTGATTTAAGCCAAAAGCTATTAACTATTGATGAGCTACAAAATTTGTTGCTCCTTACTAAGAGACCACCTCAAAGAAACTAAGATTATCGTCTTGCTGTCAGCAAAATGCTAGAATAATAGCAAAAACGTCGTTACTTAATCCTCAAAACATTCCAAGCTCCAGCTTGGCTTCATCGCTCATCATGGATTTTGACCAAGTAGGATCCCAAACAAGTTTCAAATTTACCTCTTCAAGCTCGGGCAGACTTTCGATTGCAATTTGCATTTGTTCAGGCAAAATATCGATAGCTGGGCAGTTTGGCGAAGTCAAGGTGTAGATTACGGTGACCACATTTTCGGGTGTACAGTCCACTGCATAAATCAGCCCCAAATCCCAAATATTTACCGGTATTTCTGGGTCAAAAATGGTTTTTAAAATCTCAATTACTTGGCGTCTTTTTTGGCTTAAATCCATACAAATAAGGTATGAATTGTAAATACCAAATTGTAAATTCTCTGACTTCTAAGTAATTATAAATGTTTAATGATAAATGGCGACCAAGGTCTGCCGCTACAGCCTTCCTTCAACGATGCGTAGACTTTCGACCAAAACAAGTTTGATCTGTTCAAGTTACCCTTTCAGATAACTCTTCTCTCAATCGGCGTGGGGCTTCTTTGCAAAAAAGAAAAAGTGTGCAATAATAGTGCTTATAAATCATCAAAAAGATGGCTACAACACAAACAAACAAACAAACAGTTTTAAACGCTTATATTCTTTCGGAGAATCTGGAAAAATTCCCAAGTGGGCAATTAATCTCTATTTTAAAACAAAATCTGGAGGCAGCTGAATTTGTAAAAGCTATGAATTTTATCTCGGAATTCGTTTTACAAACCATTCTCAAAGCTTGTAATACTGAAACCCTAAAAGAAATCAATCGATTGGGAGAACTTAAAGACGAACAACCACTCCTCCAATTTTTGCAAAACCTAATCGTACTAGACGACAAAGTAGCCATAGCCGGTGATAACGCCCTAGTCTTTGCCTGCAAAACGGTAGCAAGGTCGAATAAAATAAATTTAGATAATTAGTATGAATGAAATGATAACCCAGCCACTTAAAGGAAAACCAATTGACGCAAGTTTCGGACTTAATAGCCAAGGTAGAATAGCGGACTTCACAAACAGACTTCCAGTGGGAGATAACTTCCCTAAAGGAGGTTCAGAAGCGGCAAAATTTGCAGCAGCCTTAAATGAAACTTACACCCCTCCTCAAACTGAAACTGGTGGTGGAGATCGAGGAAACGACAAACCTAGAATTCCTATAGGTGGAGCTGAAAGCAATGAAAATCGAGAAAATTTTGAAAATATACCAGTAGTTAGTCAAGCAAATTATGTTTTTAGCCATGAAATCAAAGGAATTATCAATGCGATAAACGAAAATCCTCAGAAACAAGGTTTTTTCCAAAAGATTGGCAGAAATGTTGCTAACTCAGTTAGAAATATTAATTACGATATTCAAAATGGATTACTTGGATCTAGTTTTAATGTTTTGTTTAACCGCGGGGGTAAAATAGAATCAAACAGTAGCTACCAAGATTTGTTGGGCAAGGTGGGTAAACTAAAAGAATTGTTAGGAAGTGTAGACAATCAACACAAACAGGTTATCTTAGATAGAATCGTGAAGCTTGAAAAAACCATTTCCAATACTGCTAAAACAATTACCACGTTAGCTAAAATTAATAGCACTCCAGATAAGACTGTTACAGAGGCAGAAATCGCTTCCCAGCTCGAATATGGAAGTTACGATGATGCTACTTTGAACATAACTAAAATGCAACAAAGAGCAATTAAAACAGCTGGGTTTTTTGCAGTAAGTTTATTATCGGGAGGGCTAGGTGCCTTTGCCGGAGTTTTGACTGGTGCAGTTAGGATCGGTGCAACTGGTATTATGGCAAGAAACGATTTAGAAAACTCTAAAACTTCAGAATACCGCCGAGAGGAAATTCAAAATGCCGTCCCAGAAATCACTCAATATACAAATACTATTAAGCAGCAAGTAATTGAGGGTAAATTTAGTGAAAATGGAATCAAAGACCTTTTAAAAACTCTTCAAGACTTGATTGTCTTGCAAGCAGGGAAATTGCCTCCAGATGTAGAAGAGCAAATGCTGAATCTTAGTAGTGTTTTGTATCAATTTTTGGGGTCAAATGATAGGCAGTTATCCGAGCCAGATGCTATTGAAGCTAGTAATAACTTTAAAGCCTTTGTTGATGATTTAGGAGTTAAAGTCAACCCTGATAATGCCAAAGAAGAAGTCCAAAAACTGCACAAAGCTGAGCTAGATAAAGCCACCAAAAAAGCTGTAATTATTGGATTTGGAACCACCAGCTTAGCATTTGCTGGAGGTTTAGTTTGGAAACATTTTATGGAAGCAGGGGGTGTAGAACCTCATCAGGTGGTTAACGATTTAACTAGCAAACTTTCTAAAGGTCCGATTCCAATAAATGGTGATCATGATGACGTACAAGGTGCAATTATTGCTACTCACGAGTCTTCAAGTCCTGAAACTGTTGCTAAATTAAACAAGCTATTAGGAACTAATCATCAAAATATAGGTGAATTTCATCAAAGACAAATAGGAGAAACTACTATTGTCAGCGTGAATGGGGTTACAGATCAGCAAATTCAAAACACGGTAACAGACGTTGCAGTGCCTACAGAAGACCTAATTCGCCCTGAGAATGTGACTCAATATTCAGATCATGTTAGCCTAGTTAAAGCTGATGAGGTTAATGGAAATGTCTTGACTTTAAAGCATGGCGATACCAAGTTATCTTTTCAGCCAGGTACTTCGAGGAGTTTTGTCTACGACCCTCATGCAGGAGGATATGCCTCGGTGGTTGGTAAAGATCCTGACGGCAATTTAGTGCTTGCAAATTTTGAGAACATGTCAGCACAAGAAAAACTTCAACTTGATAAGCTAATGCATCAAGACGGTGCACTCTATTTTAGAGAAATCACTCAGGGTCAGTCTGTTTTTAGTGGGGAATATGGCGGAAAAGCTTTGTACGATGCCAATAGTCCTCAAGAAATGACAACTAAATTTGATAAATGGTTGAGTGGGGAAATGACAGGGAATATAAAAATTCCTAACCATCAAGAAGTCGCTACACAATTAACTAATTCAATTGGATCAACTATTGAAAAACATCCTGGAGTGTTTGTTGGGCCAAATGGAGAAGCTATAAATAGTTTTAATGATGCTCTTAAAGTTGGAATTGGAAATCTTAAGATTCTTGATCCCGCTAAAGCTAAAGAGATTTTTCCTCAGTTGTATGCTCCTTTAAACACAAATCAAACCCAAGGTCTTTATACTTGGTTAATGCAACAAAGTGAAATAGCAGTACAAACACCGGTACAACCCACACCTAATAACTTTACCCCAAGCTTTTTAGAAAACTTAATCAAAGATTTACCCGAACCTTACAAAACAATGGCGACTACAGGAATTATCGGAGCTTCTTGGGGAGCTGGAATGGGAGCTGGTTTTGGGTTAGTTAAAGGTATTAGAAATGCTGAAAACGGCTTTGTCAACAAAGTTGTAGGGGGTGCAAAAGGAGCTGGAGCTGGTTTTGTGAAAGGAACTGTAACAGGGGGGTTGTTTGGAGCTGGAGCTGGTTTTGTTGGACCAATCATTGGAGTAACTGGAGCTAATCTTGCAACTGGAGCAGCATTTGCAGGAGGTGGGGCAGAACTTGGTAGAAGAATGACTCCATTTTGGAATCCAGGTAACAACTTTATGAATAGGTTGATAGGTGGAAGACCAAGACCTGCACAAGCACCAGCCGTAGCTGCAGCCACAAACGCCGCTCCAAATAGAGTCGCACAAAATACTCCTACTACCCCAGAAACTGGCAGAGAAATAAATGATGCAGAATTTGATAGACTGGATAGACTTTATAACTCCATCAACAACGCTATTTTTGGATCAGACAACAACAGAAGAGATATTTGTCACGGAAATAATTTGCCTACTCTGGCAGAAGTTAACACGGCAAGAGCAAGCTTAAATCAATTGCAACAATTTTTTAATAGCAATCCAAACTTAAGATTTAATTTAACTGGGACTCGAACAAGAGATCATATAGACCTAATAAGGCGTGAATCAATAGGCCAAGTATCGCCATTTGCAATTGATCCAAACCACCCAAGCCCTTTTGATAACCGAACTGTAGATGAAGCCTTGGCAATTTTAGCCGACCAGCAACAAAGAGAAGCCTTGCAAAATCAAAACCAACAAGGTGGTGGTAATGAGAGGGAAGGTGGAAACGAAGGGAGAGAAAATCATACATTAAATCTACAATCGTTTACTACAATCAGAGAACTTATACAAAACAATATCCGTAGAAGAACACCTCAACCAAATACGCCCGAATATTCTGCACTATATTGTGTGTATGATTACGCACAAAACTTACATCGTACTAGTCGAGACGGGCAAATTCAACAAAGAGCAGATAGATTGGAAATTGATACCCTTAGAATTATCGGACAAGATCCAGAAGAGCCTCAAACAAGATACAATAGACCTAGAGAAATTAGAAACGACCTGACAGAAAGTTCAGTTTTGCTAGAAGAACTGATAGAAAATTTAAGCAATAATCCTAACCAACGAGCGGTTGAAAGAGTGCGAGCTACACTTTTAGAGAGGTTTATTACATTCTCAACTGCTCTATACGACAATCGCCTAACAGCTGAAAGAGAAAATATTAGACATCACTTAATTGATATTGCTCAAACAATACAGGCTTGCAATGATCGACTTTTAGTTGCAGTTTAATAAAATAATAATATGTCTTCAGATTTAGAAATTAAAAATTTAAAACAGCAATTTTTCCAAATTAAAAACAATGTATTAAAAAAAGTCGCTGATAACAGCCTACAATATAGCCAAACTCTTGATGCGATAAGGGAGGCAGAAGTCCTGTTGCTTGAAGATCTGCCACAGTTGGATAATATCTACAGCGACCACCAAAATAGCAGTGAATTTTTAGAACTAGCCAAGCTTAAATCAAAAATGCAAGAATTTATTACATACTGTGAAGCAAAGTTACCTGAGTTTGATTTTAATACAGTTGATAAAATTGAAGAGTATATTCAAGATCTTTGGCAGAAAACTAATCAAAGTAGAGATAAAAATATGTTATTACCCAAAAAATACACAGTTCAAGCAATTGAAAATTTATATAATATCCGTGATAATTACATTGACTTTGCATGGCATAAATCAAACGACCTTGATCAAATCCAAAAAATAGAGTATTTAGATAGTAAAATTGACGGTTTAATAAGTCAGTTTGAAACAGATTTAATCTACTCTAAAGCTTAAAATATGAATAATCCACTTAAAAAACCCTTACAACACCTAAACATTATGTCCATTTCTCCAGAACTTCAAAAAGTCGAAATCCCAATTAAAGCTGAGCTTTCACCAAATTTAAAAATGCTAAACGAGATTGGCAAAAATAAACTGTTTCAAAAAAACCTTATTGATAGAACAAATTTTGAATCTTATTTTGACACACATCTTACCGCCAGGGTAACACCAAAAAATAAGCTCTTGTATGATCACTTTAAATTTGGCTATGATTTTGAAAAGTCTTTATCTGCAAACCAGTTTGACACAATCGGCTTCCAAAAAATGATAGAGCTTTACACATTAGCATTCAAGTTTCTAAACAGTAAAAAAGGCAAGATTACAAATGATTTGAAAGATTTAGTTGAAGATGGTGAATTTAAAAAGAGGCATCAAATACAGCTCACAGCTCTTTATTCTCAGCAAGCTAAAATGCACTTTGCTCTAAAGAGTATTGCAAGAAATCTTAGCTATGACGAAGATGATAAAAAAGAGACCAAAAAATATAATAAATTTATTTTATCACAAATACAGCCAGCAGAATTGGTAGATAATTTAAAAGGTG
>Ga0207418_100171_pt1 | contig 15412 bp, 16 predicted proteins | sample LakMenEpi05Aug08_FD_150669 | JGI IMG/M metagenome (GOLD analysis project Ga0207418, IMG submission 150669) | Freshwater microbial communities from Lake Mendota, WI - 05AUG2008 deep hole epilimnion (SPAdes) | ecosystem: Environmental > Aquatic > Freshwater > Lake > Epilimnion/Euphotic zone ...
CTGGTGCTTCAACGGCCTTAGCCAAAGGTGAGCCCATCATTACCGCATCTGCCCCACATGCAATCGCTTTTGCAATATCACCACTGCGACCAACCGAACCATCTGCAATCACATGAACATAACGTCCACCTGATTCATCAAGATATTCACGGCGAGCAGCAGCAACTTCGGCAACTGCAGATGCCATGGGTACTTCGACACCTAAAACCTTACGTGTTGTGTGCGTAGCACCACCACCAAATCCAACCAAGACTCCAGCTGCTCCTGCGCGCATTAAGTGAAGGGCAGCTGTCGATGTTGCAACTCCACCAACAATTACTGGCACATCTAACTCATAAATGAACTTTTTAAGGTTTAGTGCTTCATCTGCGGCTGCAACGTGTTCGGCAGAAACTGTTGTTCCGCGAATAATGAAAATATCTACTCCTGCCGCAATAACAGCTTTATGGAATTCGGCGGTGCGCGCTGGTGACAACGATGCCGCAACAGTTACTCCGGCATCACGGATTTGCTGAATTCGATCTTTAATCAATTCCGGACGAATGGGTGCGGTATAAATTTCTTGCATCCGCTTTGTCGCGTGCTTATCGGGCATTGACGCTATTTCGCCCAAAGGAATTCGGGGATCTTCATAGCGAGTCCATAAACCTTCAAGGTTTAGAACACCTAGGCCGCCAAGTTTTCCAATTGCGATTGCAGTCTCTGGTGAAACCACCGAATCCATGGGAGCTGCAAGCATAGGTAAATCAAATTTGTAGGCATCGATCTGCCACGTAGTTGAAACATTTTCAGGATCGCGGGTACGTCGGCTAGGAACAATGGCGATGTCATCAAAGGAATAAGCAGTGCGAGCGCGTTTTCCTGGTGCGATTTCGATGTTATTCATTAGCGGCCCTTCTTCTGATAGTTCGGTGCATCGGCCACATGTGCCACATCGTGTGGATGGCTTTCCTGTAATCCTGCAGCGGTAATTTGAATCAAACGACCTTCTCGGCGAAGGGTTTCAATATCAGGTGCGCCCGCATAACCCATTCCTGATCGCAATCCGCCCACTAATTGGTGAACCACTTCGGAAACCTTGCCACGGAAAGCAACTTTACCTTCGATGCCTTCAGGGACAAGTTTGTCTTCAGACAAAACGTCATCCTGCATGTAGCGATCTTTCGAATACGACTTCTGTTCACCACGAGATTGCATCGCACCCAAAGAACCCATGCCGCGATAAGCCTTGTATTTGACGCCGTTAATCTCAATTAATTCGCCAGGTGATTCTTCGCAACCTGCAAGAAGTGATCCCAACATCACTGAGTTAGCACCGGCAACCAGCGCTTTCACAATGTCACCTGAATACTGCAACCCACCATCTGCAATTAACGGAATACCAGCTTTGTTGCAAGCCTTTGACGCTTCCAAAATTGCAGTCACTTGTGGAACACCAACACCTGCAACAACCCGAGTTGTACAAATAGAACCCGGACCAACGCCCACCTTTACTGCATCAGCGCCTGCATTAATCAGAGCTTGTGCACCTGCACGTGTAGCAACATTTCCGCCAATAATTTGGGTGGTTGGTGAGAACTTTTTAATTCGGGCGATTGAATCCAGAACTGCTCGGTGGTGACCGTGTGCTGTATCAACTACAACTACATCAACGCCGGCTTCGATCAAAGCTTGTGCACGGGCAAAACCATCATCACCAACACCTACGGCCGCTCCAGCTAAGCCAACATTCTTAACAAGTTTGACATGAGTAACTTGGGCTTCAATCGGAAGGTTACGGTGGATGATTCCGATTCCGCCGGCCTTTGCCATGGCGATCGCCATTTCAGATTCTGTAACTGTGTCCATCGCTGAAGAAACCAGCGGTACCGCAATAGAAATATCTCGAGTTAATTGAGTAACTGTGCTGACTTCAGATGGGACAACATCAGATGCATCAGGCAGAAGTAAAACGTCGTCGTAGGTAAGTCCAAGCATTGCGACTTTGTCTGTATCGCTCATGTGGCCCCCTTCCCTATCGAAGGCCAAAGTCTATCGGGGCTTTAGAGCCCTACTGCACGCTCAATTTCAGCGCAAGCTTCTGATAAATCATTAACATGGGCTACCGGACAATCAGATTCCACTCCCCAGCCCGGACCTCCAATGATGATGCGTGGGGCGGGACGAACAGCTGGAATTTCTGTATAAAAACGTGGATCACCATTTCGCGGCAATTGTGCCCAAAGAAAAACTGCTGGCGGGGCTGAACGCGTAATCACACCATTGAGCGCTTCCATAGGTGTTCGAGCACCAAGAAAATAAGTGGAGATATTCTTTTCAGCCAACGCCGATGCCAGCGCATGCAAAGCCAATGAATGCATCTCTTCACCTACTGATGCCAACAACACTGGTCGAGGATTACATGGTTCGGTAATTCCCAACGACTTCTCGCGAAGTACCGACTTAAGAATTTCAGTTAGTAGATGCTCTACTTCGATGCCTGTTTGTGTTTTTTCCCAATCTTCACCTATTAAAAACAACAGTGGGACAATCACTTCAGACCACGATGCAATAACGCCATGTTTTGCGATGTCTTTTCGAAGTGCATCTTCAACAAAAGTTTTGTCCAATGACTTAGATGCGGCGTAAAGGGCTTCAACTAGATCTTCGCGAACTTCAAAGTGATCCAAGATGACGTCTAAAGAAATTTCACCCTTGAAATTTTTTGCTTGATGCGCAGCCTCTGCTGGTGCAACTCCTGCAGTGATTAACTTTCGCATTGCGGTCAGGATGGCTAGATCCTGTGGGCAGTAGCGCCGATGCTCACCAGCCTCGTGGGTTGAGGGTCCAAGGCCATAACGGCGGTCCCAGGTTCTAAGGGTTGCCGGAGCAACACCGATGCGGCGAGCGACCGCTGCAACGGTCAAAAGCTCCTCTTCCATGGGGCTATCGTGTCGTGAAGTGGCCCAACTCACCACCCGAAAACGACTTTTGAACAACTTTTGGCGCGGAAATACTTGAACAACCTATGACGCGGTTGTACAGTATGGCCATGGCAGAAATATCACGCTTACCCCGCCCCGTTGCCGATGAATGGGAGTGGCAGTACCAAGGTTCTTGCCGCGATCTTCCTTCTGAGATGTTCTTTCATCCAGATGGAGAACGCGGACCACGCCGACGTAATCGCGAGAACACGGCCAAAGCTGTGTGCGCATCATGCCCAGTAATTGCTGCCTGCCGTGCCCATGCACTTGCCGTGCAAGAGCCTTATGGAATTTGGGGCGGTTTATCTGAAGATGATCGCCTGGCAATTCTTGGCAAGGATGTCACACCAGATATTTCACACGCTTCTTAAATTTCCTTCTCATCGAGGATAAGAAAAGCCCCGCAGATAATTCTGCGGGGCTTTTTCACTTTAACTACTTAGTGGCTATGTCCACCTGGGCCATGTGAATGTCCATGTCCGCCGGCAGCATCAGCAGCTGCTTGCTCTGCAGGCTTTTCATAAACAACAGCTTCTGTTGTAATAAACATGGCAGCAATTGATGCAGCGTTAGCTAGCGCAGAGCGAGTTACCTTAACTGGATCGATAACACCATCTGCTGCAAGGTCGCCGTATACATCAGTTGCAGCATTGAAACCTTCGTTGTGCTTCATTGCGCGAACCTTTGCAACTACTACGTAGCCTTCTAGTCCTGCATTTTCTGCGATCCAACGAAGTGGCTCATCACACGCTTTGCGAACTAAACGAACGCCAACAGCCTTGTCGCCTGTAAATCCAAGATCGCCTTCAAGTGCATCAGCTGCATGAACTAGTGCAGCTCCTCCACCAACAACGATTCCTTCTTCAACAGCGGCGCGAGTTGCAGAGATTGCATCCTCTAGACGGTGCTTCTTTTCGTTTAGTTCAACTTCGGTGTGTGCGCCAACCTTGATCACACAAACTCCACCGGCAAGCTTTGCCAAACGCTCCTGCAACTTTTCCTTATCCCAGGAAGAGTCGCTGTTTTCGATCTCCTTGCGAAGTTCAGAAACACGAGCCACAACAGCTGCCTTATCGCCTGCTCCATCAACAATTGTTGTTGCATCTTTAGTAACAACAACGCGACGTGCCTTTCCAAGATCTTCAAGCGTTACTCCATCAAGCTTCATTCCAAGCTCTGTAGAAATTACCTGTCCACCTGTAAGAATTGCGATGTCCTGAAGCATTGCCTTACGACGATCTCCAAAACCTGGCGCTTTAACTGCAGCTGAAGCAAACACTCCACGCATGCGGTTAACAACTAGGGTTGAAAGTGCTTCACCTTCGATGTCTTCAGCGATGATCAATAGTGGCTTTGATGTCTGGGCAACCTTTTCAAGCAATGGCAATAGATCAGCCAGCGCAGAAATCTTGTTAGCCGAAATCAACACGTAAGCATCCTCAAGGATTGCCTCCATGCGATCTTGATTTGTGACGAAGTATGGCGAGATGTAGCCCTTGTCGAACTGCATTCCTTCTGTGAATTCAAGATCTAGTCCAGTTGTTGATGCTTCTTCAACTGTGATGACTCCATCTTTACCAACACGGTCCATAGCTTCAGCAATTAGGTCGCCGATTGCACGATCTTGTGCAGAAATAGTTGCAACATCTGCAATCTGTGGCTTTCCATTAACTGGCGTTGCCTGCTCGCGAAGTTTCTCTGAAACCGCTGCTACGGCTGCTTCGATACCCTGCTTGATATCCATTGGCTGGGCACCTGCTGCAAGGTTACGAAGTCCTTCTTTAACCATTGCTTGAGCAAGAACAGTTGCTGTTGTAGTTCCATCACCTGCGACATCATTAGTCTTTGTCGCAACTTCCTTAACTAACTGCGCTCCCATGTTTTCTGCAGGATCTGAAAGTTCGATTTCCTTTGCAATTGTCACACCATCATTTGTAATGATCGGTGCGCCAAAAGACTTTGCAATAACTACGTTACGACCCTTAGGTCCAAGAGTTACTTTTACTGTGTCAGCAAGAATGTTGACACCGCGCTCCATAGCGCGGCGTGCTTGCTCATCAAATTGAAGACTCTTTCCCATTTACTTCTCGATTACAGCGAGAATGTCGCGAGCTGAAAGAACGAGTAGATCTTCTCCACCGTGCTTGATTTCAGTTCCGCCGTACTTGCTGTAAAGAACTACATCGCCAACCTTGACATCCATTGGAACGCGTACGCCATCATCAAAGCGACCTGGGCCTACTGCGATAACAGTGCCTTCCTGTGGCTTCTCTTTTGCTGTATCTGGAATAACAAGACCTGATGCTGTTGTTGTCTCAGCCTCATTTGTCTTGATAACAATGCGATCTTCGAGTGGCTTTACTGCCATGGTGTGCTCCTTCTAGGTTTTTACCTTTTGGTTTCCTCGTGCGGCTCGAATTAGCAGACTCGGGCCGTGAGTGCTAACGCAAACTCTAGGCGGGCTATTCCCCGTGGGCAAATCCAGATCTAGAGGCTTACGAGGGTTACTGGCAGGCTGGAATCAGCGTCAAAGGCCACTGGGCTGGGCGTGCGGCCAGCTGAAACCATCAAAGAACCCAAGGCTGCGACCATCGCCCCATTATCGGTACATAAACCTGGGCTTGGAACCCGCAGCAAGATTCCCGCCTTATCGCACCGCTCCTGAGCCACGGCGCGAAGTCTGGAATTAGCCGCAACTCCGCCTGCGATCACAAGGGAATCAATCCCAGTTTGTTTGCAGGCTGCAACTGCTTTCAATAATAGAACATCAACAATTGCTTCTTGGAAAGAGGCTGCAACATCTGCTCGCGCATAATCTGGAGTTGCTTCTAGATATCTGGCTACTGCGGTTTTTAAACCTGAGAAAGAAAAATCAAATGGTCGGGTCTGCCAATCATTTGATGTTGTTAGTCCTCTTGGAAAATCAATGGCGCTCGCATTTCCATCATGGGCCAGTTTGTCTATTGCAGGACCGCCCGGGAAACCTAACTTCATTACGCGCGCAATTTTATCGAAAGCTTCGCCTGCTGCATCATCCATAGTTTCGCCAAGTTTTGTAATGGACCCGGTGATGTCATCAACTTGTAGTAATGATGAATGTCCACCGCTGACTAATAAAGCAATTGTTGGATCAAGTGGCTTGTCATGAGTTAAGTAATCAACGCTTACATGTGCAGCCAAATGGTTTACTGCATAGATTGGTTTATTTAATCCCAGGGCTAAACCTGTGGCCGAGCCAACTCCGACCAAGAGCGCTCCAACTAATCCAGGTCCGCCAGTCACAGCAACTGCATCAATATCTTTAAGAGAAATCTTTGAATCTTTCAGTGCTTGATGCAAAGTTGGAATCATTGCTTCTAAATGGGCACGACTTGCGATTTCAGGAACTACTCCCCCAAAACGTGCATGCTCTTGAACACTTGATGCGATTACGTTAGCCAGCAAAGTGCGGCCACGTACAATGCCAACAGCTGTTTCATCACAAGAAGTTTCAATTCCTAAAACAATGGGTTGGCTCATGACAGATCCAATCGCATCACCAAAGCATCTAAGCCTGCACCAAAGTAATCCTTGCGAATGTTTAGCTTTGAATATCCCAAAGATTCATATAAACCAATGGCCTCAGAGTTATCCACTTTGACTTCAAGCATCATGGCGATTGAGCCTTGCGCGGTAGCCCAGTCGGTAATCATCGCCATTAACTGGCGCGCAATGCCTTTGCCACGTTGGGCAGGAATAACCCCCACAGTTAGTACATCAGCTTCTGCGCCTCCTGGTGCGAAAACACCGGCATATCCAATGATGTTTTGCTCTGCATCTATCGCAACAACAAAATGGCGGGTTGGGCTAGAAAACTCTTCTTTGTATTGGGAAGCAGACCACGGTGAATATGGAAACAGCTCTTTATCCAGAGACACAAAAACTGGAAGATCAAAGGCGTTAGCTTGGCGATAAGTAATCATCTGTCCGCCGTTGCTACTGCATCAGGTCTACGTAAATAAATTGGCTCGGTGATATTGCCCGGCAAATTGACCAATGACACCATGTCCGGAAAAAGATCTGCGTGAATTGGTGCACCGGTAACATCTGCCGGAAAATTAACTGCCGGTTGGCCAACTCGAACACCATTTGTATAGCGGGCCCAGTAAACCTCTTTGCGACGTGCATCAACGGTAATGATGAAATCAGATTCATTAATCTGTGCGGCAATTGCATCCAAGGAACAAACACCACGCACGGGTATTTCGCGGGCTAGCGCAAAACTTTGTGCAAAGGCGATTCCTACCCGTAGCCCAGTAAAAGGTCCTGGGCCCATTCCAACAACAACTTGATCAACATCGCTGATCGCTAATGCTTCTTGAACTAATGCGGGTAAGGATGGACCGTGTGCGGTTGCTCCATCTCGAAAACCGCTATACACAACGGTGCCATTTTCAATAATTGCCACACTTGTTCGTGAAGTTGAAGTGTCAATCGCTAAAACTTTGCTCATAGTGAAAACCCTGCCCAGCGTGAACCGATGGGGTTAACGTCAACTTTTCTCACGTCATCGCTTCGATCCAAAGTGATTTCAAGGCGATCCTCACTTAGTCGTGCTGATTCAGCACCGCCCCATTCGATCACAGTAATTGAATTGGCAATGTCTAGATCTAAATCATCTAAGTAAAGATTGGGGTTTTCAGAATCCACTAAACGGTAGGCATCAACATGGATAAAAGGAATAGCGCCCTTGTGAACTCTTGAAATAACAAAGGTTGGCGATGTAATTCCAGTGATGCCAAGTCCAGCTCCAATGCCTTGAGCCAAAACTGTCTTGCCTGCACCAAGTGGGCCATTTACAAGGACTAGATCGCCAGCGCGCAAATGTGCCGCTAACTGAAGGCCAAGTTGATGCATGGCTTCAGGTGTTGCAATTGTGATCACTGTCTTAGAGTAAAGGAAAGCGGGGCCAGATAAATCTGGCCCCGCCTTTTACTTACACTCTATGTAGAGCTGATTACTTAGTTATCTCCGTAGTATTTCAACTGCGGAGCGCTGTAACCACGATCGTAAGTCATATTTCCTGCCTTACGAAGCTTAGTAAGCAATGGGCCTCCTGAAAGGTGTTGCCCCTTAGCTGAGGCATGTGCAAGTAGATCTGCAATTGCCATGTACTGAGATGTGGTGAAGTTACAGTGATTAGTACCAGTTGCGGCTGGAACTGTCGTATCTGGTGCTCCCGCAGCTGTGTACTTGGTGTACTTCTCAGGTGGGAGGTTCCAAAGGGCTAGCACATTGTTAACAGGACGCTTGCGATCTCCTGCCTTTCTTGCAGCTACCCACTTCTCTGCCCAATAAGTTGCATACTTATCAATAACTGACTGTTGGTTTCCAGCAGTAGTTATTGGATCAGCAACACCAGTAAAGAGAATGGTTGGAATTTCAACCTTTCCTGAATGTGAAGTAAGTGTCTTCAACTTGGCAACCGCAGCAGGATTTGCTTTAGCGCGTGGTGATGCAGCAAGAACGCTGAGAAGTCCCGCTGTTCCTGATGTACCTGAAAGCGCTGAAGCCCATGCAAACTGTTCCTCAGCAACTCTTGCTGAATAGTTAGTGTTGGTGTTATCAAACACTGCGCCGCCAGCTTGTAGTTCCAAGTCATGGGTTGCAAGAACTGCAAGTGCTGCAGCGTTTGCTACGTTCTGAAGAGCTGCAAAGGCTGGGTTAATCGCAAGCTGGAATGAAAGAGCGTTCGCAGCTGGCAAACCAGGAGGTGCTGATGTTGAATCGAAGTTTGCTGATTGCATTGGAATTCCTGACATCAACGCAACTAATACAAGTGCGCTACGTGAAGGAATTGCCTTGATTGCATCTGGAACCTTAGATGTCGCTGGCCAAGCTGGAGTGCTTGGGTTTGCAGCAAATGCGGCTTGAAGAGATCCGATTACTGTGAAGACCTTTACTAGATCGCCCATCGCTTCGGCATAACCCGCAGTTCCAGCTGAGTAGTTACCACCCTTGATTGTTGGATCAAAGAAGGTCTTGATTCCCCAAAGCGCATCCCCTGCCATTGTCATAAGCGGAGTGATATCGCTAGCCATACAAAGTGGTGCTGCAGCGCTGAAAAGATCTGCATGCTTCTCTGCAAGAGCTTGGGTAATGAATCCACCAAGTGATTCGCCCCATGCAACAACTTTTGTAGTCTTCGTGAATTGCTTCTTGAAGAGACCTACAAGTTCGACGTTAGTCTTGATTGCTGAATCAGCATTCCAACCTTGACGTGCAAATCCTGAACCAACAACGCCGTAACCTTTAGCCAAAAGCGCACCAATTACTGTTGCGTTTGGACCAGGTTGTGGCGTATTGGTGACTGTGTATCCACCGTATCCTGGAATTCCAGCAGGAACTGGAACGTTTGGACGGTATCCATGTGAATAGAGATAAACAGTTCCATTGAAGTTTGCAGGAACCATCATTGCGTATGGTGCACCATCAGATGTTGCGCCTCCGCATGTCTGAACTGGGACCTTGCCATCGCAAACAGGATTTGCGCTAGCAACTGTTGGTGCTGCAACTAGCAGTGAGGCAGCAAGTGCTGCACCTGCTACGAGCGTTAAGGAACGCTTGAATTTAAAGTTTCTCATGAGTTACTTGGTAATCCCTTCGCTGGCATTGCCGGACGTTTGAAGTTGGATACAACAACTGGACCGGAGCCACTATTAGTTGTGTAAAGGGTTACTTTTCCACCAAATGGCTTTCGATCGCCGTTGGCATCCATAACCGCCATGTAGTAACCGGTGTGACCAACATTGCTGGTCTTTGAGAATCCAAGTGGTGAGTAAGCAACTGATGCAAAGGTTGAACCCTTGTTTTCCATCGCAGCGATCAATCCCTTACGAGTTGGTCGTGGTCCTGCGGCGCGCAAAGCTTGAACAGTCATTAAACCAATGTTCATACCTTGCAGTACATAGTCATCAAAAGCAGTACCAGTGTTGTACTTGGTATTGATCTCTTGGAACTGCTTTACGTACTCATCGCTGGTGTCATTTGGTGATGGGTTACCAGCTGGAGTCTGTGCGCCATTGAGAACTGCCAATGGAACACCGAGTGCGCGAAGAGTTAGTGGGTCAGCACCAACTGATCCAAGGATCCACTGTGGTGCGTACTTAGCTGCTGCAGCTACTGCAAGCAGTGGAGCTGTTGCTGAAGTTACACCGAAGAAGACGACGACTTGAACTCCGCCTGCTGCAAGCTGGGAAACCCAGGTCTGTGCAGTAGCAGCGCTCTGAGTGCCTGATGTGTAAGGAACAGATACATCAAATTTAGTTCCGGCTGCTCTGAAGGCACCCATTCCATCGATACCAAATTCATCGTTCTGGTAAACAATGCCGATTTTCTTTCCAGCATGATTCTCTTTCAGGAACTGTGCCATGATCTTTGCTTCCATCGCATATGAAGGAAGAACCATGAATGAGGTTGGATATGTTTTCTTATTTGCAAATCCACTAAATCCAGTGTTGAGGAAAAGACTTGGGACTCCACGTCGTGCAATGCCGACTGACTTGTGTACTGATGTGAAGTTTGCAGTTCCAAGTGGGCCAACTAATGCAAAAACTTTGTCCTTCAAAATCAATTCGTTTGTCTTAGCAATCGACAACTGTGGGGAGTACTCATCATTTTTTTGGATGAGAGTGACTTTTCGACCATAGACTCCACCGTTGTCATTGACATACTTGAAGTAGGCGTTCATCGCATTGCCGATCTTGTTATAGCCAGGCGATGCTGCTCCAGTAAGCGGAAGAGTGATACCGAGTTTTATCTCAGTGCCGGTAACTCCGGTCTCTGCGTATGCTGGAAGCGATGTTGCAAATAAGCTACCAACTGCGAGCACCGTGGCGGCGAGCCAGGTCCCCTTTGCACGAGTCTTTCTGATCATTATTTTCCTTCCATCGAGGGTGGTTGAACTTCTCGTAATCTACTAGTTACTTACTAGTAGTTTAAGCGCTCATGTCTTCTTTTTATGGTGGTGTCTTCGTAAATTATCTCCCGGACCATTTGGTGTAAAAATTACTGAGAGAATCAGCAATACACTCACAATCAGGCTTGGGAGATAGTTGTTTAAGTTCTCGGCGCCTCCCAATCGGTTGGCCACTACATCTGCGACCTCGGGTATAACTACCAAGATCAGGGCTCCAAGAACAACGCCGGGCAAGCTAGAGATGCCAGCAAGGACCGCCCCTGTCACCAGTGCAAATGAAAGGGCTAGCGTGTAAGCACCTGGGGCAACCAGACTGATAGTCATTGCCATCACCGCTCCAGCTAGTCCAGCAAGGGCTGAGCTGATGGTGAAAGCAAGGATCTTCATCCGCGAAGCATTGATTCCCGATAACTCGGCGGCCAATGGGCTACTGCGGATCGCACGCCAGGTTCGTCCATAACGCGATTGAAGAATATTAGAAGTGATAAACAAAGCTAGTAGTGCAATAAAGCTTGCGATCCAAAAGAACCATTTGTATTGCGAAAACTCTACTCCAAGCCTTTCAGGAGGAAGACCCACATCAAATAGAAGCCCAGGCACTCCTCCAAGGAAATCAAATTGGTTGGCAATTTCTGGCAGACCCACCGCTAATGCCAATGTTGTTCCCGCCAAATATGGTCCGGACAATCGAGCGGCTGCCGTTCCTAGGAAAGCACCAAAAAGAGCGGCGGCAACAATTGCCATTAAAAATGCAAACCAAACAGGGCTGCCTAGATTGTTGAGGCTCAGCGCTGCGGCATATCCACCAACTGCCATCATCGCACCATTACCAAGTGATACTTGGCCGGAGTAACCAGTGAGCAAAACTATTGATGCCAATGCAATCGTATACATCGCGATCTGTGCTCCTTGATACACACGAAGCTCATCAACGCGATCACCAACCAAAAGCAAGACCCAACCAAGCACAATGAAGAGAGCTATTTTTTTACGCACGGCGTGCCTTACCTTTCGCCATTATTCCATCTGGCTTAACAAGTAGCACAACAATCAGAACTACAAAGCCACCGATAAAGACCAAGGAAGTTCCGACATAGTTCAAAATAAAAGTAAGAGCAATTCCAAGAAGTAAAGCTCCAACAACAGACCCAACCATGCTTTCAAGTCCGCCAATGACAGCTGCAATAAATCCAAAGACTAGTAAAAGATCTAGCGAATAAGGTGAGAGGAAATTGTTGGCCGTTACTAACATGCCAGCGACTCCACCAACTCCACCAGCAATTGCCCAACCAATAGTTCTAATTCGCGCTGTTTTGATTCCCGCTAACTGCGCGATCTCGGGTGCATAAGCAGAAGCTCGCAGAGATAATCCTAAGTTTGTGCGTTGAAAAACAAGCGCCAGAATAATAAGGATTGTGAATACCGTACCAATAACCAGCAGATTTAAGGCTGAAAATGGAATTGTCGTATCTCCAAAAGTAAAACCGTCTGTAGATGCTGGTGCTTTGATTGATTTGAATTCTCCACCCCAGATCAATCCCACAGTGCCTCTGATTAATCCGAGTAAACCCAAAGTGGCAATTACTGGAGCGACAACAGCTGCAGCTCCCGAAACCGCGTGCTTAAACAAAACTCGCATGAAGAAAAAATCTACGCCCGCTCCAAGTAGCGCGCCGGCAACAATTGCAAATGCCAAGCCAAGCCAGAAAATTTCTGTTCGGCTAGCTATCTCAAAACCAATATATGTAGAAAGCACCGCTTGACCAGCTTGGGCAAAATTAACTACACGAGTGGATCTCCAAACTAGGACGAGCGCAATTGACATCAAGGCATAAATAGAGCCAGTTGATATTCCAATTAGGATCGTCTCTAACAATTTGTTCATTAGTACCCCAAGTATGCCGCGCGCACGGCAGGATCATCGATGAGCGCTTGTGCATGATTCATTGCTACAACTTTTCCAAGATTGAGAACAATTCCAAGATCTGCAATTTTTAGTGCACCCATTGCATTTTGTTCTACTAATAGAACTGTCAGATTCATTGAAGTTGTTAAGTCACGAATTGTTTGGAAAATCTGTTCAATTACAAGAGGTGCAAGGCCAAGGGATGGTTCATCTAAAAGAAGCAATTGTGGTTTAGACATAATTGCTCGCCCGATAGCAAGCATCTGTCGTTCGCCACCAGATAAAGTGTCTGCGCGTTGTTGTAGGCGCTCACCTAGTCGTGGAAAAATCGAAACAACTTGATCGATAGATTCATTTGATTCTTTGGCATTTCGCCGCCAAATGGCACCTAGCTCTAAGTTCTCGCGCACGGTTAACTCTGGGATAACTGATTTACCCTCAGATACATGTGAAATACCCCGGCGAACTAATGCTTCAGGTTTCATTCCAACAATCTTTTCGCCCTTCCACATGAATGAGCCATCTGTCGGATCCTTGAGTCCAGAAAGAGTGCGCAGCAAAGTGGTTTTGCCCGCTCCATTGGCTCCAATAATGGCGGCTAGCTTGCCCGTTGGAACTGCAATTGAAACTTGGTTAATTGCGCATATCGCACCATGGTGAACAGTTAAATTGGAAACATTCAGGCTCATTTAGCACCAGTTCCCAAATATGCAGCCATAACTGCGGGATCACGACGCACAGTTTCAGCATCGCCACTTGCAATTACTTCACCAAAGTTAAGAACATATAACTTGCTACAAACTGACATGACAACATCCATGTGGTGTTCAATCAAAAGCACTGCCATATCCACACTGAGATTCTTGATTAGTGAATTCATCCATTCAATATCTTGACTTCCCAAACCTCCAGCCGGTTCATCCAACATCAAAATCTTTGGTTCACTTACTAGTGCACGAGCAATAGCTACTCGTTTGGTATCCGGATATGACAATGTGTCTGCGCGGCGATGTGCAATACCACCGGCATAAACGCGCTCTAATGCAACTCGAGCTCTGTCGCGTATTTGATTCTCATCTTTTCTGTTGCGACCAAGAGCTGCTGATAGCAATCCTGTTTGCGCTAAATTCTGAGCACCGATCATCACATTTTCTAAAACAGTTAAGTCACCAAACAGACCAACTCCTTGCAGAGTGCGTGAGATACCTAAATCAACTAATTCATGCGGCTTTGGAAAATCTATCTTTTTGCCATTGAGATGCAGTTCGCCTGAATCTGGAGTTACTAAGCCGCATAGAGCATTGAACAAAGTTGTCTTGCCGGCACCGTTCGGCCCAATCAAGCCAACTACTTCATTCTTAGCAACTTCTAAATAAACATCATTGAGTGCCCGAAGACCGCCGAAGGAGACATTTACTCGTTCGACTTTTAGCGCTGCATTATTAGTAGACATGAGGTGCATAGATTCTAGGCACACGGGGCCCAATTCGTGTAATTATTTCATAATTAATTGATAACGATGCAGCTCCCCAGTCATCTGCTGTGTACTCACCGGTAGCGCCGTCACCAAAAATAATCACCCAATCACCCGTGGCAGCCTTGGATTCGGCCCCCAGATCCACCACAAATTGATCCATAGAAACTCTGCCAATTATTGGTGCGCGTTTCCCATCTACAAATACACCAGCACCTTGCGCAATTCGTGGAATTCCATCTGCATATCCCATTGCGACAACTCCCAGTTTTGTCTCAGCAGATGTGTAGGCAGCTGCGCCATATCCAACAGGTGAATTAGCTGGAACGGTTTTTACTAAATGTAATTTTGCGCGTACCTGCATCGCCGGCTTTAATCCAAGTGATGCACTGTCCCCCAAAGTTTTTACATCAGGTGAAAGTCCGTACATGGCGATTCCGGCTCTAACCATGTCAAAACGTGAATTTTGATCCTTAAGAGTTGCTGCAGAGTTTGAAAGGTGACGAACAATATTGGTGTACCCAAATGATTCAACAGTCGCAACCATTTCTTTAAAGCGATTTCGCTGTAGTTCGTTTTGTTCTTCACCTGGCTCATCTGCTCGCGCGAAGTGCGAGAAAACTCCGACGATGTCTAGATTAGCTACATGGTGGCCATCGATCTTGCCCCATTCATCAAGAAACCCACCGCGACTCATTCCGGTATCAACTTCTAAATGAACCTTGGGGCGAAACTCAGATTTCACGGCACCAATTTCTTCTAGTGCCTTAATTGATGATGCAGCTAATTCAATTTGATTATCAACTGCTAACTTAAAATCAGATCCAGGTGGGACTAACCAAGCAAGAATTGGCGCAGTGATTCCAGCTTCGCGCAGTGTGATTGCTTCTTCCAGCAGCGCAACTCCTAATGAAGATGCTCCTGCAGCTAGCGCAGCTTGCGCGACTGGAACTAATCCATGCCCGTATGCATCTGCCTTAACAACAGCCATTACAGGTGTTCCCGAAACTTGCTGTAAGTGCTTGATATTGGCCGTAATGCGCGCAAGATCTATGCGTGCTTCAGCTCGATTGAACATTGGTGGAGTCTAGTGCAACTGACTTTTCGAGGGA
>Ga0207418_100180_pt1 | contig 14785 bp, 23 predicted proteins | sample LakMenEpi05Aug08_FD_150669 | JGI IMG/M metagenome (GOLD analysis project Ga0207418, IMG submission 150669) | Freshwater microbial communities from Lake Mendota, WI - 05AUG2008 deep hole epilimnion (SPAdes) | ecosystem: Environmental > Aquatic > Freshwater > Lake > Epilimnion/Euphotic zone ...
AAAGACGATATTAGAAAATATGCTCCTGTTGAATCTCGTGAAGACGCACAGGATAAGGTGTCAGGAAGAATTCCAGTCGTAGCATACGATATGGATACTGTTGCAGACATTGGCCTTATTAAACTAGATGCACTGGGACTTAAAACATTATCTGTTATGTCGGATACTCTTAAATCAATTAAGGGCAGAACTGGCAAAGATATAAATCTTTCCGACCTGCCTCTTGATGATCCTAAAGTTTATAAGATGTTAAGCGATGGATATACAAAGGGTGTGTTTCAGGCCGAAGCAACACCATATACAAACCTTCTTATTAAAATGGGTGTTGATAAGTTTGAAGACCTTGCTGCATCAAACGCACTAGTGCGTCCAGGCGCAATGAATACTGTGGGTGCTTCGTATATCAAGCGTAAGCACGGGGATGAGGCAGTACAGTTTATTCATCCTATTATGAAGCCGTTTACCGAGAACACTTATGGTGTTATTATATATCAAGAGCAAGTTATGCAAGCTTGCGTCCACTTAGGTGGCATGTCTTGGTCAGAGGCTGATAAGGTCCGCAAGATTATTGGAAAGAAAAAAGATGCAAAAGAATTCGACCAATTCAAGGATCGCTTTATTGATGGGGCTTCAAAGCACATTTCTAAGAAGCAAGCCGAAACGCTCTGGCATACTTTTGAGGCTCACGCTGGTTATTCTTTTAACCGTTCCCACGCTGTTGCTTATTCTATGCTGTCTTATTACGCTGCTTGGCTTAAGACTTATTATCCTCTTGAATTTATGTTTTCAATTCTTAAAAATGAAAATGATAAAGATGCAAGAACAGAATATTTAATTGAGTCCAAGCGACTAGGTCTTCGTGTATCTCTTCCACACATAAATGAGTCTGACATTTACTTCTCATTGCAAAAAGATAGAATTGTGTTTGGCTTAGCTGAAGTTAAATTTATTTCAGATAGCATTGCTAATAAAATTATTGATCAAAGACCATTTAAAGATTATGCTGACTTTATTGACAAAGCCTCAAAGAAAGGTAGTGGAATTAACAGCCGTGCTATTGCGGCACTTAATGCAATTGGCGGGGCGGCATTCGATGACAACCTTAGAACGGGTAATGAAAAAGATAATTATTATGAATATTTAGGTATACCTACATTTAACCTAGAAGGAATACCTCCAAGAATTAAAGCTCAAGCAAGACCAATTGAAGACTTTGAAGACCTAGGTTCGTTTGTAATGTTTGGAATGGTCAAGTCAATTAAACGTGGAAACGGATGGGCTAGAGTAGAGCTGGTAGATGAAACAGGATCAATTGGGTTATTCCATACGGAACAAACTCAAATTGAAACTAATCAGATGTATTTTATTCTTGTAGGAGATAATCGTATTGCAAGATATATTAAGGTAAGCGACATAGACCCAAAGAGTGGAGATATATTTGTTGACTATCTTTATAGAAAAGAGTATGATCTTGAAGAGGATGAGTATACTGTTGTTAACTTTACTCCCTATGTTACTAAGGCGGGTAAAACAATGAGCCATATTGTACTCTCTAATAGCAATAAAGAGCTAACAAGAGTTATTGCTTTCCCAACAATGTATAAGATGTCTTTAGCAAGAATGCGTGAAGGAATGAAGTGTAAGGTTGTTCTATCTACTTTAGATGATGGAACTTTAATGGTAAAGGAAATAAAATGACAGAAGAAACAAGCCCACAAGATATTTTAGGAGCAATGAATGCAACACGAGTTCTTGTTTCTATTTTAGAAACAGTTAAGAATGTTGAAGTTTCAGTAGACACTTTTGTAAATCTAGATGCAGAAAATCGTGAACTAAATATTGATTACGATGGAGACAAAAGAGTCTTTAATTTCTCATTAAAAAAAGAGGAAAACAATGAATAGCAATGACGTATTAACAGAGTATGGACTAGATGCGCTTTCTGCTATATTGCATGAAACAGCAATAGAAAAAGGATTTTGGCCCCATGAGATAGATACAAATATTGTTTGTACAAAATTAGCTTTAGTGCATTCAGAAGTAACAGAGGTTCTAGAGGCTATTAGAAAAAATAAACCCACTGAAGAAATTGTAGAAGAAATTGCAGATATATTAATTAGAACTTTAGATTTATATGCGGCTTTAAGAAATCATGAATGGGTTACAGAAAGCTTAGATGAAATTTTAGAAACAAAGATTAATATAAATAAAGAGCGACCAAGGCTTCACGGCAATTTATTTTAATGCTATACTATAAAAAAGAGAGAGTATAAATGAGCATAGATATCGATAATATATTAGCAAAGCTAGATCCAAAAACACGAGCAAGAGTTCAGTCAGCACAGGATGTACAAGTTGAAAAACAACTTACCCCTAGCATTGGATTAAACTTTGCATTGCGTGGCGGTCTAGGATACGGCAGACAAGTTCTGGTATGGGGCAATAAGTCTGCTGGTAAATCCTCTTTCTGCCTACAAATGATTGCTCTTGCACAAAAAGAAGGCAAGACATGTGCCTGGATTGATGCAGAAGCTTCTTACGATCAGTCTTGGGCTGAACGGCTAGGAGTAGATTCTTCTTCCCTTATTTACTCTCCAGCAAAAACCGTTAACGATATGGTTGATGTTGCTACTAAATTAATGGATGCAGGTGTAGATATGATTGTAGTAGATTCAATCTCAGCATTACTTCCTGCAATTTATTTTGAAAAAGATGGAAATGAAATGAAAGATTTGCAAGACACAAAGCAAATCGGCGCTGAAGCAAAGGATATGACCCACGCAGTCAAAATGTTAAACTATGCAAACAAAAACACATTACTTGTTCTCATCTCACAACAACGAAATCAGTTTGGATCTATGCATGCTAGTCACATCCCCACAGGTGGCATGGCAGTCAAGTTCTTTTCTTCCACGGTCATTAAGCTCTGGTCGTCTGAGGCTGAGGCTAATGCTATTAAAGCTGGGGTTAAAGTTGGCGACAAAATCATTGAGCAAAGAGTCGGCAGACCAGTTAACTGGATTATTGATTACAACAAACTCGGTCCCCCAAATCTATCGGGACAATACGACTTTTATTACCAAGGGGAAACTCTTGGTGTAGATAGCGTAGGAGAAACTTTAGATGTTGCAGAAATGTGTGGCATTATAGAAAAGGGTGGCGCATGGTATACAGTAAATGGAGAGCGCTTTCAAGGACGTGCAAAGGCTGTAGCATATTTAAAGGAAAATCCAGATGTTGTAGACAGCTTAATCGGAGAGATAAATGCCAAGCATTGATGAATTTCTTAATAAGCCAGAAAAAATATTTTCTCCAGAACTTGAAAGACTAGGTGGAGTTAAGCCTTGTAGCAAGTGCGACAAAGATTCGGAAGAATATTTTTGGGATGCAATTAATATGACAGTGTCTTGGGAGTGCCCAGACGGACATAAGAATTCATTTACGGTTCAGTAATGTCAGAAAGATCAGAAGTAAAACGTGATGGTGCTAAGGCTCAAAAAAATAGTGGCCGTGGTGATTATCAAAAAGGTGATGCTAAGTGGAATCAGTTCCTTGTGGATTATAAAGAAGCAAAGGCATCATTTAATTTAAACAAAGATGTATGGGCTAAAATCTGTACAGATACTTTTAAGGTAAGTAGGGATATGCATCCTGCTCTTAAAATTATTATCGGTGAGGATTCCAAGGTTCGTCTTGGAATCATTGAGTGGTCAGTCTTAGAAGACTTGATCGCATTCTGGGAGGAAAATAATAATGGCTAATCCAACAATTACAATAGTTGGTCGTGTAGGGCAAGATCCAGTTAAGCTTAATGGAGGCGGAGTTAGACTACGTATTGTATCTAATGACCGTGTAAAGAATGATTCAACGGGTAACTGGGATGACAAAGATACATCTTGGTGGACTGTCAAGGCATGGAAGAGTTTGGCAGAACAGAGTATTGCTACCCTTAAGAAGGGCCAGGAAGTAGTTATAGTAGGTAAGATTTATGAAGAGACGTGGAAAGATAAAGAAGGCAATAGCAGAACATCTTATGATGTAAATGCGGACACAATTGCAGTCACTACATGGTCTCTATCAAAGGGAGATTCAAATGGATCTAAACAATTCCCTAAGTCAGACTCATGGTCAGCCCCTGCTAAATGGGACATTACAGAGTCAGAGGTTCCATTTTAATGAAAGAATTATTCTTCACAACCGTTACTGGAATTGCAGTAGGCGGAGTATTCAGTATATTTAAGTTGCCAATTCCTGCCCCACCAGTATTCGCTGGACTAATGGGAATTGTAGGGCTATGGATTGGGTATGCTTTAATTCAAAAGGCATTCGCATGACAGCATTTCTTATGGGACTAATGGTTGGGTTTGTAATTGGATACCCTGTAGGGCTATTTCTAGACAAGTGGGATAAGAGGATAAAAAATGGCTGAAGATAAAAATACTCTTGAGTTAATTAGTGATATTACAGAATTTAACGATCTGCACGAGTTCATGAAAGATGAACACTTAGACAGAGCTCTTTCAATTGTGGTAAAATTGTTAATGAATCCTGATGTCCCATCAGCAAAAGCACCACATTTAATTATGGAGCTTCAGGCAATGTCAACAAAGTTTGCAGTGCTTGCATCTGTATATTCTACAATTGCTAAGGACAAAGCGGGAACAGTAAACAATAACAAAAAGAATATATATTATTCTGTAAAAGAGTCCATAGACAAATTGGTAGATGCGCTTAAATATGTTGTGAGGTACAACTCGTGAAAAACAAAATAATCATATCGTTATTTGTAGTAGTTTCTTTTGCATTTACGATACAAGCGTTCGGAGTAAAGCCTTCTTGCATAAATCTATATGTAGACTATGGATCTCTTGCCAAACAAAATAAATTTAACGAATGCATAGAGCAAGACAATATAAATGCATTAGATTTTATAAAACAATCTGGATACAGTACAGAGGGAACCGTTAAATACGGAGATGCAGTATTATGTAGGTTAAACAATCTTCCTTCAAGCAAAGAGGAATCTTGTAGTGAGATGCCTCCTGAAGATGCATACTGGGCAGTAATTATAAAAAAGAAACAGGTTCTTCTTTTCCCAAGAAATGAGTGGGGCTGGGCAGAAAAAGCAATTAATGAAACAACTTTGTACGCTGGTGACAGTATAGGGTTGGTTTTTTCAAGTGATGGAGAATTGAGATGGCCTTAAATTTATTGGATAAGCCAAATAAAACAAAAAACAAAATATCGATAGAGTATGCAATTCAGCTAGCAGTTACGTTATTCATAATGTATATTGTTAATAAAATTGGAATTGATATTTGGAGAGCGATAAAGGGACACTGATGGTAATACTAAGTAAGATTTATACCAAAACAGGTGATGATGGCCAAACGTCTAATGCCAACAACGATAGAGTTTCTAAGGCTAGCCCTATTATGGAAGCCATCGGCGCTGTAGATGAGGCTAACTCTGCTATTGGAATGGCAATCGATGAATATAATGACATTATCGAAAGAGTTCAAAGCGACCTATTTGACCTTGGCGCAGAGCTTGCAGGTGCCGAAACAATAAAAATATCTGAAAATAGGATTATATATTTAGAGAATGTAATTGATGACTATAATGAATACCTAGAGCCACTTAGATCTTTTGTTTTGCCTACTGGAGCATTGCATAATGCAAGAACTATCGTTAGAAGAGCAGAGCGTGAAGTTTGGAAAATAAAAAATATTAATCCAAACATTGCTAAATATTTAAATCGTCTATCAGACCTACTGTTTGTTATGGCTAGATATCACAACAAAGGAAAAGAAAAAATGTGGGTGCCAAACAATGGGTAGAGATATAGTAAAGAACCTTAAGTTTAAGAAGCATACTGGCAAGCACTTCGACCCAGAACTATTTGCACAGTTGCTTGATGAGTCGTATCGAAATACTAAACGTGCAGATGGCGAGATGACAAAGAAGTCATTTAGCCCAAGTTCGCTGGGATACGGTCATGGAACCTGCCCAAGATATTGGTATATGGCTTTCTCTGGAGCAATGTTTATTGATGATAACGATGCAGTTGCAGTTGCTAATATGGCACAAGGCACACAGGCACACGAAAGACTACAAAAACTTATTTCATCTATGCCACAGTTTAAGGCAGAAGAAGAAGAGATTCTTAACGAGTATCCACCAATTAGAGGATTTATAGACCTTATTATGGAGTACGATGGTGAAACCGTAATCGGTGAAATCAAGACGGCTAAGCAAGAAGTGTGGGATACAAGACAGTCTGAGATGAAACCTACAGCTAACCATATGCTTCAATTGCTAACATACATGAAGCTAAAGAATGCTAAAGAAGGTTTCTTTCTATATGAGAATAAAAACACACAGGAGATCCTTGTCATTCCAATTTCAATGAATGAAAAGAATACTAAAATAATTGAAGATACCTTTACTTGGATGTGTGAGGTTTGGGATAACTTTAAAGATGGTGACCTTCCAATGCGCCCTGCAGGTGCTTCAAAATCAAAGATGCCTTGCACATACTGCCCAGTTAAAAAAGAATGCTATTCAAAAGAAACACCTTTAGGCACTGTTCAAATTGAAAAGTTTGAGGTTCCTCTTGTATGATTTGCGAAAATAAGGAGTGTAAGAAAAAGTTTACACCCAAGACACATAATCAAAAGTATTGCAAGGATGAGTGCTGTAGAATTGCAACTAATAAAAGAATTATGGAAAAGTACTATGAGAAAAAAGCAATTAAAAATGGGGCTGAGAGGCTTTGCAAAAAATGCAACATACAATTAAGCAGGTATAATAAGAATAACATATGCTCATCTTGTGAAAAGAATATAAATACAGGGAATGTTAATTCTATTTTAAAGAGGATAAATGACGTTAGCTAGCTTAAAAAAGATACAGGCCAATAGAGTCTTGGGGATAGATGCATCCACCAACTCTATTGCCTTTTGCCTTATGGAAAATGACATTCCTTTGAAGTGGGGAAAGATAGACCTAGTTGGGCAAGATATTTATGAGAAAATATATAACGCTAAATTAAGAATGAATATGATGCTTAAAGAATTAAAAAGTGATTATATTGCAGTAGAAGGTGCCATACTTGTCAGATCACCCGATGCTGTGATAAAATTGTCTTATGTCTATGGAGTTGTTATTGCTGAGCTTATGTCTACTGGTTCTAAGGTTATTACTATTAGCCCATCCTCGTGGCAGGCGCACATTGGCAACAAAAATCCTACGAAAGATGAAAAGTCTGCAATAAGATTAGCCAACCCAGGATATGCAGATTCCTGGTATAAGAATCAGTTACGCAATATGAGAAAGCAGAGAACTGCTGACTACTTTAATAGAAAGTATAATTTAAATGTGGTGGATTTTGATGTTGCAGATAGCTTTGGTATTGCACATTATGCTAACAAAGTACTAACTGAAAGATGAAGTATTATCAAAGCAAAGACTGGCTATATAGAAGATATATAATTCAAAAGAAAACTGTTACAGAAATAGGAAAAGAATGCGGAGTTTCTGCAATGACTATACAAAGGTACCTAGACCAGTTTGGATTAATTAAAAAGCGATGAATACTATTAACCCATCATCACAATCGATTACATTTTCTAAAGCATTAGATTCGTTCTACGTTTATACTGGAGACTCCACAGATAGGTATGTTCAAGCAACATGCAGGAACAGCGGGCATTGGGATATAGAGCTTACGCAATGGATGATAACCAATATACAGCCAGGGTGGACTTGTCTTGATGTAGGCGCAAACATATTTTACTTTACAGAAGTGATGGCAAGAACTGTGGGCAATCTTGGGTCGGTGTTGGCTTTTGAACCAATCACTAGACTTTGTAGATCATACGAAACATCTAGAACCTTTAATGAATACTCAGATGCTGGAAAAATAGAGGTATTTAATATTGCCTTGTCTAACAAAAAAGATAATTTAGTTCTAAATATATGGGAAGAAAACATAGGCGGATCGGGAATTGTAAATCAACACCAGTCTGGTAATCATGGTCAACATGGTAATTTTCATACAGAAGAAATTTTTGCTGATAGATTAGATTCAATATATAATGGCAAAATTGATTTTATTAAGATGGATGTAGAAGGACATGAGCGGTTTGTATTTGAAGGCTTTTCTGAAGAAGCGTGGAAATGTCCATTACTTGTTGTTGAGCTAGGGGCTGGACAACCAGATGAATTTTTAGTAGAATTAAATGATAAATATACAATGGAATTTTTAAATGGGGAAGCGGCCACATTTGAAAGAATTAAACAGCATGATGTCGTAAACGTCTTGCTTAGGAGAAAATAATGGCGGGATATCCAGAAAAAGATAATGGCTATCAGATGTGGATTACAGATCTACAGCTTATGGCAACAGATGCTCCTTCAGGGCATAAAATTATTAGACAGTGTCTTGAGATTGCACAGATGCTAATTGAAAAGAATATATCATATGGAGACTCAGCACTTAGTCCAATTCGTATATTTTCCCAGGCGGACAATCAAGAGCAGATTAAAATCCGCATTGATGATAAGATAAATAGAATTAAGAATGGATCTGGCTTCGCTGGAGATAATGATATTGATGACATGATTGGATACTTAATCCTTTTAAAGATTGCAAAGGCTAATTCCAATTGACATTTTAGTCGACTAGAAGTATACTGTATTAATGAGCGAAATAGAATTATCACAGCATTTTGACAGAATGAATAGGGTAGTTGAAGAACTCCTTAAAGGAAGTACGCCTACTCAGATCGCTACAATTACAGGTATCCAGCGCAAAGAAGTTATTGAATTAATTGACGACTGGAAAGACGTTGTGCATAACGATAGCAACATCAGAGATCGTGCTAGAGAAGCTATTTCAGGGGCGGATCAACATTATGCAATGCTTATCAAAGAAGCTTGGAAAACGGTAGAAGATGCAGATCAATCTGGCCAGCTAGGAATTAAGTCTGGCGCATTAAAGCTTATTGCTGATATAGAAACTAAAAGAATTGCAATGCTGCAGTCTATTGGCGTATTAGAAAATAATGAAATTGCCGCACAAATTGCAGAGACAGAAAGAAAACAAGATATCCTTGTTAGGATTTTAAAAGAGACCACTTCAACATGCCCTAAGTGTAAGATGGAAGTTGCAAAAAGATTGTCTCAAATAACTGGAGTGGTTGAATCAGTTCCAGTAGAGGAAGCCAATGTCGTTTGAGTTTACCGATCTTATCGATATGCTCGATGGAGAGGAGTTTGATGAAAAACCAGTCGATCTTAAAACGTTTGTTAGAAGTCCAGAATACCTTGGGCTTCCAGAACTTTCAGACTATCAATACACGCTTATCGAAAAAAGCTCCCAGATTTATAAAGAGTCAACGCTCATCAAGCTTTTTGGAGAAGAAGAGGGAAGAATAAGGTTTAAGCAAACTGCTAATGAAGTTGTTGCTCAGTTAGGAAAAGGATCTGGAAAAGACTACTGTTCAACTATTGCGGTATCATATATAGTATATTTACTATTGTGCCTTAAAGATCCAGCAACATATTATGGAAAGCCCCCAGGCGATAGCATTGATATTATTAACATTGCTATCAACTCTCAACAGGCAAGCAACGTTTTTTTTAAAGGATTTAAAACACGCATTGACAAATCCCCTTGGTTTGCTGGAAAATATAATGACAAAGCTTCGGAAGTTAAATTTGATAAAGCTATTACAGTACACTCAGGTCACTCAGAACGTGAGGCATGGGAAGGATATAACGTAATCGTAGTTATCCTTGATGAGATTTCAGGATTTGCAATTGACAATACAACAGGCCATGAGCAGGCAAAGACAGGCGCAGCTATATACGATATGTACCGTGCATCCGTAGATTCTCGTTTTCCAGACTTTGGCAAAGTAATTTTGCTTTCATTCCCTAGATATAAGAACGACTATATACAGCAAAGATATGATGCCGTAGTAGCACAAAAAGAAACCATTGTTCGTGATCATAAATTTAAAATGGATGAAGACCTTCCAGATAATACACAGGGAAATGAATTTAGTGTTGAGTGGGAAGAAGACCACATATTGTCTTATAAAATTCCAAAAGTCTACGCACTTAAGAGACCGACCTGGGAAATAAATCCAGTAAGAAAAATTGATGATTTTAAGGTTGCATTTTTTACTAACCCTCTTGATGCTCTATCACGTTTTGCATGCATGCCACCAGATGCAGTTGATGCATTTTTTAAATCAAGAGAAAAGGTTGAGAAAGCTTTTAATAAAGCACACCTTGCAGTAGATAATTTTGGCAGACTTGAAGAGTGGTTTATTCCAGATCCAGATAAAGAATATTTTATTCACGTAGACTTAGCGCAAAAGCATGACCATTGTGCAGTAGCAATGGGCCATGTAAACAAGTGGGTAAACGTTAAAGTCACCGATAGCTATTCACAACCAGCCCCTGTTGTTGAAATAGATGCAGTCAGGTTTTGGACACCAACAAAAGACAAGTCTGTAGATTTTACTGAAGTAAAAGATTACATTCTTTCTTTAAAGACACGAGGATTTAAAATTCGTGTATGTACTTTTGACAGATGGAACTCTCATGATATGATGCAACAACTAAAACAATACGGCATCAATACAGAGATTCTATCTGTCGCTAAAAAGCATTATGATGATATGGCAATGATTGTGGCAGAAGAAAGACTTTCTGGGCCTCACATACAGTTACTTATAGACGAGTTGCTTCAGCTTAAAATAATGAGAGACAGGGTTGACCACCCAAGAAAAGGCTCAAAAGACTTGGCGGATGCAGTTTGTGGTGCTATTTACAATGCAATTAGCAGAAGTAAATTTGATACAAATCAAGAAATAGATATACATACTTATGAATCTATGAGCTACGACAATGATTTTGGAACAGAAAATGATGGCGAAACAAACTCATATAATCTAATAAGGGCACCAAGAATGCCAGGAAATTTACGAGACGCAATGGATAGGATGCAAATAATATGAGTACGTATCAAGAAAAAGCAAAAGAATGTAAATGCTGTGGCAAGCATGTTCCGCTTCCTACAGTATTAAAAGAATACAACGGGGTGACCTTGTGCCCGACTACATTTGCCAATGTTGTTGAATATAAAAGAATTTGGAACCTGGCGGGCTCAAGACCAATGGGCAACGTTAGAAAGCATTTTTCTGAGTACGTTCAGCAGATAGTAGAGTCCACAATAAATGATTAAAACAATTTTTTATAATGTTTATATATATTTTTATAGAAAAAAAAGCAAAAGAAATATTAAAAAAAGAGGGGACTATATTTACTGATGTCTGAAGAAAGCAGATTCTTTAACTCATTACTTGGTAATGATAAATTTGTTTATAATAGCAATCAAAAAAATAATTTTTTATATCCTACTTTGCAAAACTTGTCTGTCCCTCATTCTGGTAGACCACGTCTTTGGGGCCCAGATCAAGGAGAGCATTACATAGAAAATTCAAAAAAATGTTTTTATAAAGATCACCCAGACTATAGCTTGTTTAATCAAGAAAAGTATACATTTAACAGACAATGGTATAGGGGAGAAGATTTTATTAGCGGTAGCCCAGCCGAAGTTGTTGTTGCGGGATGTTCGCAAACTTGGGGTACTGGGTTACCAGATAGTTTAATCTGGCCTAATTTATTAAAAGAAAAGTTAAATGCAAAAAGTTTAAACAATTTAGGGCAACCAGGCAAATCTTTAAGAGGTGTTGTAGAAATAATTTTTGCTTATTTTAAAGAAGTTGGTCACCCAAAAAACTTATTTATTCTTTTGCCTCCACTACATAGATTTAGGACGGCAAGGACTCCTAATTTTATGCATTCAAATCAAGTTCACAGCCATAACGATATATTAGTTGATGCAAATGTTTATAGAAATAACAACAGCAAATTTTTTAAGATTCCATTAAATTTGCAAGAGGTTTTAACAGAAGAAATTGCATATGATCAATCACTTTCTTATTTAAGAGTTTTAGAACAATATTGTAAAAACTTTGATATTAATTTAAAGTACACAGTTTGGTACCCAGATGACAAAGACCTATTTGATGATATTAGTAATAAAAATGGTTATTATGAAAACTATGTTTCAATTGATTGTGCATGGTTTAATGAAAGATTTTTTGAAGGGGAGCACCCCAGCTGCCATGAAGATATGGCAAATGATGTAAGGTATAGAATGTTTTGGAAAATAGCAAATGATTATCTTTTTCATGAAAATGCCCACATAGGTGCTCACGCAAGCATTCACATTGCAGAAAAGTTTTATGAGGAGGTTTTTAATGGATCAACACGGAACTAAAAAATATTTTGATTGGTACATGGGTTTAAACGAAAAGACATCAAGAGTTATTTGCTCTAACAAAATAGAAGATCAAATATATGTAAATAGATTTCCGAGGGAATCAAAGATTTTAAATAATTGGAGTCATTTGGGAGTTGATACCTCTATAAATAAATATGGTTTTAGAGATAAAGATTTTTTTGAAAAGGCAGATTTATTAATTAATGGGTGCTCTCAAACATGGGGTACAGCATTGCCAGAAAAGTATAGATTTTCTAACATAATACAGGAAAGATTTTCAGGGACTGTTCATAATATTGGTTATGAGGGTAATTCGGTAGGCTCAGTTATTAGATCAACATTTGCTTACATTAAAAAATTTGGAAACCCTAAATACATATATTTAATGTTGCCTCCATTTGAAAGAATAGAGTTTATACCTGACAAAAATACTTTTACTAAGTCAGACTGGCTCGCATCCTATAAAGAGTTTCAAAAAGAAGGTGTAGAGGATATTGATTTTTCTCCAATACAAATTACTACTGTTGATATACATACCCCTATTTATGCAAAAGCTCCATTTTATATAGAAGATGTTATGAATCCACAATCAGCATTTTTTTTAAATATGCAAATGCTTTTAATGCTAGAGCAATATTGCGATGTTGCAGGTATTAAGTTTATGTGGTCAGCCTGGAATAACTCATACAGAATATCTGATTATATATTTAATATGCAAAATAATTTAAATGAGCACAAAAATTATTTTCATATACCAGTATGGGACTGGGAACTTAATGATGAAAAAATAGACATACTAGACACAGCAGATTGTCATAAAGATTTAGAGAGAGAAGACCAAATATTTTTTAATCATGCAATGGATATTGGAAAAAGAAAAACAGAAACACCGCATTGGGGATCTCATAGAAATAGACATATAGCAGAAAAGATTTTGCATGAAATGAAAAATAGATCATATGAAGGGCTACTATGATTATTCTGGGTGTTAATGAAACTTCTCATGATGCCTCATTATCTTTAATTAAAGATGGAGAAATACTTTTTGCAGGTCATTCAGAAAGATATAGCAAACAAAAAAATGATTGGTATATTAATGATAGTTTAGTTAAGGACGCTTTGTCATACGGGGTACCAGATAGTATAGCTTACTATGAGAAACCGCTTCTAAAAGCCTCTAGGCTATTTATAAAGGGTGGTGCAGGAGACTGGAGGCCAAGGTTTGATTTGCCAGGAGTACCCAGAAAATCTTTCAGCCATCATTACTCACACGCATGTGCTGGATATTATACTAGCAAGTTTACAGACGCAGTTATTGTAGTTTTAGATGCTATTGGTGAATACAATACCTCAACAATTTGGGTTGGCGAGGGAGAAAAGATTAGCCTAGTTCATAAGAATAATTACCCATTTAGCTTTGGGCTATTCTATTCTGCATTTACAAAATTTTTGGGCCTAATGCCAAATCAAGAAGAATATATTATGATGGGCATGGCGGCTTATGGAAACCCAGATAGATATTTTGATCAAGTAAATGAATACTTTCCTAGATATAATAGACAAAAGTATAATTTTCATACAGGCATAACAGATTTTAATTGGGGAACAACCCCTTGTTTTGCAGGATCTGAAGGCACTGGTTATATATCAGAGTGGTTTAAGCAAAGAGAATTTGATTTGGCTGCAGCCGTTCAAAAGGTATATGAAAAAAGACTTATTGAGTATATGCGTTATGCTAAGTTAATTACAAAGAAAACTAATTTAGTTTTTATGGGAGGTTGTGCTTTAAACAGTAAAGCAAACACATCCCTATGGAATATATTTAAAGATGTGTGGATTATGCCAAACCCAGGTGACGCTGGTAGTTCCCTTGGTGCGGCAGCAGCACTGTATGGAAAGCATTTAGAGTGGAAGACCCCTTACTTGGGTTATGACATGGGCGGGGTTTATCCAGTTCAAGAAATAGTTGATAGCATATTGAAGGACGGTATAGTTGCAGTTGCTTCAGGAAGAGCGGAATACGGCCCAAGAGCTTTAGGAAATAGAAGTATCTTGGCAGATCCAAGAGATCCAAATGTTAAAGATAAAGTAAATCTAATTAAACAAAGAGAGTTATTTCGCCCATTCGCACCAGTGGTTATGGAAGAGTGTGCTTCTAAATGGTTTGACATGGACTTCGCTTCTCCATATATGCAGTATACTGTTAAGTGTTTAAAGCCAGATTTAATTCCTTCAGTTGTTCATGAAGATGGAACATCTAGAGTTCAAACAGTAAATAAAGAGCAGCACAGAGGTTTGTGGAGAGTTTTAAATAAATTTTATTTGCAAACGGGTGTACCTGTTTTATTAAATACTAGTTTAAATATAAAAGGTCAGCCATTATTAAACGACCATCAGGACGCTATTGACTGGCAGGCACAT
>Ga0207418_100193_pt1 | contig 13759 bp, 14 predicted proteins | sample LakMenEpi05Aug08_FD_150669 | JGI IMG/M metagenome (GOLD analysis project Ga0207418, IMG submission 150669) | Freshwater microbial communities from Lake Mendota, WI - 05AUG2008 deep hole epilimnion (SPAdes) | ecosystem: Environmental > Aquatic > Freshwater > Lake > Epilimnion/Euphotic zone ...
TTTCATAGCTACCACAATATCATCTAGCTCCAAAGTCTTTTTGTAATCATCAAAATCATCAGATTTTGCCTTCAAACCAAGTCTTAGATTGAATTTGTACCTTCCAACGGCTCCAAAATCGTATTTAGTTGTGTCTGTAAAGAGGGAAGTTAGGTATTTTTTACCCTGCTCAATAGATACAATATCTCCCGGTCTTAGTTTTTTGTAAATCTGATTTACAGCATCTTCGGTACCCACTGCACTGTCTTTTTCGAGGGTTGATTGGACATAGCTAACTTTTTCATCGGTATCTACATCTCTAAAAGCCTCCAAAATATCTTTTTCTTTGGTCATTCCAAAAAGTTTTAGGATTTGGGTAGCTGGGAATTTTTTCTTTCGATCGATTCTAGCATATATCACACCATCAGCTCCGATTGTAAGATCCAACCAAATACCCCTACTTGGGATAACTTTGGCTGTATAAACCAAAGAATTTTTTTCTACTTCACGGGTGTACAAAAGACCTGGAGATTTTACCAACTGACTGACTACAATTTTTTGAACTCCGTTGATAATAAAATTACCTTTTTGAGTCATTAGAGGTGTATTTCCAACAAAAACTCTTTGTGACTTTTTTTCTTTGGTGATTAGATTTTCTACAGTAACATCAAGATAAAGCGGTGCGTAGTAGGTTGTTCTTTGGAGTAATGCTCTGGTTTCAGTTATTTCTGGGTCTTTTTCCAGATAAATACTTGGTCCTAAAGTTACTTTCCACCTTCCGCCAGCTGTGTCTTCTATTGGGCTAAACTCTGCCAAAACCTTGGTTATTTCTCTTTCCCAAAAAAGCTTGTAGGATTCTATCTGCATGTTGTTTAAACTTGGAACTGGGAAAGTGTGTTGTTTCACACCAAAGTTGTTTCGTTGAATTTTGGTAATAGCCATATTGTGATAATTAAGTATAACAAAAAGCAGACCCATAAAAGGCCTGAATTTAAATTAGTTAGAGGTTTGGGTGTCTAAAAGCAAAAGTAATCTCTTTGTTTATAACTTTTAAGTAGAGTAACAAAGGTAAAATTATGTCAAGTCTAAATTTGTAAGCTGCCTAGAATCTCCAAAATTTTATACTCAAACCTAGATCTAAAATCCGCAGGAAAAGAATAAATTGAACCTGTCCACAAATTATTTTTCAAAACTAAATTTATCCTCAAAAACCCCAAAACTCGTTTTTTTAAAATTAAAGTCGGGCAAGCAAGTCGTTCGGGAAACCCGAACTGCACCCTTGGACTCAAACAGTTGTGATTTTTTCGTATAAAATTTAGTTTATCAGTACTTTTAGGACAGGTTCATTGATTGACTTGACCGTATCTGATACAAAGACAAATAATCACTTATACACTATGAAAATAATTCAACTAAATGCTTGGAAATTTAGATTTTTAGAGGAAATGCTGGAGTTTTTGAAAAAGGAAAAACCTGATATTATAAATCTTCAAGAAGTTAGTAGCGGCAAATTTAACAATCACAAGTTAGATATCCAAGAGCCTTTTGAATTTCTTAAAAAAGAGCTTAAAATGGACGGTGTTTTTGCTCCATTTACTGGCTTGAAATCTGAAGATGGTAGTTTTTCGGAGTCTGGAAATGGCTTTTTAACAAACCTAGAAATCCTAGACTTTGGTATAATTTTTGAAAAAACTTTGCCTCCCTACACTATTTATAGCGACCAAGACGATCTGATTCAAACAACTTTAAAAAACGATAAATCCAAATACTACAATGTTTTTAAGGAGCCAAAAAATCTGATTTGGTGCCTACTAAAAAAAGACGGTAAATATTTTAGAAATCTTACCACTCACTTCACAGCTTCGTACGGTTGCACCGAAACTTTGCAGACACTAAACCAAACTGAAAGTGTTTTGAACTACCTAAAATACACCAAAAACCTGCCTACTATTTTTAGTGGAGATCTAAACATTCACCCAAAATCTGCCAGCGTTGAAATGTTATCACAAAATTTGAAAATGCTAAACTCGGGCGAGCAAAACACCTTAAACCCTCTTGTACATCCAATTTTTAAAAACTCTCAATCAAAAGGACTCAAAGTTGATTATATTTTTCAAAATGGCTTTGAAGTGGTTGATTACAAAGTCCCGGATATTACCGTTTCTGATCACTTGCCTTTGATAGCTGAGTTGGAAATGCTGAGCTAGAATATCTAAGAAAAATTAAATTAGTTTCAAAATTTGCAAGGTTAATTTATTTCTTAGCAAAAAAGTAATAAATCCCAATCACTAAGTTTAGGACTGCGATAGTCAAATAAACAAAGGCGGTTTGAGAATCAATTTGTTTAGCCAAAAATTGCAAGAAAAAGCTACCAACAGCCCAGCCGATACTACTGATAATCCAAAAAAGACCTGCTAGTTTGTTGTTGTTTGGGGTATTTTTAGTCATAAGAACGTATTTTTTGAGGCTAAATTTGAGATTGTAAAAAATATTAAACAGGTTCTAAAGCTTAGTTTTTAATTCAAAATTTTACTACTCAATACTTTTTGCAAAGCCTCAGCCTGAATACCAGCTTGTTTTTTAAAGTCATCTTCTTGCTCTTTTTGAATCAAGGTGTCCAAAAGATGAGCGATTTCGGCGGGGCTAGGAATATTGTTAAACACAAACCCATTTCCTTCATCTTTGATCTCGCCTCCAGGTCTGCCAGAAGTTTCTACCACCACATTTCCAAAATTAAAAAGCAGATTTAGCAAACCTTTTTTGATATAAGTCACATCTTGAATATTTTGGATGGCACTCGAATTAACCTCTCTATTAAACAGACTGGTTTGATCTATGTCGATAATTCTGTCGGTGGTTATGATCTGCAAAGAAAGGTAATAATTATGAAAAATAACCAAAAAAATCAAAGTCAATATTGCCCCTACCCCGTACATCACACTGTCATAAATCGAAATGGTCAGATAATCACTAAAGCCAACCACCACCGACCTGAGAAGGAGTAACAAAAAAAACACCGAATATAGACCCAAAAATCTAAACAGAATCAAAACCAAATCCTCCCTAACAACCAGCAAAATATCTTCATCATCAGAAGTTTTGTTTGGAAAGCTTGGATTTTCCCAAATAAATTTATCTAAATCGGGGGTTTTGGACATATTTTATAGGCTTAAATTTAAGGTGAAAAATCTACAACTGTTTGAGCAAAAAAAGTTGGAAATCAATAATTAAAAATGTAAGGCGAGTTTTGGAGTTTTGAGGCTAAATTTAATCCCAGTAAATATTTACACAAGACTTTACAAATCTAAAAATAGCCCTAAATAATTGCGTGATGTCAAAATCTAACTCTTTGGAAGGCAAAAAAATTGCCATAGTCCACGCTGTTTTTAATTCAAGTATCAAAGGCGGCGGCGAAAAACTCATGCTTAGTATCCGCAATCACTACAAAGCTGATCTTTTTGCTGGGGCGATTGATCTTCAAAACTGGGATAAAGAGAAATTCAAAAATGACAGTTTCGTGCAGGATTTATGGGATAAAAATTACAAATTTGATTATTTTCACCTCGAAAGCCCAATTCCAATTTGGCGAAAAATTAAACGACAATTGTTTTTTTTGGTTAGTGACAAATCTCAGGTTTTGGAAAAATACGACATTGTGATTTTTAGCGGACATATCGCTTTTTTACCTAGAAAATTGAAAAATCCACTCAAGGTTTTGTACTGCCACACACCACCGAGAGACTTTAGCGATCAGTTCGAAAACCTCCTAAAATCCAAATCAAAATGGCAACATTTTTTCCTAAAAATTTTTAGAAATTGGATCAAATCTGAATACACCAAAGACGCTTCAAGTTGTGATTTAATTCTCACTCACACTCACACCACCCAACAAAGACTGATGGAATTTAGCGGACTAGACTCAACTCCGATTTTCCCAATTACCGATGGTTTGGACAGGTTTAAGTGGATTTCGCAGGGTAATTATTTTTTGTCATATGCTAGGCTTGAGGAAAAGAAAAGGCTAAAATTGATCGTACAAGCTTTTACCGAAATGCCTGATAAAAAGTTGATAATTTGCTCTGGTGGACCTTTAGAAAGCTGGTTGAAAAACGAAATTGAAACAAAAAACCTCAAAAATATAAGCTTTTTGGGAAGAGTCTCGGACGAAAAATTAAGCGAGTTGGTGGGAAATTGTTTGGCTGGAATTTATATCCCGATCAACGAAGACGCTGGAATGACTCAAATTGAACTCATGAATGCCGGTAAACCTGTAGTTGGTGTAGCTGAAGGTGGGCTGCTGGAAAGTGTAATCGACGGGGAAAATGGGATCCTACTACCCGAAAATCCTGAAACCAAAGATTTAATCAAAGCGGTTGAAAAAATGACTCCAAAATTAGCTATTGGTCTAAAAGAAAAATGCCAACTTCAAGCTCAAAAATTTGCCCCAAAAAAGTTTTTCCAAAAGTTGGATTTGTTGTTGGAGGAAGGGTTGGAAGGTAAATCAAGATAATATTTGGCAAAAAGTGTTGGGTTTGTTTTTTAAGCTAATTAACATTTTTATATTTATTTCAGTTTTTTGTATAAAGATTTGCGACAAAACCAAAGCTGTTAATAAAAATAAATTGTGTTGTATATTAGGATAATAAATTTGAGAAATCATATTGAGAAAATATTGAAAACCCAACTTAAACATTTTGTCCACCGTGTTATCAATAACACTAAATGCCAAATACTACCAGTTTATAAAATTTAGTGGTGGACCTTAGGAGAATTGAACTCCTCACTAATCCATGCCATGGACTTATTATACCGCTTAACTAAAGGCCCGAATATAATCTAAATAAAAAAATAAACCACTTTTGGTGGATTTAGATTTAATTTGGTGGACCCCATTAGGTTTCCCTAATGTACTGCCGAAGCAGAAGGCCCAAAAGTTTTAATTTGGTGGACCCGGTGGGATTCGAACCCACGACCAATGGCTTAAAAGGCCACTGCTCTACCAACTGAGCTACAGATCCAAAGCAAAACTAAATAATACTACGACAAGATCCTACATTTTGTCAAGGAAAGTTACAAGCCGCAGATACAAACCTTCAAGTATCAAAACATTTAGCTAGTTTTTAAGGCTTTTTACTTCATAAAATCCATGGGTCAAAATTTTGCCAGACATTTTTTGCTTGCCAAAACTTCCAAAAAGTGTTTTAGCTATATTATTATGTTTCTTATCTACACAGATTTAGCGTAGTCAGTTCCTATCTAATAGATCCTTACCGAAGTTTTTTTAGATTCCCGAATTATTTAGAAATTACATATTTCTAATCGACTTTTTTAGAGCAAATCAAATTTAAACCACAGTTAATTCAAAGTATTTTTGGCAGAATTATAAACCCTATTTTTAGGTTTAGTTTTTTGTTATGCAGTGTCTCCTTATTTATGGAGATCGCAGACGAAATTTGACGGAGAGTATTTTGATTCCCGTCGCCTGAGCCGAGTAATTTAACAATGGAGGTCAGGAGACCTCCGCTACGAAACTTGACGGCGACTTCCCCACCCCAAGCCTCACGGCGATTGAGAGAAAGCATAGCGAAGTGTATGCTGAACAAGGTCGGACTTTGTTCGACCGATCCCCGGGTGGGATTTTACTCCAGACTTTGTCACAAAATATTAAGTAAAATGGCGATCCAAGATCGCCGCTACAAAGAAACTGAAAATCTGATTCGAATATCACCTAATTTACAAAAAAAAACATTCACTTATATGACTTTTTTAAAGACCCTTTCAAAATCAATTTTCACTGAACAAACAGCACAAAATATTTTCACTTTTTGGAAAAAATTACTGCACTACAAAAAACCAATTCAACTTGTAAAAGTAGATTTTAGTAAACCCTGGTGGAAGCCAATTTGGGATGCAAAAAGTGGTTTTATTTTACCTTTTTCAATAGACGCTTTTTTGGAGTTATATTTTGTATTTTTTCCACTTCTAATTGTTTGGACAATTCAAAATAATAGAATCGATGCTCTTATTTGGACAATAATTTTACGCATAATTTTGATTCCGATTAGAGAAATTTTGTATAAAAGTTTTGTACTTTCTTTGCAAAGTTTGATTCGCGGAGTTGAATTTTATGCCAATCAGTTTTTCCTGAGCACCGACCCGGTAAATCATTCCACTCGTGACACCGGTCAAATTAGTAGCAAAGTGGATAGAGCTTTGGGGGATTTGGAAACTATGATTTATGCAATTACTTGGGAAGTTTTTCCGATTTTGATTGGAATTATTGGAGTATTTTTTGCAATCTCAAGTATAGATTTTTTGGCTGGTTTGATAGTCACTTTATCTTTAATTTTACTCATAATTTTTAGTGTAGTCAGCAACTACCTGGGAAGTTTTATTTTTCAAAAAAAATGGATTCAGGCTCAGGATGACACAAATTCTGTAAAGATGGAAAACCTTCAGCAAACAGCTTTAATTCGTTCTGTCTTTGCAACTCAAACTCAGCTTTCTAAGCTAGAATCCAAACAACAAAAATTTATTTTGATTGAATATTTATACTGGAGATTTGGAGGCACTTTATTTGGATCGTGGATAACAATTTACTACATTATCGGTTTTGGATTTTTGGCTTATATTTTTGCTAAAATGAATGCCGGAAATTTGGATGCAGCAAGCGGAATTTCACTAATCAGTACTTTCTTTTTGGGAACATTTAATATTCTAAATTCTGGGCAACTAGCCGATAGACTTTCAAGAGCAATAATAAGCGTACAAGACCTCTTCAAATTTATCCGCAAATATGGCGATCAAACCTATCCTGTTTTGGAGGAAAATTTACCAGAAATAAATGTAAAAGGTAAATATTCCCCTTTCTTGAAAGGGGTGGCAGCGACAGCTGACGGGGTATTCTCGCAAAAATAACAATTTAAATAAACACAGTTCAAGACAGCAAAAAATAAAATGGAATGATAAACATTCCGCTACGACAAAAAAATAATTATTAACTTAATCTTTATAGATAAAATGGCGACACAGAGGTCGCCGCTACAACTACAATCTCAGAATCACAACAATATGTTTTATAACAACCCAAACTTACAAAATAAATATCACAACTTAGTCAGTAAAACTGAAAATTTTGATAAAAGAATGAAAATCTTAAATGTGGATTTTCAGAAGCCCTGGTGGGATATTATAACTCAGCAAAAAGGTCTTGCCTTTCTAATCACAACATTACAATTTGTAGGTAGTGTTTTTGACGCACTTTTCCCTATTTTAATAGCTTGGTCGATCACTTCAGCAAGTGTTTTTTACTTTGTTTTGATTGCCCTAACAAGGCTTGGTTTAACAATTGCTTTCAATTTAATTTGGGGTTATAATGCGATTTTTCAACTGCAGACAATTCATAGTGTAGAGTACGCTGCCAACAAATATTTTTTGGAGGTTGATCCAATTTTTCACACCACCAAATCCAGCGGAGAAATTCTCTCAAAAGTACAAAGAGGTTCTGATAGCTACGAAGACGTTATGGATATTATTACCTTTGAATTGTTTCCAATGGTTATTGGATTTGTAACCACCATTTTGGCTATGTTTGTATTTGATTGGAGACTTGGATTTACGAGTATGTTTTTTATAGTTTTGATAACTTTGGTAAACATTTTTGGAAATATTTTTAGTGCTAAAACTTTTGAACCAAAATCCAACAAAGCTAGAGATAAATTAAAAGGTGTGATTGTAGAAAACTTACAGCAAGCTAATTTTATCCGCAGTCTTTTTGCCACTCCTGAACAACTAGAGAAAATGAAACAATTAGGTGTAAAAAATATGGTTGCTACCGGCAACAGCTGGCGAGGCTCTAGTAACATCGGTTCAAGTGTCCGCATAATTTATATTTCTAGTATAATTTTTATCGGCTTGATTGTCTTAAATCAATTACAGTCTGGAGTTTTAAATTCGGCTACAGCTTTAGCTATAGTTTTGACTTACACCAACAGCACTCAAGGAGTTTTGTATATTGGAGACAAGGTAAAAAGGTTTAGTAAAAGTCTAGTATCTATAACTGACTTGTTTGAACTCACCAGAACTTTTGGCAAAAAATCTTATCCAGTTTTGGAGGAGGAAAAAATAAAAAATTAATATGTTCACTAAAGAATTTAAAATACAATTATTCAACAAATGGCTCGCCCTCACAGGCTTTGAAAAGACTGCCAAAATACAAAATGTAGATTTTAGTAAGCCCTGGTGGAAAGTCTTAACTGATCAAAAATGGATTGTTTTGATAGCTCTAATTTGCCATACAATTTCCGAAACTTTTTACGTACTTTAGCCAGCAATGCTAGCTCTGATTATTACAAATAAAAATTATAGTTATTTGGTGTTAATGTGTGTAGCAAATATACTTTCTTTGGTCATTAATTTCGGGGAATTATATTTCAACGCTCTTATATCTACTCAATCAAAGTATAGCACAAATTACTTTGCAAACAAGTTCTTTTTGACAGTCGATCCAGTAAATCATGCAACAAAATCTAGCGGCACTTTAATCTCAAAAATTGATAGAGGCTCAAATGGTTATGATTCTATTTTAGACATAATTAGTTGGAATGCCGTGCCGGCGATTGTGGGTACTACAGTAGCAATTATTACCTTGGGTATATTTAACATTTACTTAGGTTTAATTACACTCGTATCTTCAATTTTAGTTTTTTTAATCAATGTTTTTGTTTCACAATTTACCTCAGATATTACTCAAAATGCAATAATCAAAGTCGAGGATAATCTCAAATCCACGTCTGTTGAAATGTTACAGCAAAATGCTTTGGTTAGATCAACTTTTGCAACGCCTGAGATAATTTTAAAACTAAAAAAAGACAATCAAAAAACTATGTCAAAAACTGCAGCTTCTTGGATAACTTATATATTTTACTTTGGTCTCTCAGTTTCTACAATTAGTCTTACAATATTGATTTTAGGTACTTACATTATAAATTTGATATCTAAAGGTGAAATGGAAACCGTAGTAGGGATTAGTCTTATTTTAACCTTTTTTGGAAACATCAAAACTGTGAGTTGGTTTGGTCAAAGAGTCAGAACCCTAACCGAAAGTATAATTAACATCAAAGACCTTTTCAAATTTATAAATGAATTTGGGAAACAATCCTACCCTGTTTTGGAGGAGGAAAATTTAACAAAAATAAAGACAAAAAATATTTAACAAACTATACTTTCTTTATAACAAATTTATGACTAAACATACCATAATCGCACACAACCTAAGCTTTGATTACAACGCTAAAACTCAAGTCTTTGATAAACACAGTTTTTCACTTGAGGTTAACCAAAATCAAACCAACAAACTCTACGGAATTATCGGACCTTCTGGAACTGGTAAAACCACTTTGATTTCTATCCTTGGCGGGCAACTCAAACCTACTTCTGGTAAAATCGAAATCGATGGAACAGATATTTATGGTGTTACTGATTTGATTCGTAGAACTTTGATAACCATGCAAATGCAAACTTCCACTTCACTACGAGGAAAGCTAAAATATAACATGCTTTTCGGACTTCCTGATCTTTGGGAAGAAAGCGAGGATTTTACTCCAACTTATACCGACGAATATTTAATCGAGGTTCTGAGAAATGTAGGACTTTGGAAATTATTTGAAGGTAAAGACGGGCTAGATACTTTGATTGGTGAAGGCGGTCTAAACCTATCCGGCGGACAAAGACAAAGGTTAAATTTTGCCGGGCTTTATTTGAGGGCAAAATACTTCAAACCTAGTCTGATTTTGATAGACGAACCAACCAGTAGTCTTGATGAAATTAGCGAATTTGCCATCACCAAAATGATCAACGAACTAGCTCAAAACGCAATAACTTTAGTTGTAGCTCACCGCCTCAAAACTCTTGATCAAGCAGTAGCAATTTTTGACTCATCGCTCCTTGAAAGCAGTAACGAAATGGAATTTATGACCAAACCCCAACTCATGCAAAAGTCTGAATATTACCAAGATTTGATGGCTGGCAAGGCTACTTTGGAGGAGTAGAGTTGATTAAATAAACCGATTCAGAGCCAACCAACCGAACAAAAATTCCCACCTATCATAACCTAAAAAAAGACTATGAACTGGTGGGAAGCTGACCTAACGCTGGCTATCAGGTCTTAAGAAAATATCCCCCTCAACTGGAGGGTTTAAAAAAGAATCGACTAGTGGTCTCGCAACGAGACCCGTTACAACTCCGAAACTGAAAATCATAAAAAACCAGACGCCTATTGGAAGCGTCCCATTTGCTTTGATTCTCATTTTAATCTCTCCATCTCCAAAAAACTACACTAAAGTCAAACTTTAGTTTTTTACTCTTAGCATAACCTCTCTCTCTCTTGGCAAATTTAGGGTCAGAACCTCAATATTCTTTCAATAATTTTTAGTCACCTCACCAATTCCACCTCAAATTTATCAGCCAATTTTAACCAAATCATATCTGCTGTGACAACCTTTTTACCCAGCTTTTTGGATAAATTCAGGCAAGCTCTATCACCAAGTGAAAGTCCATATTTTTTGGTTTCTGTGATCATTTTTCCTGATTCCAAAGCCTCGCTTGAGTCAAAGTCTATAATTTTAATTTGGGTCTCTAGGATAAATTCTTGGGCTTCAGCTACATCGTTTCCATTCAGGCAAAACCAACTAAAAAACTCAGCTAAATTTATGGCTGACATAAAAACTTCATCCTCAAGATATTGCTGCACATTTTCAGAACCCTCCTCCTCTTTTATTAGGCAAATTAGTGCCGAAGTATCAAAAACTACAGACATATTATTGGTCGTTATCAGCTTTTCTAAATTTTAAAAACTCGCCCGTGCTTCCAATTTTTGGTTTATTTTTTCTGATTTTTTGAATAGCAGATTGTACTGCAGTTTTTTTGTCTGAAACAATCAAGTCTCCGTTTTTAGAGATTTTTAAGGTGAGTTTTACCCCTTTTTGCCAATGATATTGCTTCCTAAAAATTGTTGGTATCAGGATTCTTCCATTTTGATCCATTTCTACAGTTACAGACATATTTTGGGTTTATGGTAGATTTTTATTTTTACCAGATTTGGTTTTTATGTCAATTTTTATTTTTTACCCGCTCTCTGCGTTTTTTTATCAGACTAGTGATAACAAACAGCACCAACAAAAAAATCCCCTGCCCTGCTATCAGATACAACTTGTCGTTGGTGTCCAAAATTACTCCAAAAATAGCCGAAATTATCAGGATGATTGCTGTAAAAAAAAGCACCTGAGATTTGGTCATACCAGCATCTAGAAGTCTAAAATTCCAATGCAATCTATCACCTTCAAATGGACTTTTTTTGCTCAAAATCCTGAGTGCAAATACAAATATTATATCAAAAATGAACCACCCCAAAACGGTACTTGCTGTGGCTATTTTGGCACCACTAAGAATAGAAAAAACCCCTATCACAAACCCAATTATCTGCGAGCCACCTTCCCCCAAATAAACCCTAGCATCTGGCAAATTCCATGGCAAAAATCCTGCAATTCCAGCAGCCCACAAAATAGCTAAAAGTACTATAAAAGGTTGCATCACATTTGGTAGAGTTGCTATTACAGCTATGGTAATCAGACTGATTATGCCGACTGTTGCCACCAACCCGTCGTGACCATCCAAAAACTTGGTAGCTGTCAGACACGCACCTATCCAAACAAAAGCTAGAAGATGTTGGGCAAAAACTGAGTCCAGCAAAAATCCATCAAACGGATAAGAAAATGAGCTAATTCGCAAATCCCCGAGCCAAACTGTGACTAACAAAGCGATAAAAGTAGGGATAAAAACAACCTTGCTTTTGAATTGAAATTTATCGTCCAAAAATCCCCCTATCAATATTATAAAAGCCCCAACAAAAACCCACAAAAGTCTAAAAGGTGAAAGATTTTTGCCAAGCTCAAACCCAAATCTAGCAAGCCTAATTTCAATCTCTGGATCAACCACAAAGTCCACAAAAAAGTTTTTTCGAAATAGCCAGACCAAACCGCTAAAAAATAAAGAACTTATCACAAAACCCGTGGCTCCAAGCAAAGGAACTGCTGATTTTTGATCTTTTCTGTCCGGAGCAGAGTCTTTTTTGTCTAATACTCCAAGTTTTGTGGCTAATTTTATACTAACAAAAGTCAATACAAAACTACTGATTAGGTTTGCACAAACCAAACAAGCTGTAACTACAAGATAAGCAGGTGTAAAACCAAACATTTATTTTAAATTTTCTAAGATACTAATTACCGTCAAATCGACTAAAGTTTTTAGAATGCAGTAAATCTCAGATTTAGGATAAAAATACAATTCACTGAAATACATTTTGACATTATAAGATTACAAACCTAAGCTCATTCAAAATGACTCTACTTTTGGAACGACTTAAAAACTTTTTTACACGATATAAAAGCTTTGAAGATTGGGTTTTTTCAACCAGATTTTTGGAATTTTTGTTTTTGGCAGTTGCCCTTGGGTTGAGTGGTTTGGTTAGGTACTTGGGTATCAGGTTTGAGTCTGGTGATTATCTTGCTTATCTTAGCGATTGGTATGATTATATAACTGCCCACAATTACTGGCTTGCCCTAAGAGACAACTTTTCAAACTACAACCCGCCATATCTTTATCTTCTTATAATCGCCAGCTCTTTTGGAGGGGATAGGCTTATTTCTATCAAGTTGATTTCTATCATATTTGATTATATTTTAGCAGTTTTGGTATATTTTGTAGTCAAAAATCTGATCAAAAACAAACCTCTCAAATCCGAAAATCAAAACCAACTAATCCCAGCCAAATCAATTCCAATTTTGGCTTTTTTTAGCATTTTATTTTCACCAAATATTATCCTAAATTCGGCTGTTTGGTCACAATCAGATGTTATTTATACGGTTTTTTTGGTGGCTAGTTTTTGGTTTTTATTAAAGGACAAATTTATCTGGACTATCGTATTTTTTACGGCTGCAGTTAGCTTTAAACTTCAGGCAATATTTTTGATTCCGATTTTGGCAGTTTTGTTTGTAAAAAGAAAAATCACCCTGTTACATTTTTTGGTAGCTCCTGTTGTATATTTGATTATGATGTTACCCGCTGCCATCGCTGGGAAAAGCTGGGGGGATATTTTTAAGGTCTACACCGAACAAGGAAACGCCTATCAAGACCTAACCAAAAACGCTCCTAGTTTGTGGGCATTATTTGGCGGAGCTGATTACGAAATCTTTAGCAATTTTGGATTTGGCTTAGCAGGTATTTTTGTACTTGGTTTGGTTTATTTGTTTTGGAAAAAGGATATTCAAGATAAAGCTAAATATTGGCTTAATTTAGGACTTATTTCGGCTGTTGCAATCCCTTGGTTTTTACCCAAAATGCATGACAGGTATTTTTTTGTAGCTGATGTTTTGTCTATTATTTACGCTTTTTATTTTCCCAAAAAGTTTTGGTTGGCTATAGTCATCAACCTAACATCGTTTTTGGTCTATACCAACTATCTGTTTGGGTCTGAAACTGTGTCTTTACCAATTTTAAGCCTGGTAATTTTTGGGGTGATTGTTTATTTACTATACTCAAACCTAAATAAAATATACAAAGAAAAGGCTACAACTGTTTGAATGTAGTGAGTTTTGTAGGCTTTGAGTGTATATTGTTGGGTATAAAACCCCAATAGCGAAAGTACAAATTTGAATTAGAAAACAACTGTTTGAGCATATTATTCTATCAAAAAATAGAATTACACTACCTTAATAAAATGCGA
>Ga0207418_100199_pt1 | contig 13657 bp, 12 predicted proteins | sample LakMenEpi05Aug08_FD_150669 | JGI IMG/M metagenome (GOLD analysis project Ga0207418, IMG submission 150669) | Freshwater microbial communities from Lake Mendota, WI - 05AUG2008 deep hole epilimnion (SPAdes) | ecosystem: Environmental > Aquatic > Freshwater > Lake > Epilimnion/Euphotic zone ...
ATTTGGGTAGAAACCCCAACTTCCTTCTGGGGGTAACTGCCTACATATTTTTTTTCTAATTTTGGGGCGTACGTTACTCCCTATTTTTTTTGGGTAAAATTGGTTGTAAAGTTGTAAATATATACTAATTCCGCTAATCGCCCTACCATTAGTAGCCGTTAAGAATTCCCTACAAACAAGGACTTGTTATCTTTGGTAGAAGGAAATTTAGTGTACCGTAATTAACGAATTGAGTATATCAAATAAAAAAACTTATAAAATTTAGATTTTCTCGATTGAACAAACCAAGTTATATTATTATAATATAACAAAAATATTTTTAGTTTTAAAACCCATTTAAAATTTTCTAGAATTTCAAGGTTAGTCTCAAAAATTTCAAATACTGACTCTTAAAATTATTATTTCGTTAGTTTTTGTTCACAGAGCTGTAATTTTTCATCTTAAATTTAATTATACTGGAATTATTAAACAGATTCTCAATCTGTATGCTTATTTTTTGACTAAAAACAAATTTAAATTATCAATATCTTGTAATTCTACTTTAGATGTCTCAAAACAAACTACCACAAATTATAATTTTGTATGGTCCTCCAGCCGCTGGCAAAGGAACTCAGGCTCATTTTTTAAAGCAAAAACTACCTCACTATTATCATTTAGATTTTGGCTCCCAACTTCGTAAATTTGTAGCTGACAATCTTGGTGACTATAGCTCAAAAGAAGATACAATCGTAAATAAAAATACAGATCCAAATATTTTGGAAGTCGCTAAAAGAATCAAAAATGACATGAAAAACAGTCTTCCTGTACAGACGCCTGATCTAAGATTTGTAATAGAAAATACTATTTCTGAGTGCGTTTCTAAAGGTCAAGGAATGATTATTGAAGGGCCAGGTAGGCTTATAGAAGAGGCAAAATGGTTATCAGGTTTTCTGGCTCAAACAGATGTAGAAGTTTGTATTTTTCATCTATACATTTCTTTAGACGAGGTTTTGGAAAGATCAGCCACTAGATACTATCTTCCAAGCACCAAAAAACCTTTTAGATCCTTAGAAGAAGCTTTAAGTGAGGCACAAAGCGGTGAAGAGCCATTTCGAAGACCAGAAGATCTTGATAAAGAAGGTACAAAACAAAGGTACAAACTGCTTTATTCAGACAATTTTGCCAGGATTATTAGCATTTACCAATTGCAAGCCAAATCTTTGGTTTTTACCATTGACGCTTCCCAAGAAATTGAAAATGTTTCAGGTGATATTCTTAGTTATTTTCAAAAGTTTTATAACTGGAAATAGAATTGGATTTAGATTTGCATAAATAAAAAATCTATATCATAATAGGAAAGTTATAAATTTGATTTCAAAACGAATCAAACAAAAATCAAAATAAAAAATAAAAGGCATGTCTAAAATTCCTTATTACAAAATAAGCACTTCCTTAAAAAAAACTAACCAATATAAAGAGAAAAAAGGTTTTTGGTATAATCGCAAAAGAACACAGTTGGTACTGGGAGTACTTGGTGTATATCTTGTAGCAAGCGGTGTACTAGGATTTTTGATGTTTGGAAACAGAAATCCAGATATTGCAAAAGCTTCAGAATCCGCTAATGTTTCAAGTTCGATTAGATTTGTTTCAGAAAAAGAATTTACGGTTGGTGATAATGTAGAAGTCATTTTAACCCTACAAAATACCTCTGTTACCGAGCCGATCAACGATCTAAGTGTGGATTTTTTGAGTACCAAAGATTCTATCAAATGGAATAAACTAAGTGTCAGAAGCTCAGCTGAACAAGTAACTGCCTCAAATCAAATAGGTAGTTTTAATATACCATCTTTAGGTCTTGGTGAGCGAGCAGAATATTTACTTACAGGTACCTATCAAAATAGTGATTTGGATTTTTTGATTATCTTAGGTAAGCTTAGATACACCAACGATATTGGTATCCAAAATATTGACACAAATCGTATTTATACCAACTTAAAGCCAGATCAAGACGAAAAATCGAAGCCCTTTTTACTTTCAGTTAATTCGCCTAGAGTAGCTCAAGGTGAAAATCTAATCCTTACCCTAGATGGCAGATCTCCAGAAATCCCATTAACCTCTAAAGACAAAGGAAAAATATACATTTCCAGAAAAACCAGTGGTGAGGTGGTAGCAACTTTTGATTGTTTGCCAGAAGAAAAAGGTCAGTGTCAATTCACTTCAAACAATATCGGGGTAGGTGAATACAGTGCTATTTTTTTGAACGAAGAGATCGGAACAGCTAGTACCATTGCAGCCTTTAGTGTAGGTGGAACCCCAGAAGCTAACGCCTTAGTTCCTAGTGAGCAGGCAAATTTAGTCTTACCTTTTGGAAATAAATCTATAAACGGACTAATTCCAGTTATAGCTCAAAGAGTAATTACCCAAAATCAATCTCCTGACAAAAGTACTGAATGTGTATTTGATGTGATTAAAGATGGTAAAGTTTTGGTATCCAACAAATCCAAAATAGAAGATGACCGAAGTTGTCGTACTGAATTTACTTTTGAGCAATTCAAAGCCTCTGGTATATACAAAATCAAATTAAACAATTCAAATTTAGAAAATGAAGTTTCAGTAGTAGAAAAAGCACCTGGTTTACTCACTATCCAAAATCTAACTCCAAACACCCAGAAAAATCAAAATATTCAAATAAAAGTTGAAAATATAAATGACGCTCAAAACCAACCTGTCAATGATGACGAAGTAACTATCAGTATTTATCAAAAACAAAATGGTTCGGTTGAGAAAATTAACACTATAAATGGAGACAAGATTAAGATTTTAGCTGGCAAGTTAGAAGCTACTTTGGAAGGAAAATATTTTTCTAACGGTGGAACATATCTTGTATATTTTGAGAGCAAATCTGGCAAAACATCAGACTTTTTGACAGTAAATTTTAGCGATTCAAATGTTGCTTTTAGTAATAGTGGTATTTTGATAGAAGATTATAGCAAATTAAAAGTAGGTTCTGATTTTGGTCTAAAAATTCAAGGTATAACCAATAAAGATGGTGGTTTGGTTTCAGGCGGAAGTTGTACAGCTAATTTGTATAGTGTTTCTTCTGGAGCTTTGCCAGTAGCTATCGAAGGTAAAATTACTGGTGGTATTTGTGAAGTTTTAGTTGGAAAGGGTAAAGTTAACAAAAGTGGACCTCTTTTGATTAGTTTTAATAGCAACAACAGTGCAATTTCTTTGAATCAAAGCAAGCAGCTTCAAATTGCCCCTGGAGATCCAGTTGATTTTGGTGGTATAAATTTAGAATATGAGCCTGCTCTAAGCGATTTTGCTAATTCTGCAATTATTGGTCCTGTAGTAGATGAATACAGTAATCCTACCACCAGTTTTGGTAATACTTTATTTATCAAAAAAGAAAACGGTGAAATTATAAAAGAAATTCCAGAGGTATCTATAACAAATGGCTTTGCAAAAATTTTGTTGCCATCTAGCACCATCGCAGGAAACAAAATAATCTTGAGTCTAACCGACAAAGCAGGGGTAGAAAAACTAACTAAAGAATACTCTATAAAAACTACTCAAACAAACCTGTCTTTCCCTAATATAGCAGATTCAATCAAAAATGATTCTCCAATAGATATTTCAGCTAAAAATGTAACCGAAGACTCTACAGATTTTTGTACAGTAAAATTCACAAGGTCAGCCAAAGAGTTTATAGAAGAAAAAATCCCATATCAAAAAGACGAAGATGTGTGTAATTTAAGCTGGAATTTAAATAGATTCCGTGATACAAGTCAAGCTTTAATTGAGGTCAGTGTATCAAACCAAAAATATAACAAAATTATAAACCTAAAACCTTCAGAACCTGCTAATCTATTTAGTATTCACTCTCAAGCTAGGTTTAATTCTCAAAAAGAATTGCAAATTTCTTTGGCAAGTTCACCGATTGTAGATATTCAAGGTATGCCAGTTAATTCAGGTCAAACAACTTGGCAGTACAATGGTAAAATTGAAAAAGCTGATATTGTTGATGGTTTTGCTAAATTAGATCTAACCGCTTCTCAGCTAGAAAGCAGAGACATAAGAACCAAATTAGACGAACGATATCTTGATTTGGATATAGATGTAGAAGCTAGTATAACTTCTATTAGCCAAACCAACAATGTCAGTGTGTATTTGGGTCAATTTGATCTATCAAACCAAAAAGGTGATTTTGCAATTAAAAGTGCCAGCAATTATATCTCCAGTCAGTATCCAAAAATATTTAGATTCTTAGGAGATTCTTGTAATGCCTTTGTTTTATCCAACTCAAACTCTACCAGTACAAACCTCAAATCTTATAAAAAAGGTAAAGAATGTTTGGTTGAAGTGATTGCTCCAGTAGGTAAAAATACCCTTATTTTTGAGGACAATGGATTTATTTTAGGAAAATTGGATTTTGTGGTTGCAAATGAAACTCAAGAAGTTGATTGGTGTGGAGATCAAGATTGCGAACTTATTCAAGTAAAAGCACCTATAAATTCTAAAATTGAAGCGATTATTTATGATGATCAAAATCAATACAAATTTGAAGCAGGCGAGCTAGAAAATATAATTAAAGTCAAACAAAATGGTTTGAATCCACTAAAAGAATATTTGGTTGAAATTCGTTACAAAGATGCATCAGGTAATAGTGTATCACACTTCAACACAATTCTTGGTGAAAATCTAATCAGCAAATAAACAAGTTTTGGTACAGTCAAAGCATTTAGGTATTTTTATATCAAACTTCCACCAAAAGGCACGTTCAAAACTAACTTAGCCAAAGCAGTTTTCTTTCGTGTGTTTTACCTAGATTTGTGCATGTTTAAATTCAAAACCCTCGAAATTCAATTTTTTCCCATTTTCTAGGATAGCCTGATTTATCTTAATTAAAGTATTATCCTTACACTTCAAAAAAGTTAATTTTTTGCTGGATTGTTTGACCTGAAGCCACTCAGAGTTTTCAAAAACAGTCTCATAATTTGTGAGAATTAACATCTCAGCATCTACCAACTTGAGTTGTTGTCCAAAATACTGGCTATAAAAACGAGTTCCTGGGAATTCATAAAAACCTTTATATTGAGCATAAATCTGAGCAGCAGTTTTGTTTTTTGGGTCAAAAGTGGCATCTTTTTTGTACAAATATTGGGTAAAAGTAGGTTCACCTTTTTGTGGAGTTGCAAGTCTTTGACTAGTTTGTTGCTCATAAATTTTTACCGCTACCACCAATGCCCAACTTAAAGATCCAATTTCTGCCATTTTATTAGCCAAATCTTCAAAGTTCCAGGTATTTTCAATTTGTTGATCAACTGCCAAAATTATATCCCCAGCGTCCATTTCTTTAGTCATTTCAATCCAGGTCAAAGCAGTCTTGGTTTGAGAGTCAGATAAGATTGTTTGCATTGGAGTGGCACCTCTATACAAAGGTAGCTTGCTGGGGTGCCAGTTCACAAATCCGTATTTTGGAATATCCAAAACCTCTTCTGAGATAATCTGACCATATGAAGCGACCAAAGCAATTGCAGGTTTTTTGATAAGCTCTTTAAACCGAGCTACCTCTTTGTTTATTTTGAGTGGATTAAAAACTTCCAAACCTAGTTGAGTTGACTTGCTTACAGTTGGGTTATGGATTATTTTATCACGATTTTGGCGACTAGGTTGGCTAACAACTAAGTTGATGTTGATTTTGTATTTTTTTGCTTCAACTAAAATTTTATCCAAAATATCTTTGCTACACCAAAAATTTGGCAATAGATTATCCTCACTATTAAGACTTTCAAGCTGATTTTGGATCACATCTGCCAAACAATTATTTTTGTTTTTATAAATTGACTCCAATATCTTGTTGGTAAAATGGGACGAGCTAAAAAAAACGATTTCTATTTCAGACATAATTGACAGTAAAAGTTGAACAGGTTTGACTTTGATAAGTTAAAGATAATGTTTGAACCAATCTTACACAAAACTAAATAACTAAAATTAAAAAATGTCCACAAGTGCAGGTATCTTATTGATCAACAAAAAAGCCAGATTTGACTATCAGATTTTAGAAACCTTTCAGGCTGGAATGGTCTTGGAAGGTGAAATGGTTAAGATGATTACCGGCAAAAAAGTGAATTTATTAGGTAAATTTATAGTATATCAACAAAAACAACTTCAGATTATTGGATTTGGAAATGAAAAGCTAACCAAAAACGTCCCTTTACTTGTAAAGAAAAAAGAGCTTGCAAATATTCGTAAAGGTTTATCTGTCAAAGGTATTAGCTGTGTTCCGTTGTCAATAAAAAGAGTACGAAGGTGGCTAAAAGTTGAGATTGCAACAGTAAAAGGTCTCAAATTACACAACAAAAAAGATATTCTCAAAAATCGTGATATTCAAAGAGAAATGCAAAGAGAAAGTAAAAGCTATTGACAAATTTAAAGTATTTTCTTTGGATCTATAATGATCAAAAAACTTTCTTTTTTATCTTAACATTAATTACTTTTTATGAACAAAGTCACACTAATAGGTCGCCTTACCAAAGACCCCGAAATCAAACTAACCCAATCAGGTAAAAAAATTGCCAGTTTTTCGATTGCTGTAGATGATGGGAAAGACCAAAATGGTCAAAAAATAAGTCAGTATTTTAATTGCTCTGCATGGGAGCAGTTAGCTGAACTTTTTGAGCAATATATTAAAAAAGGCCACAGAGTTGCTGTAATTGGAAAATTGCAAAATAGATCTTGGGATAAACCAGATGGCACAAAAGGCTATGCAACTGATATTTTGATAAGAGAGATGGAAATGCTAACTTCTAGAGCTGAAGCTGAATCTTTGTCAGCTAGTGAAAGTTCAAACCCTTCCATACCATCTTCAAAACCAAATAAAAGAGAAACCCAAACTGTTAAATCTGAGTCTGAATTACCAGAAATTGATGTTGATAGTATCAGCGTTCAAATGCCATTTTAAGACATTTTTGCTGGTTTTTAATTTTACCTACAACATTCAAATCCTTGACTAAATAATTATTAGCCTGTTTTGTATGATTGTTATAATCGAATATGTTTCGCAGAATTTTACTTGTTTTCACCGATAAAGAGCTTAGAGGAAAGCTTTTGAGCATTTTCTTACTCCTCATTGCTGCTAGATTGCTAGCTCACATACCCATACCAGTTTTAGATATCCAAAATATATCTCCTATTATTGATAATGATCAGGTTTTTAGTTTGTTAAATAATATCTCTGGAGGTGCATACGGAAGATTATCTTTTGTAATGCTTGGGGTTGGACCATATATTACAGCTTCTATTGTTATTCAGCTTCTAGGGGTTATTGTACCTAAGATTAGAGAAATTCAGACTGAAGAAGGTCAATTAGGACAAGAAAAAATCAACCGCTGGACTAGAATTTTAGCAGTTCCATTAGGAGCTTTAAGCTCTTGGGGAATTCTTCAATTTTTGGCTAGTGGTAGCAGTCGATCTAAAGGAGTTACTATAGATCTTCCAGAGGTTTTGACTCGTAACGAGGTGAATTGGGAAACTTTTGGTTATTGGTTTGCAGTTATAGCTTCAATGACAGCAGGGAGTATAATTATGATGTGGATAGGAGAAATTATAACTGAAATGAAAATGGGAAATGGTATTTCACTAATTATTTTGTCTGGTATAGTGGTTAGGTTGCCTGCTAGTTTATCTAAACTTTGGTCCGATGTTTGGCCAAATGTAATAACGCTTTTTGAAAGCTTTGAATTCTCTAAATTAGGTAATTGGAATGTTTGGAAAGCACTTTTGTGGGAAAACAGTCAATGGGAGTCAACTAGGATTGGTTTTTGGTTTTTTGCTATTTTAGTTATAACTTTGTTTTTTGTAGTGTTTATAAACGACGCTGTAAGGAATCTTATTGTAGTCTATTCTCGCAGAGGTCACTCTGAAGGAAAATCAAGAACGATGGCGAATGTTCAGGCAAACCTTCCAATAAAGGTCAACATGGCAGGAGTTTTACCTATCATTTTTGCAGTTTCTTTTATTTTATTTCCAACAATTGTTTCAAGGTTTTTCTTTACAGCTAACATAGAATCAGTTAGAACTACAGCTCAAAAAGTAGAAACATACCTAAGTACAGATCAGTCTGGAAATAAGCTCGAAGGTGAATATTTTGGTTTTACAAGTTCCAACAACCCTGAAAAAATAAGCCTTGCTAAGAATTACGATAATACAGTTGGTCAGGATTTATTTGGTTTTACGATTTCAACTTACAATCAAGAAAAAGACTTTAAGTTGCCAGAAAATCCAACCGATGAAGATCGCCAAAAATTAGCAAAAAGTGAATTAAAAAATGTTCTTTTTGACGGAACTTATTTTAGAACCGAGTTTCCATCTGGGAATCTTGGATTTTTACCAGAATTTGGATTGCATTTTAGTGGTTTTTTGGCTTATACTTTTTATTATTTCATATTCATTATATTTTTCACCTTTTTCTACACCTCGACTGTTGCCTTCAAGACTGACGAAGTTGCTGATAATTTACAAAAATCAGGTGCTTACATTCCGGGTTACAGACCAGGTCAACAAACTGCAGACTACCTTAGCTATTTAGCTAATAGGTTGAATGTTGCGGGTAGTATATTTTTAGCTATAATTGCAGTTGTGCCAATCATATTCAACAACTACATAACATTTAGCGACACTAACCTTACTGGAATAGTCGGAGGAACCACTCTTTTAATCTTGGTTTCGGTCACCATTGAAACTCTAAAACAAATTGAAGCTCAAGCTACTGCTATTGATTACGAAAGATTTACTAAATATTAGTCTTGTTTAAAAAATATGGACTCGATCAATAGGGTTCTTAATTCAAAATTTTTTGTACCGGTATTGAATTTTATAATACTAAGTTTAATTTGGTCTAATATATATTATTTTGTTAGAATTAGTAGCTGCAATCAATTTCACTTGAGTTTAGAAAAGCAAAATTCTACAATAAGGCAAGAAATTGCCAAAATTAACAACCGTGAAAACTATCAAAATAGTCTTTCTTATCAAGATAAAAGCATACGAGAAAGAGGATATAGGCTAAAATCCGAAGAAGTTGTAGATTTTTCTCTAATTGAAGGGTTGCCAGAAGATCCGAGCATAGATTATCTTCCCGAAAACAAAATATCCGACCAAAACAATATCGATAGTTGGATAAAAATTCTGAACGGAAAAGATAATAGTTCCCTAACAAGCTCTAGTTGCAACTAACAAAAATATTTGCCCAAAGTTAAAAATCTCTACTAGGTTTATAATATGACACAAACAGTTTTGATTTCTTGTTATGGCGTGTATGATTTGGAATATCGAAACACACTTCAAATACAAGGATTGCAGTCCTATTTCAAAGCAATTTATGATCATTTAAAGAAAATTAAAGATGATTTGAAGTCGGTAGTTTTTTGTGGAGGGTATCGTAATTTAAGCACTAGTGAAGCTGAAAGTAGTAGAGATTATTTTTTGTCTTTAGGGCAGGATTTTCAAAAATTTCCACTACTTTTAAACACCTCTTCAAATTCGCTAATTAGAAATTTAGCTTTGGGATTTTTGACTGCAAATGAAGGTTTTGAGAGTCAAAATTTGTTGATTATTTGTGATAATTTTAGAGTAGAGAGAGTTAAAAGTTTATCCAAAATTTTATTTGAAGATTTAGAGTTGAAAATTGAAATAAAAGGGTTTGAGCGAAAGGATGATCATCCACACTCTAATCAAAAATACCAACTAGAAACCGCCCTTTTAGAGGATTTAAACAAACCAGAACTGGGGATTTGGAAACAACTTTTAAAAAATCAAACTGTAAAATAAATACATGTCTAAATTACATCAATTATCACCTGCTTCGATTTGGATTTTGCAAAAATATTTGCAACTAGAAAACAATCTTGAAGAAAACTTGCAAAGCTATGAGTTGGCTCATTCGGTTGATGGGTTGTACAAGTTTTTGTGGGATTTTTACGCAGATTGGTACGTAGAGTATCTAAAGTCAGACTCGAGTCAAATAACTTTTGCCAAAGAGCTTTTTAAGCAGTTTATAATAACCCTAAATCCATATTCTCCGTTTCAAACTGAAGCCTTGTGGCAGGATTTTTTTGGAGAAAGAGAGGTGTTAGCTTTTACAACAAAAGATCCAAATTGGGCTAAAAATATTTGGTTGGAAGTAGATAAAACTTTGGTAGAGGAGTTTCAGACGATTGTAGATTTTGTTTCGGATATTCGCTCGCTTAAAGGTCTTTTTGCAATTGATCCAGTAGTTTTTTTGGAGGTAAATTCTTCTACTCAGGTCCTTAAAAAGTATCAAGATTTTGTAAAATCTAGTGCCAGAGTACATATTTTAGACAAAAGTTCTGAGAATTTATACCAAGTAACGGGTCAAAATTATACTTACAAAATTGATATTATCAAATATATTCCAGACTTCCAAAAAGAGATAAAAAGAACTGAAAAAATTATAGAAAGCCTAGAAAAGCAAATTATGGTTTTACAAAATCAGCTCCAAAACGAATCATTTTTGAAAAACGCTGAAGTAGAAGTAGTGGCTCAAAAAAGACAAGACCTGAGTCAAAGGCAACTAGAAAAAACCCAACAAGAACAAAAATTAAAATATATAACAGACTCCCTTCTTAAGTAAAATAAATTTTTACTACAATCTAAATTCGCAAGATTTTCATTTAAAAAAACCTTCTAATCTCTATAATTATGCACTGTCCAAAATGCTATCACCCCGACACAAAAGTTTATGATACTCGCCTTAGTCAAGCCGGTAGGGCTACTCGCAGAAGAAGAGAGTGTGAAAAATGTGGCTATAGATTTACCACTCTTGAAGAGGTAAAAGTATTGGATTTGAAAATTGAAAAACGCAATGGTCAATTGGTTGATTTTAGCCAAGACAAGTTAGAAAAAGGTATTCGAAAGGCTTTTAATAAAAGAAATACTGACAACCAAAAAATTTCTCAGCTTGTTCAAAAAGTAATTGAAGATATTTTGGCAATAGGTAGAAACCCCATAAAATCAACTAGAATAGGTAAAATTGTACTCAAAAATCTCAAAAATACAGACGAAGCTGCATATGTTTGTTTTGGGGCGATGTTCTTGAGTTTTGATAGTATTGAAGATTTTCAGGTTTTGTTAAAAGATGTTCAAAAAGATTAAGCCTATTCAAATTTTAGATTATTAATTTTAGCTCCAAGTGCCTAAAAATTGAAAGCTTTGGGTTAGTTAGATTAGTCTTTGAGTAAATTATAAAAATTTAAGAGGGGTTGGATATACAAAACCTAAAGCTTGACAACTAAATTTTTATTCCCTTCAAAAAGTCCATTCTACCTTCAAAAAATTGCCCCAGACCAGAAACTCCGAGTTTGATCTGAGCCATTCTATCAATTCCAAAGCCAAAAGCCAAACCTTCCCATTCGTTTGGATCAAGTCCCATGTTTTTGATAACTGTTGGGTGTAAAAGCCCGGACCCTCCTGCTTCAATCCACTCTTGTCCTTGGAGTCTGTTGCCTTTTTGATTTTTAAAAGGATTTGTCATATCAACTTCCATACTAGGAATTGTATATGGAAAATAGCTTGGTCTAAGCCTTATTTGCAAGTCAGAATCATTAAAAAACTGACTAAAAAATTGCTGAGCTAGGGTTTTAAGTTGAGCAAGAGAAACTTTACGGTCGATCATCAAACACTCGATTTGGTGAAACATGATGTCGTGGGTAGCGTCGATATTTTCATTGCGGAAAACCTTACCTGGCATAATTACTCTGAAAGGTGGTTTGTGAGATTTGGCGTATGGAATATCAATAGAGGTAGTGTGAGTTCGTAGGACGAAATTTTCTCCAATTGGATCTTTTTCCTGCAAAAAGAAAGTGTCTTGCATAGCCCTGGCTGGATGATAATCGGGCATGTTTAAACCTGTGAAATTATCTTGCTGGTTGGCAACTAAAGGACCGTCAGCTACATCAAAACCCATTTTCTGAAAAATCTCTACAATTTCTTTGGTAATTTGGCTAATTGGGTGCAGTTTAGTTGAATTAAAAGACTCTTTTTGAGAGTAAAAAGAAGGATCAAAATCCATAAAATTATCCTTTTCTTGCTCTAACTGAATTTCTCGAATTCGTTTGTCCGAAGCTTCTTGAAGTTGAATTTTAAACTGATTAAGTTCTTGTCCTAAAGTTTTTTTACCTTCTTTGTCGGCTGTTTTTAGCTTTTCTTTAATTTCTAAAAAAGACCCAGAATTACTGAGATTTTGCCGCTCTTCCAAACAAGCATTTACAGTTTGCAGATCTTCAAAGTATTTAGCAAAAATATTGGTCATATTCTTAAATAGAATAACTAATTTTAGATTAGTCAAAAAACTCGACAAATTCCAAAACTCTCTTCTAAAAATAAATTGTGTCTATTCTTATTATCGATTCGTCTTATTTAATTTTTCGGTCTTTTTTTGCTTATTCAGGTAACAAACTAACTCACAACAACCAACCAGTTGGAGCTTTTTATGGATTTGCCAAAACTGTGATTTCTCTGGTCAAAAAATTTCAACCTGAGCAGTTAATTTTTGCTAAAGATCTACCTACTCCAACCTGGAGGCATAAACTTTACGATGCCTACAAAGCTGGAAGGCCTGAAATTGATCCAAACATGGTAGCCCAGATTCCAGTTATTCACCAGTGGTCTAGCTTAGTTGGAGAAACCTTGGAGCTAGAGGGTTTTGAGGCAGACGATTTGATTTTTTCTACCGCAATTCAAGAGCTTGGAGTGGAGGCAGAAGTTGGTGGAAAAGACCTGGGTTTAGTTTTTGAGAATCCTGATAAGGAAGTCTTAATTTTCTCTTCAGATAGAGATTTATACCAGCTTTTAGTTTGGCCGCAGATCAAGTTTTTACGCCCTCAAAAAACTGGAGAAGTAAATCTTTACGACCAAGAAGCCTTTTTAAAGGAATTTTCAGTCAATCCCAAACAGTGGGTGGATTACAAAGCTTTGGTTGGGGATTCTTCAGACAATCTCAAGGGACTAGAAGGTGTTGGACCTAAAACAGCAGCAGTTATTTTGAAAGAGATTGGCAGTTTGTATTCATTTTATCAGCAAATTGGGCTAGATCCTGAAGCTTTTAGCAAGAGTTTTCACTCACAAGAGGAAGACAAAACTAAACTCAAAAATTTTCTAGAAAATCCTAAAAACACAAAGCTGATAGAGAAAATGAAAGCTCAACATGAGCAAGTAAAACAAACTTATTTGCTAGCCACTTTGCAAATGGTACCACAAATTCGGGTTTCAAATAAAACAATTGATTTTTTGGCAGGGCAAAGTATTTTCGATGAGTACGGGTTCAAACTTTTGGCTGGAGAAAAATCAAGGCAACCCAAAAAAGAAGATTTAAATACCCAAGATAGTTTGTTTTAAGTCTCATTGTGATTAAGGGTAAAGTTGTAAAGGTTAATGAATAAAATATTTACTTATTTACACAGGATAGCTGAAATGTGTCACGGGCAACCTGTAGAAAATCAAGAAATTGATTAAGTCTCTAGCAATTTTAATTTAAATCTTAAGCTAAATACTCTAGATTTAAACCTGCTCCGCCCCAACCGTCACCAAACTATAGGCACCAAACTTGAAATTAACCTTTTGGTCTCTAGCAAATTCTTGGTTATCACTTCTCTTACAT
>Ga0207418_100212_pt1 | contig 12957 bp, 11 predicted proteins | sample LakMenEpi05Aug08_FD_150669 | JGI IMG/M metagenome (GOLD analysis project Ga0207418, IMG submission 150669) | Freshwater microbial communities from Lake Mendota, WI - 05AUG2008 deep hole epilimnion (SPAdes) | ecosystem: Environmental > Aquatic > Freshwater > Lake > Epilimnion/Euphotic zone ...
AATCTACAAAAGTAGAAATTTTATGGTGATTTTAAACAAACTTTAGAAAATATAAAACAGACGATCTACAAAAGTAGAAATTTTATGGTGATTTTAAACTCGTCAATCAAGGGACAGGCAATCAAATCTACAAAAGTAGAAATTTTATGGTGATTTTAAACTGGAACCCGAAGCGATCGCACTGCTACATCTACAAAAGTAGAAATTTTATGGTGATTTTAAACATCAAAGAGAAGAAATTTTATATTATAATCTACAAAAGTAGAAATTTTATGGTGATTTTAAACAGATAAAACCAAAGAGCTTTCTGACTCATCTACAAAAGTAGAAATTTTATGGTGATTTTAAACAAATCAAGACATTGCCTACAGCATTAGATCTACAAAAGTAGAAATTTTATGGTGATTTTAAACGGTGATGGCGAGTTTGATTACAGCTGTATCTACAAAAGTAGAAATTTTATGGTGATTTTAAACAGCTCCTTGCCCGTTTGCTCCGTTATATCTACAAAAGTAGAAATTTTATGGTGATTTTAAACCTGATAAATTAAGAGAGGTCTATTATCCATCTACAAAAGTAGAAATTTTATGGTGATTTTAAACAATTTTAAGATTAGCAGCTGCCAAAATCTACAAAAGTAGAAATTTTATGGTGATTTTAAACAGAATTATTATGATAACAGTTTTAATTATCTACAAAAGTAGAAATTTTATGGTGATTTTAAACTATTGTAGAGACAGTAACTAACACAGTATCTACAAAAGTAGAAATTTTATGGTGATTTTAAACCGAATAGTCGGAGCAAGCAATCGCCACAGTTATCTACAAAAGTAGAAATTTTATGGTGATTTTAAACCAAGTTGTCCTTTTGGTCTTTTACTCATCTACAAAAGTAGAAATTTTATGGTGATTTTAAACTCAGAACCTAGAGCGTAAGGTGGGTCGATCTACAAAAGTAGAAATTTTATGGTGATTTTAAACACTTAAGCCATCAATATAAAATTCACTATCTACAAAAGTAGAAATTTTATGGTGATTTTAAACTAACTAAACACACACAAATTTATGTCATCTACAAAAGTAGAAATTTTATGGTGATTTTAAACATTAACCCAGATCAAGTTTTGAAGGAATATCTACAAAAGTAGAAATTTTATGGTGATTTTAAACCTTGAAGTGGGGACGCCTTCCAAAATATCTACAAAAGTAGAAATTTTATGGTGATTTTAAACCTAGATCTAGTTGGTAATCTTGACCATATCTACAAAAGTAGAAATTTTATGGTGATTTTAAACCTTGAGTTCTACCAAGCCTTAGACAGATCTACAAAAGTAGAAATTTTATGGTGATTTTAAACTAAAAATACCACCAACGATAGTCTTTAATCTACAAAAGTAGAAATTTTATGGTGATTTTAAACCCCTGTATTTTTAGGTTATCATGTAGAATCTACAAAAGTAGAAATTTTATGGTGATTTTAAACAAACTACCAATAATTTAACACCTTCCATCTACAAAAGTAGAAATTTTATGGTGATTTTAAACGTTGATACAACTACACTATCTAATTATATCTACAAAAGTAGAAATTTTATGGTGATTTTAAACCTTCACAAAATGCAACAAGAAATCCAATCTACAAAAGTAGAAATTTTATGGTGATTTTAAACCTCATGAAAATCTTAATAAGATGTCAACCTATCTACAAAAGTAGAAATTTTATGGTGATTTTAAACACCACCAAAGAAGGTTTGAAGGATTAATCTACAAAAGTAGAAATTTTATGGTGATTTTAAACGGAATATCTTTTGCGTTTGTTTGTAATTTATCTACAAAAGTAGAAATTTTATGGTGATTTTAAACATATCTTAAACTAGAATTTTACCACATTATCTACAAAAGTAGAAATTTTATGGTGATTTTAAACGAGTGTAAGAAGATTATAGCTAAATTATCTACAAAAGTAGAAATTTTATGGTGATTTTAAACCGCAGAAATGTGAAAAAATAGCCAAAAAGATACAAATAGCCAAAATATTGAGCTACGACTTCTTGGCTTAATTTGGTTGCTTTAAAAAATAAAGACTGAGGTTTGCAAAGTTATGTTTAAAACTAACATCGTAATTTCCACCTGTGTAGGTGATTTTATAACTGTAAAGCGATCGATAAGAACAAAAAAACAATACAAAAATAATTTGAAAGAGTCAAATTGAGTTATATATTTGATTGATTTAGTCAGTCTTTTGGTTGCAAACTAAAGAAACCGCCTAAAACATAACCACATCTTTTTCCTCTTGGGCATGATATCCGTAGCGAATGGTTTTGGCTTCGTCAGCCTCGGATATTGGGAAGATTATTATACTATCAGAGTTGGTAAAACTTTTTTTGTATTTTAGCTCGATTTCATTGAGAATTATGTTTAAAATTCTGGGTGAATTTTTGATTTCATAGACCGAATATTGGAGCTTGCGACCGTATTTTTTGAGGAATTTGGCAAATTTAGCCCTGACTTTGTTTTCGGTAAAATCGTAGGAAATGATTAACATAAAATTTTTGATTTGTGCTTTTGTTTGAAATCGAGTTATCGGGTTTTGATTTTAAAGTCTGGAAATAGATTTTTGTCTGGGTTCATGAGATGCAAATAGAACCCTCTTGTGTAGGTGTACATTTCGGTTTTGTGATCCATAATTGCTTGCATAAAAATGAAGCTGTATTTGTTGCTTTTTTGGTAATTTAGACCAAATTTTCCATTTTTAAATTCAAAGTCTTTGGTGTCAATTTGCTTTAGATTGTAGGCTTTTAGGAGTGCTTTATCGATCACACATCGAAACGGTTCCATAAGATCACAACTGAGAGATTTTCTTTGAAAAAACAGCTTGTGGTAAATACCTTTGTAGGTGTCAAAACCGTAAAGTTGTAAAAGCGAGTCAATGAAATTAAACAAAAAAGTGTAGCCAATATCCAAAAGCAGATTTGGAATGTCTTGTTTGGTTTTTGGAGTTCTTCGTAGCCAATCTAGGCTTTGAAAATAACCAGCAAAATATAGTTTGGAGATATTTCCCTCGATTCCCATCAGGCTTTGGCTGTCTTTGGTATTTGCGATGTCAAGTTTTATTTTGGTTTGAAGTTGTCTGTATTTAGAATTTTCTAGGCTGTTTTTAAGCAGTTTTAGTTGATTGCTGATTTTGTTTGAGATTATATTTTTGGCTAGTGCGAGTTCATTTTTTGAGTCCAGTTGATACTGCAAAATCCTGAGCAAATAATTACCTTCAGCCCTAGATTGAATAGCCGCGTACAAACTAAAATTTCGCTTTAATAAGAAAAAAGACACCCCAAAATCGTTGGCTTGTTGGATAAGTTTGCTAGTCAGGGTAATGTCGCCAATTATAAACACGGCAAAGGCTTTGTGACAAGAAATTCGGTTGATAATCTTGTCGTCTTTGCTATAGACTATGTTTTGATTGAGGAGTTTGATCGAGCTTTTGCCCTCATGCAAAAGGGTGTTTATGAACAGGATTTGTTTTTGTTTGAAGTCTGGGAGAGAGAGCATATTTTAGCTTAATGGCAGAGATTTTTGTAGATGCAGTTGGCACATTTGCTTTCGGGGGCAAACCAGTGAAGGTGCTTTTGAATGTCGTAGTTTCTGATTTTGAAAATTAAGTTTTCAAACTTTTCGGTTTCGGCTTGATCGGGTAGAGGAATTGGGTGTCTTTTGTTGTCTTCTAGGGAATGTATAAAAAGCTTTTTCACCTCGTACCCCATTTCAGTTAGACAAAAATATTGGGCATAAAGCTGGTATTTGTAGCCATCAAAAATCTGCTTGACTCTAGCTTTGCGTTCGATTAGCTCATACTTTTTTTGGTCAAAAAGATCAATCTTGCCGGTTAGCCCGTATTTGTCAGAATAAACTTCGATTCCTTGTAGGAAATTGGAGCTGGTAGAGTAAATATTTTTATCAATATTTTGGTGTTTTATCTTACCGTTGGTTTGAAATTTGCTCTGAAAAGTTTGGGTATTGAAATTGTCATAAATACTATGAAAATAAAGGGATTTTGGGCAAAAAATAAAATCATTTAACTTAGAAATTTGGATTAGATCGTCCATAAAATTAGTAATAACTAAATCCATTATACAGCATTAACCTTTTTAAGAAAAGTTTGATTGACAGTAAATTAGATTTTCTTTCATAACAACTTAATATAATTAAAAACCACCTTTTACAAATTAACTGGTGAACATATTTTTTTGCTCTTAGCTTTTACTTTGCTACTAATTTTTTTGTATTTCAAATAACTCGCTTATGCCTCAACCCAACCAAAAACCTACAATCTACGCTTTTATTGATTCCCAAAATTTATACAAAGGCATTCAGTCTCAGGGTTTTGAGCTGAATTATTCCAAATTTCGGCAGTTTTTAAAAGACAAATACAATGTAAAAAAAGCTTATTTGTTTATAGGTTATATAGATGGAGAAAGTAGGAGGTATCAGAAGTTACAAGAAGCAGGGTTTATTTGCATCTTCAAGCCTACACTACAAATAAAAGATAAAATAACAGGCAAAATTTTTGTAAAAGGTAATGTGGACGCCGAATTAGTTTTGCACACGATGATACAAATTCAAAACTTTGATAAGGCGATTATCGTCACAAGCGATGGAGATTTTCATTGTCTGGTTGAGTATTTGGTGGCAGAAAACAAGCTAGAAAAACTAATCACAACTCACAAAAAATATTCCTCTTTGCTAAGAGGGTTTTCTGAATATATTCTTCCAATCGAACTTATAAAAGACAAAATAAAAAAGGGGCATTCCCGCAAACTTTGACAGTTTTTTGGTAGTCCCCTTATCGGTATGAAAATTATAATGCAACACAGAACACACCTTGTCAAACTCAAACCTAAGTGTAAGTCAAATACAGATTAAAATTTAGTCTCTATTTGATTTCTACTTTTGTAGATTAACCCAGTTGAGTATTTTACCAACTAAACACAATCATATTTTTATGCCCTCCAACAATTCCATTTTTTCCGAATTTACCAATTTGTATAGCTTAACCAAGACGCTTAGGTTTGAGCTGAGACCGACAGAAGAGACGAAAGTTTTACTTCAAAAAACCAATAATTTAGGCTTAACTCCAGTTCAAACAGATCAAAAAATTGATGATTTATACAACAAGGAAATGAAACCAATGTATGACAAACTACATGAAAAATTTATAACTGAAAGTTTGCAAAAAGTTGAATTTGATCTAGAAACTTTATCTGAATTAGAAAAAAACTATTTGGAATTTAAAAAACTTTCTAAAAATAAAAAAGAAAATCAAAAACAATTAGAGATTTTACAAAAAAATGATAAGGGCAAGATTGTTGGACGAATCCCTGATTTGCAATCTAAGTTACGAAATTCTATTGTAGTAAATTATGAAAAAACGGCAGAAAATTGGAAAAAAGAATATGTTATCAAAAACAAAGATAGCCAAGAACAATCAATTTCCAAAGAAAAAAGTTATAAAATTTTAACAGAAAGCTCATCTCTAAAACTTCTACAACTTATTTATCCAGAAAAAGCTGATTTAATTAAGGATAATTTTATTGGTTTTCACACCTATTTTACAGGTTTCAATCAAAATAGAACAAACTATTACACTAACGATGGCAAAGTTACAGAAGTTGCCTTTAGGTGTATCAATGTTAATTTAACTAAATTTATTGAAAATAAAGCTATTTTTGAAAGTGCGAAAATCAAGATTTCTAGTTTATCTGAGTTTGATGAGTATTTTAAACTGGAAAAGTTTCAGAATTGTTTGACTCAAACAGGAATTGAAGATTTTAACGATATTTTAGCCACAATTAAGTCAAAAATAAATTTAGAGTACAATCAAAAAGCTAATAAAAATGAGCAAATCAGGGGTTTTAATAAATTGCATAAACAAATCGGTTGCAAAACTAGACAGCAAAATGAGCTAGAAAAAAGCGGAACTAGTCAGTATCCTGATTATCTTGAAAAAGTTGGTTTAGGTTTTAAAATAAGCAAGAATGGTAAAGATTATCAAATTTGGGAAGCTGTAGAAAGTTTGTCAAAACAGTTGGAAAAGAAGGTTGAAGAATTACAAAAAGGTTATATGGATTTCTTTCAAAATTGGGAAAGTGGTGATTATAAACTAAACGAAATTTGGTTTAGAAAAGAGGCTTTAAATACGATTTCAGGAAGATGGTTTGGTGGTAGTAATTGGTCAGTTTTAGGCAGAGTCTTAAGCTATAATGGGGTGGGGAAAACAGAAGATGGAGAATACAAGATTCCAGTTTTTGTAAATCTCCTAGACATAAAAGAAGCTTTGGAGAAACTAGAAAATGGAATAGAATTTGATTTATTTGGAAAAATTAAAAAGCAAAAAGAAAATAAAGAAAATAGTGAACTTACAAAATACACTGCCGAAAATCTATTTTTAGATAGATACAAAGAAAATTTTAAGGTAAGCCTGTTTGAGACTTTTTTGGCAATTTGGAAATATGAAATTGAAACAAAGTTTAAAGAAATTGAAAAGTTTAAAGAAGCTTTTAATAAAGTAAAATCGACCAAATTTGATAAAAATATTAAAGATGAAAATGGATTAAGTTTGCATACTAAAGTAGTTAAAAACTTGGTAGAAGATGGGTATTTAAATTTACTAAGATTAACTAAATATCATACTACCGACAAAAAAGGTGAGCTGGTTGCTGACTGTCATCAAGATGGCAATTTTTATGAAGAGTTAAACAATTTTTGGGGTGATGATACCGAGCCAAACAATATTGTAATGTATCACAAAGCCTTGCAATCCAGTTTAACTGAAAAACCTTTTGAAACAGATAAAATTAAGCTGAATTTTGAAAATGGAATGTTGCTTGGTGGGTGGAGCGACGGACAGGAAAAAAATAAAGGTGGGGTTATTTTACAAAATCAAGATAAGTTTTACTTGGGAATTTTAATAAATCGTGGCTTTTTTAGAACTGATAAACTCAACGAATTATATCAAACTGAAGAGCAAAACTGGCAAAGACTCATATTAACAAATTTAAAATTTCAAACACTCGCTGGAAAAGGCTTTTTGGGTAAATATGGGCAAAGTTATGGTGAATTAGGTAAAATTGAGCCACTAAAAGCAGTCAAACTTCTTCAAGAATTTATCAAAGAAAATTATTTAGCTAAATATCCGCAACTTAAAAATGTGGCAGAAAAAGAATATCAAGAAAAAAAAGTTTTTGATGCGGAAATAAAAGTAGCTTTGGAGGAGTGTTTTACCATGAATTTTGTGCCTATAAAAGCTGAGATTTTGCAACAAGGTCTGCAAACAGAGCAATTGTATCTTTTTGAAATCACCAACAAAGACTTTGCACGAAAAAACCCAGAATCAAAAGAAAATCTGGAAACTATCTACTGGAAAAATTTGTTTAGTCTAGAAAATCTAAAAAGTCCAAAAATTGCTTTAAATGGAGGTGGCGAGATATTTTTTAGAAAAGGTCAAAAAGAGAAGTTGGTTTCAAAAAAAGACAAAAAAGACAAAGAAATTCTGGATGCCAAAAGATATGCCGATGATAAATATTTTTTCCATGTGCCAATTACCATAAATTATGGCAAACCTAAGTTAATGAAATTTAAAGATTTACTCAGCGAAAAAATTGAGCAAAATAGAGATCAAATTACTTATTTAGGTCTTGACCGTGGGGAGAAGCACTTGGTTTATTATGCTTTGGTTGATAGTAAAGGTAAAATGCTTGAGCAAGGTAGTTTTAATAAAATTACTGTTGCTGGTAGAGAGGTTGATTTTCATGATAAACTAACTACAAAAGCTGGAAATAGAGATAAAGCTCGCAAAGACTGGGAAACTATTGGCAATATCAAAAACTTTAAGGAAGGATATTTATCCCAAGTAATTCACGAAATTTACCAAATCGTTATCAAGCATAATTCACTTATTATTTTAGAAAATTTGAATACCGAGTTTAAAGCCAAAAGAACGGCTAAAGTAGAAAAATCCGTGTACAAAAAGTTTGAACTGGCACTTGCCAAAAAATTAAATCACTTAGTTTTAAAAGATAAGTTGCCAAATGAGGAAGGTGGGGTTTTGCAGGCTTACCAGCTCACTCCACAAATTGGTTCTGGCAACATTACTGACTATGAAAAGTCTGATAATTGGGGAATAATTAAAAAAGTAAAAGCTGCTTACACTTCTGCAATTGATCCTTTGACTCACTGGCGAAAGCATATCTATCTTTCCAATTCTGCCACTGAAGATCAGATTAAAACTTTGTTTGGGGTTGATGGAAAAGTTCAAATCAATTGGGATGATGAGTTTAAATGCTTTAGATTTGATTATAGAGAAGAAATTACACAAGACAAAAAAGTAGTTGGAACAAAAAATTGGAGTTTGTATGCTCATAAAAATTTAGAGAGGTTTAGATGGAATTCAGCTTATATAAACGACGATTCAAGTAGAGGCAAAATTCTTGCTTATGACGATAGGGAAGAAAAGAGTTTGTACACAGCATTTAAAGATTTGTTTAACGATTTGAACCAAAATGAAAACATTAATCATCAACTTTCAGGTTTACCTAATTTCAACTGGAAAAGTCTTGTTTTTTACTGGAACTTGCTCAACCAAATTAGAAATACAGATACAAGTGTTGAAACTGACGAAACTGATTTTATACAAAGTCCGGTATTTTCTCAGGCATTAAACGATTTCTTTGACTCAAGGAAAGTTGCCAGAGGTGAATACTCAGAATACGAAAAAACTAATGGTCAATTGCCTAAAAATGGCGACGCCAACGGTGCCTACCACATCGCCAAATCTCACCCTAATCTAAATTTGACCACCAACTCTTGATCGTCTTTTAGGAGTTTCTGGGCCTTCAAATCACTACTTAAAATTTCCACCAAATCCACCTCTGTCTGAAGCCAAGTTAAAAAGTGCGGGTTTGAAGAAAAAATCACTAGCTGAACTTTTGTATTTAGTTTTAGAGATATCACAGACGCAATTAGATCTGGCATAATTTGGGGGTTTTCTTTGGCAACTAAATCCTTCAAAGATTGGTGGATTTTGGCATACAAAAGAGCCTGATGGTAGGTTTTGGATTTGCTAAAACTTTCTGAAATTAAATCTAAATTCATATTTTATTTTTACCCGAGTATCTGGGTTAGATCAGCGATGATTTTGATTCCTAGTTTTTGGGCTTTTTCCAGCTTACTGCCAGCATCCTCTCCTGCCAACAACATTGTAGTACCCGAGCTAACTTGCCCAACCACGCTGGCACCCTGTTTTTCAAGCAAATCTTTAATTTCATTACGAGAAATTTGGAAAGTTCCTGTGATACAAATTTTTTGTCCAAACAGAGGTAAGCTTTGATCCACTATCGGCGTCTGAATATCCAAACCTTGGTCATTTTTTTCCAATTCCAAAAATCCTGCATATAACTTTTCAAATCTTTCGGATTTACCAAACTGGTCTAAATTCTGCACCAAAACTGTGCCTAAACCTTTTATTTGTAGAAGTTTTTCAGGGTCAAGGTTTTTTAGTTTTTGCAAAAATTCAGAAGCTTGCATATTGACAAATTAAATAGGAAAAGAAACTAATTGATTTTAAATTTTATTTAATATTTTTTAATAATTTCAAATTTTGCTCTCCGAAAATTCCAAAACTCACACTAACTAAAATAATAATTTTCTAGTTTTTTGTTCAAACAGTTGTAATTTTTTTAGCTTAAATTTGAAATATTCTAGGATTTTAAATTTTTATTTGCTTATTTTTAGTATGTCAAAAAATGGTCAATCCAAATACAGAACTGATTATCGCAAATTATCAAAAAATAAAACTCCTGAGAAAAACAAAAAAGGTTTTTGGGAGAGTGGGTTTTTGGCAATATTTAAAGGGTTCAAAAAAACCAAGCAAAACTCAAAACCAGCCCTAAAAACCACCAAGAAGAGAATTTTTAACAACCCTCAACAAAGTCTAGCTCAGTCCCTATTTAAATTTTTGGTGTATATCTTTACTTTTCCATTTTTGCTAATTTTTACACCTTTTTGGAAAATGGGAGAAGTCACCGTTGGGGTTTTGTCGGTTAGGCAAAATTATTTGAAGGTGGTTTTTTCGATTATTTTTGTGGTAATTATTTTTAGATTTGCCCAACTTCAGTTGCTTGCTAACGACTCACAATTTGCAGTTCAGGCAGATGCCAAAAGATCTCGTGGTGAAATTGTTGTCTCACGAAGAGGGCAGATTTTTATTCAGGATATTAGCCAATCCAAAAACAACATTGCGGTCACCACCACCCAATCTCAAATTGAAATTTTTGCTGATGCTGGAGTCTTGAAAAGTTTGATAGTCAAAAAAGATGTCAACTTGCAAGATTTGGTTATAGACCTTAGTAGTAGTCTAAACCTACCCTATAGCGAGACTTTTTCTAAGATTCAATCAGAAACTCAAAAAGATCAGCCAAGCTCGTATCTTGTCTTAAAATCTGGGGTAACTGACGCCCAAAGAAATGCCGTAGTTTATCTTAGAAGCTCTCAATTAAACGACAAATACAGTTTTGGGTCTTGGCTTGGGATAAGCGAAAAACAAACCAGATCTTACCCCGAAAACAAACTTTTATCAGCTACTATTGGATATGTTCCGCCATTTTTGGAAACCGAATCAGAAATCAACAGTCGTATCAAATCCTGTGGGAAGATGGTAGAAGAAAATAACCTTAGAGGCACTTCTACTGGTGAATACATGGTTGGGTTTTATGGACTGGAGCAAAAATACTGCTCTGAGCTTGGAGGTGTCAACGGAATCAGGCAGTTTGGATTTAGTACAGGTGAAGAAAAAAATGTAATCAATGGAGCTGATGTTTATACCACCATAGACAAAAATATCCAACAAAAAGCCGAACAAATCTTGGAACAGACTTTCCGAGACCAAACCAATGCAAACGGTACCCCTAAAGATGGAACTATAATCGTGATGGAAGTGGAAACTGGCAAAATTAGAGCCATGGCCTCGTACCCAAATTATGACCCAAATGACTATCAGAAATATTGGGCAGAGAATCCTAGCTCTTTTAGAAATGTAGCCACAAATGTGGATTATGACATTGGATCTGTCATGAAACCTATCACAGTAGCCTCGGCTTTGAATATCTATCAATCTGGTTATACCGAAAATGGTGTACGCAAGGGTATAGCCCCAGATTTTGCTTTTACAGACTACCCAGCCAGTGGTAAAATTTATACAACTATAGACGGTAAAGCCAACCAAACCGTACGAAACTCAGATAACAGTACTTTTATAGGGCTTGGAAAAATTGGACTAAAAGAAATTATTCGTGACTCCATAAACACCGGAATTGCCGATATAGTGGACGCCACTGGAGCTAGAAAACTAGAAGAGTATTGGGAAGACAGATTTAAATTTGGAAAGCAAACCCAAATAAACTTACCAGGTGATTATTCTGGTAATATCAACAACTTTGAAGCTGATAAAAATTGTCCTTTTTGTTATGCAAACTTTGGTTTTGGTCAGGGTTTTACTGCCACCCCAATGCAGGTGGTCAGAGCCTACACCCCGATAGCCAACGATGGTTATTTAGTAGAACCTGTTTTGGTAGAAAAGATTGTCTACAAAGATGGCACTGTAGATGATGGAACCTCTCCAAATAGCTCGATACCTAGACAAACCCAACAACAAGTAATCACCCCAACAGTTGCAAGACAAGTGACTACTTATATGCAGGCAGTGGTTGATGAAGGTTACAAGGCAGTCGGCAGAAGTCCTGCTGGGGTAGATGGATACAGTGTAGCTGCCAAAACCGGTACCTCTGAAGTCAATAGACCATATATGCAATTAGATGCAGATAAAAAACCAGTACTTGATGAAAAAGGTGAGCCTATCATGATACCGTGTAGCTATCAGTGTAACCGAGAAAGAGGAAGGTTTGACCAAACTCTAATTGGTTTTGCTCCAGCAAAAGACCCAAAATATTTGGTAATGATAAAATTATCTGAACCTAAACCAGGCGAAGTCAAAAACTTTTCTTCAGTAACACTTTCCAAACCTTTTTCAGATATGATGGGATATACCCTCACCTACATGGGAGTGCCTAGGGAGTACTAAAAACCTCCTTAAAACAGGAGGAAATTAGGGTAAAAGATTATTTAGAAACTAAATCTTCATAATAAAATTAACCACAGCAAAAGGTTGCATATTGTTGTGTGCTTGACCGCCACGCAGTATTGTTTATGGTAATTCCTGTTGTTGCAAAACTAGATACGACTCCTGTATTATAAGGGTTTCCACCATCATCAAACGCACCTGAACCACCGTCAGTTCCAGCAGCAAATGGTATCGGATGACGATGTCCTTGACCGCCATTAGGTTCGGTTATTCCATGATTATGACCAGGCATCTGTTCTATTGTAAGTATATGATTCTCAGCCCCACCTGTAGCACCAAGCGTGTCTCGATTAGTAAGGTTAGGTCCTGCTCCATAGCCTACAGGTACTCTACCTCTTAAATCTGGAGTTCCGTTGGTACCGTCACAAAGTTTCCAGCCAGCTGGAGCTGCTGCCCCATACCACATAATAATTGCACCTGAAGGAAGTCCGTCAGTTGGTGATTGCCAAGCTACGGTGCTGGCAGTTTTGGTTAGAACTTGACCCGTAGTGCCTCCATGAAGAGCGGCTGGATTTAGTTTTGGAGTTGTAAGTTCTTGACCCGCTACTGCTGCTGTACCGTCACTTTTTAATAGGATAGTTGTTAGGATTGAGTTTAGTTCAGTCCCCCATCCTGTTGAGCCGACTGCTGGAATTTTAGGCATAATCTTGTGTTTTGTTATTTGTTGTTTTAGTTTGAATTGCTATAGGTTTACACCCCATAACCACCACTTCCAAAACCTTTGTTTTGTAGATTTTGGTTTAGTTGGTTGTTGTCTTTTTGATTAG
>Ga0207418_100214_pt1 | contig 12826 bp, 6 predicted proteins | sample LakMenEpi05Aug08_FD_150669 | JGI IMG/M metagenome (GOLD analysis project Ga0207418, IMG submission 150669) | Freshwater microbial communities from Lake Mendota, WI - 05AUG2008 deep hole epilimnion (SPAdes) | ecosystem: Environmental > Aquatic > Freshwater > Lake > Epilimnion/Euphotic zone ...
TGTATAGCTCTTACTATTTTTTCTGAATTAAAAACAAACAGGTCATCTTTGCTGCCACCACCACGAGTAATTACAATAGTGCTGATCTGGTATTTTTCCACCAGCTGATTGGCTATTTGCAAGTTGTCCAAAATTTCGTACTCGGCTCCAATTCCTTGAGTTTTGATAGGTAAAAGATAAATAGTTTTACCCCCAATTCTTTGATTTAGGACTTTTTCAAAGTCGGTTAAGGCAGCACTGTTGGTACTAGCTAATAGCAGAATGTTTTGGGGAATTTTGGCTATAGTTCGTTTTCTATTTGGATCAAAAAGACCTTCTTTGTAGAGTTTTTCTTCCAGCATCTTCAAGTTTCTAAGCAGCTCACCTTCTCCGGTTAATTCAATTTTTTCTATATCTACATAAATTCTGGAGGTTTTGGATAGTTTAAATTTGCCATGTATTCGTACCGTCAGACCTTCATTTAAAGGAAATCCCATCTGTACAATTTTACCCACAAAAGCCATGCAGTCCAGGCGAATTTCACTCGAATCTTTTAGCCCAAAAAAATACATCTGCCTGTTTAGTTTTGGTTCACTAATCTCACCTTCTATGATATAAGTTTTTTCGCTAATTTGCCTTTTGATCTGATTTATGGCTTCCGAAACAGAATAAATCCTAGCCGAGCCGGTTTCTATAACACCTTCTTTTCTGCGTAAAATCCTATCTATACTAGATTCCAAAATCAACCATGTCTGTCTGTCTGACTCACCAAGTTGCCAGTGTTTTAGATTCTCTACAACTTCCAAATCCCCCAAAAGACCCACAGCTGTGGCAGCTTTGCGACGAACTTGAACGCTTTTATGGTTTTTTAGGTCCAATAAATTATCCAAATATTGAGATTTTCTTTGAGTTACAACCCAATCAATTTGAGAAGAAAGCTCTTTGGCTTTGGCATTTTTATCCAAAAAATCAGCGTCCTGACGGACTTCAGTTAGGGTATCTTTTTCTTGAACTTGAACAAACAAATCGGACACCTGAATACTAAAATTAAATAATTTTAATTAGTAAAGTCTAAGTAGTGACGATCTTTACACTTTAGTACCTATTTAACAATCTCAAACTTAAATTCAAAAATTTCAAAAATTACGCCTTAAAATTAGAACTTTCTTGTTCTTTTTTTCAAGCAGTTATAATCTTTTCAGCTTAAATATTAGATTACACTGACTCTTAAATTTTTTAGTTAGTTTTGATAAGGAATTTAGGTCATTAAACCTGTCCTAAAAGTACTGACAAACTAAATTTTATACGAAAAAATCTCAGCTGTTTGAGGGAGCAACTGTAAGTTTAATTTTAAAAAGTAACGAGTTTTGAGGTTTTTGAGGACAAATTTAGTTTTGAAAAATAATTTGTGGAGAGGCTTATTATAGGCTTTGACCAGATGCTTTATTTGGCAAAAAATAGGTTTGGCGAATAAATTACTGCTAGATCAAAATAACTAAACAAAAAATCAATGGATAACCCCAACAAAAAACCAACTCAAAACTTGAGTCAAAATCAAAAACCTAAAGTTCCGTCCAAGAATCAGTTTTCCTTAAAAATTTGGATAGGGGTTTTGGTTGTGTTGTTAGTCTTTAGTTTGGTGCTTGGGGTTGCGTTTAATACCAGCGAGGGTAAAAAATTCGTCCAAAATATTGCTAACCAGATCAGCCCAACAGCAAGCTCTGAGGATATTCAAATAGCTCCAGGTGAAATTAGCTTACAGCCAGAGCAATCGGATAGTGTGGGGGTTTTGCAAAATTCTAATTTTATCTTAAAATCTCAAAAAAACTTAAGCCTAAAGCAAATACAACAAAATCTAAAACTTGAGCCAGATAATCAACTTCAAATTGAACAAAAATCACCTCAAGAATTTAGCCTAAAACCAACTCAAAATCTTAATGGTAAAATCCAAAAGTTTAGCTTAAAAATTCAAGATACTTCTAGTGGCAATCAACAAAAAAACCTTAGCTGGGCCTTTAGTAATTATCAAAAATTTGGTATAACAGAAACTTTTCCAAGCAATTTTCAGACAAATTTGCCCACAAACAGCTCTATCCAAATTAGTTTTAACTCTGAAACTTTTCAGTCTCTAGAAAATTTTTGGGAAATTAACCCACCCACCAAAGGTAGTTTTGTAAAATACAGCAACAATGTGTCTTTTATTCCAGAAAAATTAAATCCTGCAACTTTGTATTCTGTAAAAATCAAAAAAGGACTTGCACTGGAAGGCAGTAAGCAGGTTTTGGAAGAAGATTTTAGCTGGCAGTTTGAGACAGCTCCGGATACACAAATAGTTCAGGATAGTTATTATTTTGGTAGGGATTTTTATGAATTCCCAGAAAAAGAATCGCCAAACATTACTCTAGGCGGAAATGTCCAAGAAAAGATAAATTTGGAGCTATACAAATTCAGGGATTTAGGTCAGTTTTTGGAATATTTAAAAACCAAACAAGCTGTGCCAAGTTGGTCTAAATATCAAAACCAGCCAGAAAAATACGATCTCAAAAATTTAGCCAAAAATCTGACTCAAGAGTTTGTGGTAGAAAAAAACAGCAATCAGAATTTGGTAAGATTTCCAGCCAACCTAGAAAAAGGTTTTTATTTGGTGTATTCACCTCAAAATCAAAATTCTAGCATTTTACAAATCAGCAACCTGAGTGCCAGTTTTAGCTCAGATGGAGACAAAATTTTGGCTTGGATAAATAATATAGACACCAAAAATCCAGTAGCTATAGCCCAAATTAAAGACCTTGAGGGCAACCAAATGGCAGTCACTGACGATAAAGGTTTGGCATTTTTTGATCAGTCAAAACCTCAAAATCCGATTTCTAGCTATCAATTTTATCAGGTAATTTTTGATAATGATTCTTTGGTTGTACCAGTTCAAATTTTTGATCAAAATAAAAATGAGCAACTAGAAGATCAAGATTATTGGAATTATCTGTACTTAGATAAAGATTTGTATTTACCTAGCGATAAACTTTCTTTTTGGGGTGTTCTCAAAAGCAAAAAAGGTGAGCAAAACACTGGTCTAAAAGCTTCTATCTATAAGTTAGAAAATCAAAATAAAACTTTAACTCAAATTCAATCTCAAGACCTAAAAATATCCACTTTTGATACTTTTTTGTCAGTCTTTAATTTGCAAAATCTGACTGAAGGAAATTATCGATTAGCAATTCAAAATACAAGCGACCAAACCCTTTCGAGCAAAGATTTTAGGATCCAAAAACCAATATTCAAAAATTACCAAATCAACCTTAAAACAAGCAAAAACTTTTATCTAAAAAACGATCAAATCGAAATTCAAGGCAAACTCACTCTTCCAGATCAAAATCCTGCCGCAGGGGTTGAACTAAGCTATTCTGGAGATGCTGCTGGAAAGGTAGTTACAGATAATTTTGGGGGCTTCACTATAAAATACCCAGTTACTCAAATCCAGCAAAACGGTTATCAACCTATCTCTTATTCCAACCTTGAGATCAGACTTGCAAACCCTGAAGAGTCTAGTCTTTTTGAAACCCTAAAAATACCCTATTTTGCCTATCAAAAAGGGATTTATGACCAGTCCAGAATTGAAAACAGCAAAGGTATTCTGGATCTGAATTTAAATAACATTGATACCTCAAAATACACCCAAGGAATAAAAAATATAAACAACCTAAAAGGTAACCCAGTCCCGAATCAAGAAATTCAAGCAACTATGACGAGCTATGTGTTTGACAAGCTAGAGTCTGGCAAAACCTACAACCCCATAACTAAACAAACTGAGACTCAATACAGTTATCAACGCCGCAACCTTCAAACCAAAAATATAAACATCAAAACCAACGATCAAGGAGCTGCAAGACTAGAAATTGACCTAGAAAATTCCACTTATTATCAAATTGATTTAGAGCTTACTGATTTAGATAATCAAAAAATCAAAATTACTCGGTACTTTTCGACAAACTTTCAAAATCTGCCAAAAACCACTTCAGACTACGAATTTGTAGATCAAAAATCTCAAAATTTGACCCAAAAAAACTATCAAGTCGGTGAGAGTGTCAAACTTGCAATTCAAAAAGATAACCAAACCCAAGTCCAGCAACCAGGAGTCTCGTATTTGATTATAGAAAGCCAAAACAAAATTGCAAAGTACAACCTTCAAAACAGCCCAGAATACGAATTTAACCTAGAAGAAAAACATATTCCAAATTTAAACTTGTCCGGAATAAGATTTGATGGAAAAACCTACTCCAAAATAAGTCCTGGTGGCTACGCCATAAATTTTGCTAAAGAAAAACAATCTCTAAAAATAGACACTTTCCCAAACAAAAATATTTATCAAAAAGGTGAAAAAGTAGATCTGGAATTTAAGGTAAGTGACTTAGAGGAAAATGCTAAAGAGTCCAAAATACTTGTTATAGTAAGCCCAAAAAACCTCAGTCAAAAACAAAGTTTTGAAATGCCAGATTATGAGAATTTATACAAAAATGTGAATCTAAAAAATAGCTCTGAATATATTTCTCACTCTGATTTTGCAACCTCTAAAACCCCCTTAAAACAAATCCAAATCGGCAATAAAAACCCACAGATTATATATTTTGAAGAAATCCAAACTGATCAAAATGGCTTGGCTAGGACTAGTTTTAGCATTCCTGACAAGATAGATTCTTGGGATATATACTCGGTAGCAATTAGTAAAGATCTCCTTTTTGGAAGTAGTTTGGCTAGTATTTCTACCACATCCGAAATTGAATTAGAAACAATTTTACCTTTAGATTTTTTGCAAAAAGACAAACCAAAAATTCAAATTCGAGCAGTTGGTCAAAACCTGAATCCGCAAGCCGAAGTTGAGTATTTAGTCCAAATTCCTGAAATTGATTATGAGTTTTCCAAAAAGGCGTTGGCGTCTGGAACAGAGCTGGAGTTACCCAATCTTGAGGCAGGTCAAATAGACCTAAAACTAACCGTAAAAACTGACTCAAAAAATACAAGTATAAACAAAAAGTTGAACATAAAAACTAGTTACACCCAAAAAAACTTAAGCAAACTTTTGGCCCCACAAGAAATTCTTGATGACTCCAAATTATCTTATTTAGAAGACAATCAAAAGCTAGAAGTTGCTATAGGATCAAGCCAAGCTGTATCGTTTTATAATCAGTTAAAAACAATCTCTAACCAAGATGACGGAACCTTGGAGGGTTTGCAAAAGTCATATCTTGCCAAAAAATTACTCAACCAATATTACCAAACCAACTTCAAAATCCAAGCTCCAGACCTACAAACATTTAGCAAAAATAGTGGCTATAGCAATTATCCATATCAAGAAAGTAATATTGAATTTTCGGGTCAATTTTTAGAAAGCGATATTCAAAACCTTAGTGGTCAAAATCTAAAAAGCTTTTTTGAATTGCAAAAATCTCAGCCTCAAACCAATCCTGATAATCAATTTTGGATACTTTTAGGGCTTACCCTAAATCAGCAAAACACCTTACAAGAATTAAAAAATTTGAATCAAAAAACTGACCTTAGTCTGAAACAGAATTTGATTTTGTCTAATAGTCTTATTTATGCAGGAGATAACCAAACTGCTCGCCAAAACTACTATCAAATTATATCTGAAAATGCCTCTAAAGATGGTGACTTTATTTATGTAAAAGATGATGAAAAAATGAATCTAACTAGCGAGCTTTTAGGTTTGGCTACTTTGTTAGGTGAGAAAGAAGCTGAAGGTATAAATAAATACCTGGCTCAAAACAATCATAGCTCATTTAAGCAAATTTTGTATATCCAAAAATCCTTACAAGAACTCAAAAATGATGACTTTACTATCGATTATCAACTCAAAGAAACCTCCAAGCTAGAAAGCCTAAAATACAATCAAGTATTAAAACTAAACTTAACCAAAAAAGAACTGCAAAGCCTAAAACTTGAGCAAAATTCTCAAGATATTAAAGTAGCAATTAGCTATCAAACCGAACCTGATTTGGGTCTAAACCAACCTGAAATTACCAAAACTTACAAGGTTAGAGACCAAGTCCGAAATCAATTTAAGTTATCTGAAATTATTGAGGTGGATCTGGAGGTCAAGTTTGGCTCAAATATATTAGATGGTTGTTACAAAATCTCGCACCATCTACCAGCTGGGCTGGTTTTTTTACCAGAAAATACTTCCAACTATCAAAACCTAAACCAAGTAGTGGATTTTTGTATTTTACCTAAGCAAAATTCTACCACCAAAATATCCTATTTGGCTAAAGCAGTGTCTAAAGGTACTTTTGAAGACAATTCAACGACTTCTCAAAACTTACAATCCAAACCGAGTCTAAGCCTTTCTAAGTCAAGCCAAATAAGTATCGACTAAGAAACTCTTTAGAATATTCAAAAGCCTTAAATTTAACACGAAAAAATATAACTGTCTGAGTCCAAGGGTGAAGTTCGGGTCTCACGACTTGCTTAGAGGGCTTAATTGAGAGTGATTTTTGGAATTTTCGGAGAGCAAATTTGAGGTTTCAAAGGTATTCGAATAAGTAAGTTAACTTTGACAAATTCTACCTTTAATTGATTGCTAAGATATATGCTTTCTGTAGGTTTAGTTGGAATGCCAAATGCTGGTAAATCCACTCTTTTTAATCTTCTTACCAAACGCTCGGTACCTGCCGAGAATTATCCTTTTACGACCATCGACCCGCATGATGGAATTGTGGAAGTTCCAGATAGACGAATCAAAATGCTGGCTGAGCTAACAGGTTCCAAAAAAGAAATTTACGCAGCCATCGAGTTTCGTGATATTGCAGGACTTATTAAAAATGCTCACAAGGGAGAAGGCCTTGGAAATCAGTTTTTGTCTCATATCCAAGAAGTTGATCTGATTTTGTTGGTTGTAAGGTGCTTTGAAAACAGTGATATTATTCATGTAGAAAATCGAGTAAATCCGACCGAAGACGAAGAAATTTTGATGATGGAGCTTACCCTTCACGATGAGAAAAAACTAGAAAATCTGTTGGTACGTATTGAAAAAGATCGAAAGATTGAACACAGAGAACAAAAAATGGAAATTTGTGAGCATATCTTGACCCAACTTAGCCAAATCCAACCTGCTAGCAATTTTAATATGGATGGCTGGGAAGAAGAGCTTGTAAAATGGAGAAAGAGTCTGAATCTACTTACCGATAAGCCAATTTTAAGGCTCGGAAACATTAGTTATGAAGGTGAAAACTTGCCCTACAAATCAGACTTTGAGATAGATATTTCTTTAGAAAGTCAATTTGGTGACATGACCCCCGAGGAGCGAAAAGAGTTTGGAGCCTCTGAAGAAACTGCGATTGATCAGCTAATTAGAACCAGTTACGAAAAACTAAATTTGGCTACTTACCTCACTTGCGGAGAAATTGAGTCACGAGCTTGGACATTTACCCGGGGAATGAAAGCTCCACAATGTGCAGGTAAAATTCACACTGATTTTGAGAAAAAATTTATCAAAGCTGAGGTGGTTAGCTACAAAGAGTTTATCAAAGCTGGAGGCTGGAAAGAGTGCTATGAGGTTGGAGCAGTCAAAACAATGGGTAAAGATTACACGATGGAAGATGGGGATGTAGTGGAGTTTAAAATTGGAGGCTAGAATCCTGTTAAGATCCTAGTATATCTCAAATTTAAGATGAGAAAATCACAAGTGTCTTAACTAAAAAGGAAAGAGGGTATTAATTTTTAAAATATGAGTTTTAGAGCTTTCTAAGACTAAATTTGGGATTGTAATAAGTTGTTAAGTAGCGTCTTAACCTTAATTCGGAATAGTCCAAATATTAAATATGCTCTTAAGTCTATTTTTGCAAGATCTGATTACTTGCTAACATCTTTAAGACCCCAAAAATCAAACCAATTGCGAACTTCAAACTCATCTCCTGAAAGTGGTAGATAGTAGGTAAAAGGAGCGAAAAAGACAAAATTTATAAAAATCAAAATTACAACTAAGCCAACTGAAAAGTACAATCTGTTTTGGAAACTACCTTTGCTTGAATTTAGGATACTAGAAAATCGATACAAAAATACCAAAAAGCCTAAAACAAACAAGAAAATAGAAGGTATAATATAATGATATATATACAAAACCCTTTCGGTTCGTAGGGCTGAAAGCATATAAAAAATATACGAAAACAAAAAGAAAATTATCAATCCAAAAAGCTTTTTATTTGAGGTCATTTCTAAATCTGTAGTTTGTTTTGAATTATCCGAAGTTTCCTGGGCATTATCTGAAATTTTTTGGTCAAAAAAAGCCACCCCAAAAACCAAACTCAGACCCAAAATCAAAGATATTAAACTGACCAAAGTTATCATAGGATTGTTTTGGATATAAAGATATTTAACCACCACCACCCAGTCATTCTTTTGATCTTCGGGCAATTTTGAATATTCCTCCAAACTAATTGTTTTACTTCCACTAGGTTCGAAAGGGTTATAGCTGAAGTGATTTTTTTTCTCAATCGGATATTTCTCCCATCTATAGCTAATAGCTTTTCTACCCAACAACCAATCCATTGGGTAGCTACCATTTTCGTCAGGTTTTGCCTCGTCTAATTTAGGCACACCTTTGTTGTATTGGTCTTGATAATAGTACCAAGCAACACTCCCTTTATAACCATTTAAGGGGTTAAAATAATCTTTTTTATTCAAGACATCTTGATACTCAGAGTTAATTTTATAGCCGTTGTTATTTTCCTTTTCAGGCAGTTGTTTGTGGGCAATTGCCAAGTGTAAATAGTTAATACTCATAAACACTAAACCAATTCCAAAAACAAAAAAAGTGCCTTTTACGGTAAGCTTTTTCAGCCATTCTATAATAGCTTTGTAATCTTCAAACTCAGCTTTAGTTTTGGTTAAAAACAAAAACGGAAAAACCAAAATCATGATCAAAGAATTGACTTTTACACTGGCTATTAGTCCAACCAAAAGTCCTAAAAAAAGATATTCTCTAGGTTTAATTTTTTGATCCCTAAGATATAAATAAACAGTATAAATCAAAATCAAAAGTGCAAAGAAAATTTGGGTACTTTCCAGCATGGCACCTCTAAAATGAACAATTATCTGATTGTTAAAAAGGAAAAGACTTGAAAATAAAAAAGATAAATGACTGTTTTTACTAATTAAATACAGTAGCAGGAAAAATAAAAAAGAGCTTAAAAAACCAAACAGTGTAGGGAAAAATCTAACACCTGCAAAAGAATAGTTTTGAGGAAATTCTTTAATATAATCAGTTTTGATAAACTCAGATTTATCCACATTTTTGTTTGGATTCCAGATCACTTCCCCGGCAGCTATAAACAATTTACCCAAAGGTGGGTGATTCTCCATAAAAAAACTTCCTTGTATATATTTTTCAGCTGATGCAATATGAAAATTCTCATCCCAAAAAGGTGCTTGAGGATTTTGGTAATTTACAAAATAGGTACAAAATCCAATCAGCAAAACTGCAATAGAATATATTAGAAAAAGGTTTTCGGGGTTTATTTTTTTAGCAAAAGAAAATTTTGATAAGTGATTTAGAACTTTTTTGAAACTAGGCACAACACTACAAAGACAATAATTATTTTTATTTTGTGTCCAGACTGATTGACAAGGGTGGTTTATCTTTAGAGATTAAATATGTACTCAACCTGTTTAATTTTTAGTTTATAATTCTAGAATTTAGGCTTTAAGAAATCAAAAATTAATTATTGTATTGTAACTTTTAATATATGACTGAAAAACCAGCTTTAGAGAAAGTAAATTTAAAAACCAACAAAAAACTTTGGCAGAAATTTTGGTTTCAAATAAACCACAACTGGTCATCTGGTCTAATCGTATCTCTGGTTTCCTTGCCACTTGGAATAGCTTTGTCTATAGCCTCTGGGGCTGGACCTGTACCTGGGGTGATAACTGGTGTTTGGGCTGGTTTAGTAGCTGCTATTTTTGGTGGAAGTAAATTTAATATTGTTGGAGCGGCTGGAGCCTTGAGTACTATTTTATACACTTTTGCCAACTTCGAGGGTCAGGAGTTGGTTTTTGCTTTACCACTTTTAGCTATAATTAGTGGCTTAATAACACTTTTGATATGGGCTTTTAGGCTGGATAAATATTTGATTTATATTCCAAGCTCAGTTATGTATGGATTTGCGGCAGGAGTTGCTATTTTAATAGCTTTTGGACAACTAAACGATGCTTTAGGGTTAACTGGAGTCAAATCCGAAACCCATTTTATACCAAAAATTGCCGCCTCTTTTGAGCAAATTCACACTTGGCAACCCAACTCTCTATTTATTTTTAGTTTATCTTTGATTGCTTTGATTTATCTCAAAAAAATTCAATTCAAAATCCCAGGAGCAATTTTGGTTTCCAGTTTGGGCATTGCTTTTGGCTGGCTTACTTCTTTCTTAAATTCCGGCTTAAAACCAATCACTTTGATAGATAAATTTGGTCAAATCCAAGCTACTATTTGGAATTTTCCAGATTTTGCAAGACTCTTAAATATTATTCAGCAAGACGGTGGTTTTGCATCCAGGCTTTTTAGCACAGCCGTTGTAGTTAGTGCTGTTTCGATCTTAGAAACCCTAATTTCAGCTAGGCTGGCAGACAAAATTACCAAAACCAAAACCATGGTCAGTAAAGAAGTTTTTGGATTAGCACTGGCAAACATTGCTTCTGGATTATTTGGTGGCTTGCCGGCTACAGGGGTTTTTATTAGAACGGGATTGAATGTTAAGTCTGGAGCTAGCAGTCAATATTCAGCTGGTCTGGCAGCTATTTTTACGGCCATTTTAGCTATCATTTTTTTGCCACTTTTTCAGTACATTCCTATGGCTGTTATTTCAGCGATATTACTAAATACTGCTATTGGGCTGATTGAAATAGAAAAATTTGAAAGGTTTTGGAAAAAAGAAACCAACAGTTTGGTTGTGAGTTTGTTAGTAGCAACCATAACTATAGTGGAAGATGCAGCTATTGGGATTTTGCTTGGGGTGGTTGTGAGTTTGTTATTTTTTGTTGATAAGCTTAGCCGTGGAGAGTTTGAAATCACCTTTAATTGCAATAAAAAAGTAGTTGAATTTGAGCACGGCCATTTGCTCAACCTTCCAAAATGCCAAGTGGATATAGTAGTTTATAGTATAGAAGGTGTAATGGTTTATTTGGATACTCAAGCACACCAAGAAAATATGCAAAAAATAAACTCCATAAATGGCTTAGAAGCTGTTATTTTAAGATTACGAGATTTGTTTTACATCGACATTGACGGTCTTGATACCTTAGAAGAAATCATCACCGATTTTAGAGCTTTGGGTAAAGAAATTTTGATCACCTCTGCTGGAAAAGATGTAGAGGCAGTCTTAAAACAAAATAATTTTTTTCAAGAAATGTACGCTGAAGGTAAAATTTTTGATAAAACTAAAGACGCCCTTTTTTACCTTGGTTTTTCTGACGAAGATCTTGGCAGGCACCGAAGAAAGTCTAAATTAAGTAGAACCTAAGAACTATTTTAAGATCAGAAATAAATCTTAAATTTAAAGATGAAAAAAAGTACAACTGTCTGAACAAAAAAAGTAACTAAATAATTACTTTATACCCATTCCGTTTAATACAGTCCTAAATTTTGACTACTCCAACTAATCAAGTTGCTTGCTTTGTGAAAATTCTTAACGGACTTTGGCGTATTAACGGTTTGCGGAACTAGTATAAACTGTGAGTTTTGTAGTTTTTTGAAGCTAAATTTAAGATTACAATAAATTTTAAACCGATTCTAAAACTTTTTTACTTGCAAAAAATACTGAAATTTCGAGCAGCACTATTACAGGTAAAATTATCAATATAAGGCTAAATATATCTGGGGTTGGACTAAGTATTGCCATGGCTATAACTATAGCAAGATAGACTTCTTTTCGCTTTTTATAAAAACTTTTGGCAGATACAATTCCAGACCTAATAAGTCCAAAAACAGCTATTGGAGTTTGAAAAACTAGTATTAAAGAAAAAAGTAGAGAAAGAAAAAAGTTTAGATACTCAGTTGTAGTTAGGTCTATTTCCACACCTTTAGGGGTCATATCCAAAAGGATACGAAGACTTGAGGGTATTAGTGAAAAATAGGCATAAACTGTACCAACCATCGCTAAAAAAAGAGTCGATAAAGTGTAAAATAATATAAATCTTTTTTCTTTTTCCAAAAAAACTTTCGATAAATATCTCCAAATAAAAATTAATAAAATTGGAAAACTCCAAATCAAGCCTGCAACTGCATGAATTTTTATAATTAACATGAAAGGCTCAGTGGGGGAAAGTGCTTTTAGGGTTTGTCCGTTCAATGGTCTGGTGACAAGTTCAAATATTTGATCACTAAAGAAAAAGGTAAGAGCTGTAAATATAACCCAAGTTGCACACAATCTAATCAAAAGAAACTTGAGATCGTTGAAGTGATCCCAAAAACCTTTTTTAGCAACTTCCCCCTCCATATTGTTACTTAGAAGTTTTTTTGGCTTTGCTAGTTTCGACTTTTACATCTTCTTTATCTTCAGAAAGACTAACTGCACCTCTGAATTCTTTGATAGAATTTCCTACACCTTTGGCAAGTTCAGGTAATTTGTCTTTACCAAAAAATAGCATAGCTAAAAACACAATAAGTGCTAATTCGGGCAAGCCCACGTTTGGAATCATAATGATGGATATATATTTTTGTTTATAAAAATGTGACTTAATTTGAGTCTGAGACCATTGTGTTATAGTTTTTTGATTTTGCCAAATTTTATTTTTTGGATCTTTTTACACTCCAAATAATCTCCAACAAGTTACCGTATTCTAAAATAGC
>Ga0207418_100217_pt1 | contig 12564 bp, 17 predicted proteins | sample LakMenEpi05Aug08_FD_150669 | JGI IMG/M metagenome (GOLD analysis project Ga0207418, IMG submission 150669) | Freshwater microbial communities from Lake Mendota, WI - 05AUG2008 deep hole epilimnion (SPAdes) | ecosystem: Environmental > Aquatic > Freshwater > Lake > Epilimnion/Euphotic zone ...
TGTATTTGACTTAGAGACAGATTTGCTCCATATTATCAAAATCTATATTAAATACCTGAAAAGTATTTCAAATTAAATTTTAACTGGTCTAGTCCCTTTAAAATATCAATTTCTATATTTTGATTTGTTTGAGTGCTGGCAGAATCATCAGTTGCAATTGGTGGATTTGAAGCGGTAATTTGGATCAATAGTTTAGCTTGACTACACAGATTTTGGGTATCGCAAATTTCATAAACCACCTCGTCATTTCCACTATAAGTTAGAGTTGGAGTGTATTTTATTTTACCATTTTCAATTACAGCAGTACCGTTTTTAGGTTGGGTTTTAATTTTTAGGGTTTCAACCAAAATCTCACCAGTTAAACCATAGTCATTTTCCAAGACTGAAGATGTAAGAGTTTCACCTTGTTTGATTTTGCCACTGTCATCAACAGCTACTGGGGGAAGGGTTTGCCCGCAATACGGGCCTTCTTTGATTGTGATTTGATCAGCTAGATTTTGTGAAGAAATAAACTCTCCACCGATTACCATCTGGAAGCTATAATCAGCTTTTGGTTGCCAGATAATTTGCTTGTCGATATTTTCAATAAGTGCCGAAAAGCTAATATTTGTAGCCTCGCCTTTGCTCAGCTTGTTCAAATGTAATTCCCAAACTCCGTTTTTATTAACCAAGACATCAGTTGGTGAATTGCCGTTGATTTTTAGACTATTTTCGTTTAATTTAAGACCTTTTGGTAAAAAGTCCAAGACTACAATATCGTTGGCTAAAGTACTACCACTATTGGTTAAAGAAAAATTTAAATCTATATTTTCATCTTTACAAAAAGTGTCAGCAGGTGGTTTTAGAGCAAATTTTAGATTGGCCGAATTCACATCAATCTCGACTGCTAGGGCATTGATAACATAACTATCTCCGGTAGAAGTTCCTTGTGCAAAAGCTGTGGTTTGGTTGTTGGTTAGGTGGTCATTTAAATTGACTGCTGTAACGTCCCAGCCTTGTCTGGTGGCTGCAATGTTAGATTTGCCAGGTTGTTGATTTTTGTTTCCAAAAGTTCCAGTTTTATCAAGGTTTCCAGTGCTATTGTTGATTTGAGAAGTAAAGAAATTGTTGGCTGGATTGTTTGGTCCAGAAAGAGCCTTTAGGTTGGTTTTAGTGCTTCCAAATTTCATTTCATCTCCTCCATACATACTATCACCTTCTTGACTGCTGACATACAATTTTCAATAAACTTTCCCATCAATTGGAGTAGCAAACCCATTTACTTCAGCAATATTTGAATATTGATCTGCTCCAACTTGTTCGCTACCTACAAACAAACTGATATTTCTAGCTGGTTCTTTAGGGTCGTGGTAGGCAATTGCAATTGTGTATCCGGCGTAATTGTTGTAAGGATTATTTTTTACCAGCAGTGAAGGGACTCCACCAAGGCTATAATCTCCACTACCTCCAGATTTGATTATATCCGTGATGTTGGCAGTTCGTACATACGAGCTTGAGCTTTCGATGTTACCACCGGTATCAGCGTCGGGTGTAATTGTGTAAGTTGATTTTGGAGTAATCAAAGAAACTCCAGTGGATAATTTATCAGAAATATCTTGGTCTAAATATTTGTAATTTCCACCCCAAATTAGCTCAGCATACAAAATATCTGCTGTTTGAGGTAAGTTTAAAACCGTAGCAGATCTATTTTCCTCCCATTTAGCAGTAGTACCTGCGGTTAGAGGGCTGTACTCAGAGTCAACTTTGGTGGAATTGGTGCTAATAAAAGTCCCACAACTTCCGTGTGCAGCTGTAGCTTCAGAAAGACACAAACTGTTTCCAGTAAAAATCAACTTTCCATTTGTCGTATCAGAATATCTCAGTTTATAGTTTCCTTTTCCACTAAGCACTCCAAGCACTTCGGGTGGTTTTTGAGTTTTATTAAAAGTTTGAAAAGCCTTATAGCTACTAGCTAAAAAGCCACAAATAGCAATAAAAGAAAGTACGTTGATAACTTTAAGAAACCTATTTCGGCGAGGCGAAACTAGGGAAGTTTTTGGCGACATATTAGTTTATATTTTTGTTGTTATTTTTGACCCAAAACTGGAGTTTTGAATTTTTGCACTAAAAAAGTACAATGAAGCAATTATGCAACACAAAAACTACTTATGCAAATGTTTAACTTTTTTGAGAAAAGTCTTGAGACTAAGCTACTCGTAAAGAGCACCTTTTGAAGGTTTTATGTTGTTGGCTAGATTAAAATGGTCTTGAATTAAATCTTCAGGGGTAGAGATTTTTTTAGTCTATGAATTTACGATTTGACATAACATTAGTTTAGTACTATACTATTAAGTAATTAACAGTTTATAGATGAACCAATTTAATCAAACCGAAGTATATAAAATCCACGAACTAATCTTTTCTTTGGATAATTTGGCTCACAAAAACATAAGTAAAAATACAAAAATAACTTATATTCAGTTTTTAATATTACTCGCCATTTCTGAAAATCCAGATTTCTCTCAAGCTCAAATTGGCAATTGGGTAAATTTAACCAAATCTGCCGTAAGCCAACAAGTGGAAAAACTGGTAAAACTTGGTTTTTTAATTCGTACCGAAAACAAGAATGATCGCCGTGAAAAAGATATAAAGCTCACAAAAGAAGGTCGGCTGCAGTTAGAAAAAGCCACGCAAATTGCCGATCAAATTTCGGAAAGTTTATTGACGGTACTCACCAAATCAGACAGAGATAGTCTGCAAAAAATTCTGGACCAATTGGTGAGTAAAGGACTTCCAAAGCTATTTCAAAATTAAGCCAACAACACAAAACTCAAATTATTTATGTCAAGCAAATATTTCACCTCTCAAACCAAACAAACCGAACTCACAAAACTAAAAGTGGACGGAGAAATTCCAAAATGGCTAAACGGCAAGCTAATTCGCAACGGACCTGCTCTGTTTGAATTGGGTAATGTTAAATTTAAGCATTGGTTTGACGGCTGGGGCATGCTTCACGGGTTTAATATTCAAAACGGAGAAATATTTTATCATTCCAAATTTATTGAATCCAAAGAATATTTAGAAAATCAAAAAGATGAAAATGCTTCAGTTTTGAGCTGGGGCACACCAATAGATCCTTGTAAATCTATTTTTGGTAGATTTTTTTCAAAGTTTGAGACACTGGCGACAAATACCAATGTAAACATCATTAAAATTGGTGAGAAATATTTTACCACAAGTGATATCCTAACTCTAAATGAAACTGATATAAATTCACTAGATACTTTAGGCTCAAAATCCCCAGAGAAAAATGGTGCTATGGCAGCCCATCCGTCTTTTAACAGAGATGGAAAAGTTTGGAATGTGATCAGCCCATTTAGCCCTAAGCCAGTTCACAAAGTCATATCATTTACAGATGAAGGCGAAGCAAATATTGAAGGGAAGTTTAGCACAGACAAAGTTTATTATACCCACAGTTTTGGAAATACTGAAAGATATTTTATTTCTATTGAACAACCGCTGTATCTATCTTTTACTGATTTAATTACTTCAAAACTTAGAAAAAAATCTTATTACGAGTGTTATCACTGGGACGGTAAAGCTACAAATATTTTACATATTTTTGATAGAAATTCTAAAAGTTTTATCCATATTAAAACAAGTGAAAAATTCTTCTTTTTCCATACCGTGAATTCTTTTGAGGAGGACGGAAAACTGATAATAGACTTTTGTGGCTACAGAGATAACAAAATTGTAGATGATTTTTATCTTGAAAACCTCCAGACTAAAGGAGTTTCAGAAGAAAATAAGCCTGATTTTATGAGACTTGTAGTCGATCTTTCAACCAAAGAAACGACACTTAAAAAATATGATTTTAATGTTGAACTACCATCTATAAATCACAAATTTGGCGGTATAAATTACAATTATTTGTATGGAATTCATTCCACAAACGAGAGTAAAGAAATTTCAAATGCAATTATAAAGTACGATTTTAAAGAGAATGCTGAAACAATTTGGAAAGAAGAAAATTTACTACCAGGCGAACCCATTTTTGTAGCAACTCCAGATCCAAAATCAGAAGACGATGGAATATTATTAGTTGTGTGTTTTGATACAATTAAACAGGATTCATGTTTGGTGGTATTATCAGCCAAAAATATGAAAGAAACTGCTCGTAGCTATACACCAAATGCTATTCCAGCTTCACTTCACGGTTCGTTTTATAAATCTTAAATTAAAAAAATTATATATGTCTATCTACAACCACACAATCAACTCACTTCAAGGAAAAGAAATCAATTTTGCAGACTTTAAAAACAAAGTAATTTTGATTGTAAATACAGCTAGCAAATGTGGGCTTACTCCGCAATATGAAGGTCTTCAAAAACTGCATGAAACTTACAAAGATCAAGGTTTGGTAATCGTCGGTTTTCCCTGTAATCAGTTTGGTAATCAAGAGCCTGGAGATGCTACTGAAATCTCTGAACACTGCCTTATAAACTATGGAGTATCTTTTTTAATTACTGAAAAAATTGAAGTCAATGGTGCAGACACCCACCCTATTTTTACCTTTTTAAAAGAAGCCCTACCCGGTATTTTAGGCACAGAAGATATCAAATGGAACTTTACTAAATTTTTGATTGATAAAACTGGAGTTCCGATCAAAAGATTTGCTCCAACAGTTGAACCAAGCGATATGGAGGAGGAAATTAAAGAATTACTAAAATAAAAAATAACTAAACATTTTAAAACTAATTATTTAAATTTTTTTATGAAAAACTCACACACACACTTGCTTCAATTTTACTTGGTATAGGTTTTTGGTACATGGGTGTAGCTATAATTAGAATTTTCGGTGAAGCTATATTTACCAACGGAGATCTAACTACAATTTTAGTCTACATTTTATCAATTCCCTCTGTAATTCCCTTCGCACTTTTAATTAAAAAAATTCTCAATATTTCATACTCTGAATTATTAAAAGTCTTTGTGGTGATATCCTTTTCAGCCATATTTTTTGATGGTATCGCACTAGCATGGTTCACGAGTATATATCACCCTTCTTATGAAATAGCCGCCAAAGGTGCAGGTTTTGTATTTTGGGTTGGTTCTTGGGGTTTATCTACACCTTATATTTTGGAAGTATTATCCAGTAAGGGCATAATCAAAGAAAAATCTAAAATTATCGAGAGCTAAATATTGGCAACTTTCAAATTTGAAAATTCATTTTTTATGTCTGAACTAGTTACAACTCAAAATATATGAAAACGAAATCACCCAATATCATATACTATTGGTTTGCATTGTTTGCAGTTTGCTTTGTTGCATATCAAAAGGTGCAAGACACTATTAGACCAAATTACACAGGCGGAAACTTAACAATAATATATTTATTGGGAATTGCCCCTAATTTTTTTCCAAGCATTGGGATACCAGCTTTGTTTGTTATTATATTCCCACAACTGAAACAGACCAGTAAATGGTTAAACGAAAAAAAGCACATTACAGCAAACATCGTTTCAGTAACAGGACTTGTATCTTGGGAGTTTTTACAGACAACAACAAAAAGCGGTCAATTTGATTGGAATGATATACTTTGGACACTTATTGGGGCTATTGTTTTCCAGATAGTTTGGACAATGACTCCAGAAAAATATAAATAAAAACACTAACTTTTTCATCAATCTTTTCACTAAACTTTAAATAACTCATTAACTATACACTTATGTCTCAAAATAACTCAACTACAACTCAAAAAATATACGATGTAATCTTAATCGGTGCTGGTATGGCTGGTTTGAAAGCTGCGTATGACCTACAAAATAAAGGTTTATCAGTAATCGTGCTGGAAGCTAGAGATAGAATCGGTGGTAGAATACACACTACAACTGAATTTGACGCAGAGTTTCCTATTGATTTAGGGGCTGAACTTGTGCATACAAAAGTATCTCCTACATGGGAATTGATAAATAGCCAGAATCTTAAAACCACAAAATTAATCAATGATTCAGACAAAAATAAAAGTGCAGATTTAGTAGGTTTTCAAGAATTTTTCCAAGCTTTAGAGTCTAAAAAAATTCCATACCCAAAATCAGCTGAAGATATTCTATCCTATTTAAAACGGCTGGAGGCAGAACCGCAATTAATTCAAGAAATTGAAGAATTGACCTTAGATACCGAAAACTTGGATAAAATAAATGCTCTTGCTGTGTTAAACAGGTTCAAACAAATGGTAAAAGATGGTGAAATAATTGGTGCAAATGACTTTAAAATTGTAGGAGGTTACAAACAAATATACAAGATTTTAGCTGAAAAATTACAAATTAAACTTTCAAAACCGGTAACATTGATAAATTGGGAAAGTGATGAGTGTGAAGTCGGTACTACTGATGGAAATGTGTATAAATCACATAAAATTGTGTTAACAGCTCCTGTTGCTGTACTGAAAAAACAAAATATTAAATTTGTACCAGAATTACCAGAAGCCAAAAAACAAGCTATAGAAAGTTTTGGGGTGTGCGATATAGTTAAAATATTTCTCAAATTTGATGAAAAAATACTTACTCCCGATGTGAATATACTCAATGTTTTTGAAGATGAAATACCAGTTTGGTGGAAAGCTACAATTACTGCTGATGAAAATTATAAAGGTGAGATTTTGGTTGGTTGGCTGTCGGCAGATAAAGCTAGAAAATTATACACCCTAAGCAAAGATGAAATAATTGATGTAGCAACAAAAGATCTTGAAAAAAAATTAAACAAAACCAATCTCAAGCCAGTCAAAAGTTTGGTGCAGATATGGAAAGATGAGGAGTTTTCTTTAGGGGCGTATTCATATATTCCAGCTCAAGTTAGCCCTGATATTATTGAAGATTTAGCAAAACCAATAGATAATAAAATCTTTTGGGCAGGTGAAGCTACAGACCCAAATTATGCTACTGTGCAAGGTGCATATTATAGTGGTAAAAGAGTTGCGACTGAGATTTATAATAGTTTTAATCTAAAATAATACGACTCATATTAATTTAACTATAGTAGATACATATTACTTGACACAACCTTAGCAATTTAGTCTAATTAGTCAGATTAACCTTAGCAATTTATGCAAATTAATAGAATTTTACAAAACAATATCGCTAAAGACTTTTATAAAGGTAAAGTTTTGGTGGTGTATGGAGCCAGACAAGTCGGAAAAACTACTTTAGTTCAAAATTTACTCAAGGATCACAGTGGACAATACTATTTGTGTGAAGAAAGAGATGTCTCTGATGCCTTAAACCAAGGAACCTCTACTGCTCTTAAAAGTTTTTTTGGAAATACTAACTTGGTTGTTTTGGATGAAGCACAAACAGTTTTAGATATTGGTAAAAAATTAAAGTTACTTGCAGACAATTTCCCCCAGTTGCAGATTGTAGTGACTGGTTCTTCATCTTTTGAAATCTCCAATCTTACAAAAGAGCCTTTAACAGGGCGTAAATTTGAATATTTACTGTATCCAATTTCAATTTTAGAACTTCTCAAACACCAAAGTTCAATTGAAACAAAAAGATTGTTGAGTAGATATTTAGAATTTGGAATGTATCCTGAAATACTTTACTTGTCAGACTTTGAGGCTAAAAGAAGATTACAAGAGCTATCCAGTAGCTATCTTTTTAGAGATGTTTTTAACTTTCAACAGTTTAAAAATCCAGAGGTTTTAGATAAATTGCTAAAGCTGCTGGCTTTTCAAATAGGTAGTGAAGTGTCTTTTGGGAAACTTTCCAATCAGCTCAATGTATCTATAGAAACTATTGAAAGGTATATCAATCTTTTAGAGCAGGCATTTATAATTTTTAGACTTTCTGCCTTTAGTAGGAATAAAAGAAATGAAATAACCAAAACCAGAAAAATTTACTTTTACGATTTAGGTATAAGAAATAGCTTGATTCAAAACTTCAACCCCGTAGATCTTAGACCAGATATTGGAGGGTTGTGGGAAAACTTTTTAATTGTTGAAAGAAGGAAATATCTTGAGTACAATCAAATATTTGTTAATAGCTATTTTTGGCGAAACTACAATCAACAGGAAATTGATTACATTGAAGAAAAAGATGGGATTTTAAACTGTTTTGAGTTTAAATGGAGCGACAAAAAGAAAGCCAAGCTACCAAGTGCATTTGAGTCTGAATATCCAAATCATACTTTTAAACTAGTCAATCAAGATAATTGGCTAGAGTTTGTGACTGGGGAATTTTAATATTTATCTATTCGTCATTTCTCTTCCTAAAATAATTATAATGGTGTCTCAAAATAACACAATTTCACACTAAATTCATCAAATATGATCTCAAATTACTGGCAAAAATATTTCAGCAAACAGGATATAGATTGGTGTCTGAGCAATGTCCGTGAAGAAAAAATCCATTCGACTAAGGTCAAAATTCACCTGGATATTTATGAGGCAAACAAACCAAAAGCCTATCTTATATTCGGGCATGGAGGCGGAGGATATTCTCGTATTTTTATACCATTGGCTAGAGAACTGCAAAAACATAATATCACAGTTATTTTTCCAAACTACATTGGCCAAGGTTTTTCTGAAGGTGACAGATCTGATTTGGATATCCCGGAATTTGTGCAAAACATGACCGATACTATAAATTGGAGTTTTAAAACCTATGGTGGAAACATACCGTTGTTTGTTTCCGGAGGTAGTCAGGGTTCTTCGGTAGCCTATATGGCCGGAAGTGTAGATAATAGAGTAAAGTCCCTAATTTTACACAACTTTTACGATTATGCCGATAAATCCGACATCCTGGCTCTAACCCGCTTTGCCTTTTTAAGTAAAAACAAACTAACAACCAAAATATCTGCCTGGTTTAGTAAAACAGCCGGTACGCTATTTCCTAATTTAAAAATTTCATATCAAATCCTGGCTAAATTTAACAATATGGTAGATGAGCCTGAATTTTACCAATTGTGGAAAAATGATCCTGTTCCGATTCAAAAAATAAACCTAGCTTATTTTGCTCATTCGATAAACACCGAGCCTAAAATAAAAATCGAGGATAATAAAATACCGACTTTGGTTATAAATCCGATCAAAGACAAAATGGTTGATCCAGCCATTACAAAAAGAAATTATGATAGGCTAAACTGTAAAAAAGAGTATGTCGAAATACCTTTTGGTCATTGGTCTACGAATCCGGAATTTTATAAACTTTGGTCTAAAAATGTAAGCGAGTGGGTGGATAGCATCATCTAATTAAACTTTTTTCTAAAACTCAAAAATTATTCACCTTATGTATGAAAATACCACAGCTCAAAAAATATATGATGTAATTGTAATTGGAGCCGGTCAAGCCGGGTTATCGATAGGTTATTACTTGGAACAAAATAATCTTGATTATCTAATTTTTGATTCAGCTAATGAAATTGGAGATTCTTGGAAATACCGATACGATTCTTTGACATTATTTACTCCTAGAAAATGTTTTCTGTAATTGATAGATCTGAGCAGTATAAATTTGTCTCTATTAAACATTTGGGTATGATTAAAAACGGTATCAAAGATTTTACCAGTGAATTAGCTAAAAAATGGTCTCCAGCCTTTGAAAACTACAGTTTGGTAGAAAAAGAACCTGAATTGATAGAATTTGTGGTGGATATGGACATTGAAGATGAGTACAAAGCAGACTTTGAAGATTTGTGGTCAAAAGCCTTGGTTAGAATAAAAGAAATCTCGGAAAAAGCCTAGAATTTGTATAAAAGTGGTGTGTGATTAGATGAAACTATGCCCGAAACAAAAATCACTATAATTCCAGGTATCGGAAAAACATTTCAAAACGATTTTGCACGAATAGGACTACATTTTGTAGAAGATTTTGAATCCAAAGTAACTGAAGATGTCTTTGCAGATCTAACTACTGCAAACCAGAGGGAAAATCACAAGACTAGCAAAAATTATCTTTATGTGATCAGGATGATTATTTATTATGCCAAGGGTGGACGTGAGCCTGATAAACTCAAATGGAATGCCTGGAAAAATTAAACTAACCATTGCCAAAGTTTGGATTTATCTACAAAGCTCTAATATACTATGTACCAACTAAAAACTCAACTAAATGACGCAAGTGTCTTGGATTTTTTAAAAGCAAATGCTGAAGGTCAAAAACTACAGGATTGTCTGCAAATTTTGGATTTGATGAGTCAAATTAGCGTTAAAGAACCAAAAATGTGGGGTTCCTCGATTGTTGGCTTCGGTTCGTATCATTACAAATACGCTAGTGGTATGGAAGGGGATTGGATGGTGCTGGGGTTTTCACCTAGAAAAGCAAATATTACTTTGTACATTATGCCAGGGTTTGGAGATTATAACGATAAAAACTCCAAACAGTCAGAAATTATGGGAAGCCTTGGAAAATTTAAAACCGGAAAATCCTGTTTGTATATCAAAAAACTGGCTGATATAAACTTGGAAATTCTCACTGAACTTATTCAAAAATCTCTGGTTTACATGAAAGAAAAATACGAGACAGATCTGTAGGTTTTAAAGACAAATTTAGAAATTTGAAAATATCTCAAACTAATAATAAGTTTCCAATCCTGTACAACCTTACTTCTCCAAAAAAGATATAATATCCTCCATTTTGATACCATCGTATTTGAAGTTTATCCAAGCATCTGAGCTTCTGGTTTGCAAATAAAAATCTGGCTCAAAAATAGATTTATCTTTTTTAAAAATCACAAAAATTTGAATATTTTTTGGACTAAATTTTTGCAAATATTCGGTAGCGATTTTGAGAGTTTTTCCACTATCAGCCAAGTCGTCAACCAAGAGTATATTTTGATCTTTTATATGATCATAATTTTTGGTAGTGATTTGAATTTCACTTTGATTTTTACCCTGATAACTTTGCATACAAATCGTATCAATGCTACGAATGTTGGACACTTGAGTTAGGATTGCAGTCGGAAACAAACCACCTCTGGTGATGGCAATTATCCAATCAATTTGCTGGAAATCTTGTGGGGTAGGGAGTTTGGACATTTTGTATTATTAAGAGATATCTTGAAAAGACTAAAATCTGTAATTAGGTCGAGATCTCCTGGTTTTAAGACTACCATAAATTAGATTGGAAATAATCATTATGTTGGTAAGAGTTAGGAGTATAAAGATAAGTCTAAAAAAGAAAATAGGCCAAAAGTCTTTGTGGGTGTTAAAAAGCAAATAAACATCTCCAATCACTAGGGACGACTCTACCAACAAACCGATAAATAAAGTGTTTTTGGTCACATCCAAATTTCCATCTCGAAGACCTTTTAGGGTAAGGTAAGCGATGGTAGTGGAAAGTATAGTAAAAAGTAAAAATTCCAATCTAAAAGGTACTTTTAAAGGAAAAAGTTGCATGGTCATCAAGATTTCTATAGTGATATCAACCACAGCCTGAAATATAGAATTTATACTCATAAAAATCGACATCCTAATAAGCCAGTTTGGCACATTTATCAAGGCTCCTGCTTCGGTGTCAATAGGTGCTGTTATGTTGTAAAAGATGTTTTTTAGATTATTCATATTATAATTTGGATTAGGAGTTTATATCAAACCAACTTTTGGCTATTTTTTTGAAATTTTTAATAACCACATTTTCCATTCTAAAATCGACATTTCTTTGAGCTAGCATATCCACACCCTGAAGATGCACGACTCTAACTTTAGCTCCCATATATTCAAACAATCTAGCACTTTCAGAAATCAGACCATTCCAATTTTCATTTTCACTAATTTGATCAAAAACCAGTCCAGAAGTATAGATAATTAGGATATTTTTGTTTTGCAGTTTTGGTACATGACCCTGCTCATTTACCTCATAAGCATAGCCTTTTTGCACCACACTATCAATCCAAGCTTTGACGGTTGCAGGGAATCCAAAATTATATAGCGGTGAAGAAATTATAACATAGTCGCTTGCCATAAATTGATCCCGCATAGAGTCCATTTTTTGCAACAACTTAGCCTCTTCTGGGGTCAAATTTTGTCCAGCATAGTTTCGCTTGTAGTAGGCCTGAAGGGACTCGTTTGTATAAATATCTGGAGTGTCTTTACCAATATCTAGAGCTTCAATTTCAGTATGGTTTTGGATTAGATCTGTAAAAATTTTTCTAACTGATTTGGTCTTGGAAACTTCACCTCGTGGGGCAAATTCCACCAGTAGAGTTTTTGGCTTGGTAGTCATTTATTTAGACTTTGCAAAAATATTGATTTTTAGCAAGCTTTAGTTTGCGAAGTTAGTTTAAAACTGCAAATTTAGATTATAGTATGTAAAATAATCGTTTGTTAGAAATTTTTAAAATTACAATAAAATCAATTTAAAATAAAAGAAATATAACTTTTTGATACGGCAAAAGCAATAAAATTAGAATTAAAATATTTGGGTTTTATAGTTTTTTAAACTAAATTTGAGATTATAAAAAAATATTAAATATACCCTTTATATATTATAAAACTGTAAAAAACTACAGCGTTGTATATAGTTCTGGTGGGTAGAAGTATTCAATTAACTTCTCTGTAGGAGTCATATTGTCAATTCCTTTGTGTGGCTT
>Ga0207418_100223_pt1 | contig 12479 bp, 16 predicted proteins | sample LakMenEpi05Aug08_FD_150669 | JGI IMG/M metagenome (GOLD analysis project Ga0207418, IMG submission 150669) | Freshwater microbial communities from Lake Mendota, WI - 05AUG2008 deep hole epilimnion (SPAdes) | ecosystem: Environmental > Aquatic > Freshwater > Lake > Epilimnion/Euphotic zone ...
TGGCATACAAGTAGAGTAAGTGAATTTACCTCTACCCACTAAAAACAATTAAATTTACTTTTGGGAACTATATACAACGCTAGGGGATCTTACATTTTAACTCCTCAATCCAACCCTTCCAACCTTCTAACAAGCCACCCACTAATTTATAAACAACACCTTTTAATTCTGACTGGTCATCTATTTTTACCACAAAATCAGACCCGCTTCCATCTATTTTTAGCCAAATTGGGTAATTTAGTTTTTTAGCAACTTCTTCTACTTCTGCCATAGTTTGACCCGCTCCACCTTCAAACAAAGGAACTCCTGCTTCTCTACCAACTGTATGTAAATGGCTTTTGGAATTAGCTAAGCTACTGATTTGATGCACATCTGCTTCTGGGTTGTGAAAATTTAGAGCGTTTTTTGGGTAATCAGTTTCGTAAAAAGGTGTGATTAAGGTGGCATTAGTAGATTTTAAAAACCCTTGTAATTTTTCATTTCTAATTGGGTCTGAATCGGTATCTACTACTACAAACCTGGAGTCAAACCCTAAACTCTGGGCATATTCCAAATGTCCTGGAAGTAAACCATCTCTAGTAATCACAATATCAGCACCCGACCAAATTGCTAGCTGACTAAGATATTTATCAAGATCTCTCTCCAATAAATTTGGACCTTGATAGGCACTTGTGTCAAAAATCTGAGCCACTGCAATTTTTCCTTCTGGTATTCCTAAAAACCTAGCAAGCTCTTTGTAATCAGAAAATTGACCTGGAAGAACCTGCCGTTCAGGACTTGGTGTTACTGGGGCTTGGGGTATTTGATCTGGATTAAACATAATTCTTATAACAAACAAATTCCTCTTTTTTTAGCCAAAAATTGACCTTTTATTGCAAATACTATATATTTTGTTTTATTTATTACAAATTGTAATATGCTTTCAATAACCGATCATGTCCGCAATATACTGGTTTCTCAGCCTTTAATCGAAGAAATGTTGGGGCAAAACTTATTAAACACTACACAATACGCTAAACAAATACAACCCCAAATAGAACAAAAAAGTTATAAAAAAGTAGAAATTGGGAGTATTGTTACTGCCTTGTCTAGGCTCAAAAATGACATCAAAAATTTTACAAAAATAAATTTTAAGGCTGAAGATATTTCTCTTAAATTTCCTATAAGTGAGATAAGTTACACACTTTCTACAGCTCATATTTCTAAAACTAGCAAAATCTATGAGAAATTTGGAGGTCTAGAAAACCACTTTTTAAACATAGTTTCTGGTAGCAGTGAAACCACAATTTTTGTAAACACCAAATATAAAACTGAGATCATCAAAGCTTTTGGGAAAAAATCTAAAATCGTACTCGATAATCTTTGTTTGATTAATCTTAAATTCAATCCAAAATATTTTTATGAAACCGGAATCACCTATTTGGTGCTAAAAAGTCTCACTTGGAATAATGTAAATTTGGTCGAAATTGTATCCACTTACACCGAAATTGGACTGATTATAAGCATGAAAGATTCTCAAAAAGCTTTTGACATTTTAAGCAGAGATTTTTTATAAAAATGGGTTGTATAAGATTAAATTTATAATTGAACAATGATTCCCGTCACCTGAGCCTCACGGCGATTGAGAGAAGGCATAACGAAGTGTATGCTGAACAGGTCGGACCTTGTTCGACCGCCAAGAATTTAACAATGGCGAATTAAAATTCGCCTCTACCAAAATTGACGGCGACTTCCCCACCCCAAGCCCCACGGCGATTGAGAGAAGTGGTGGTGACAACCAAGCATGAACAGGCCAAACTTGTTTTGGTCGAAAGCCCCGGGTGGGACTTTACTCGAAGTTTATGGTTTAAAATGGCGAATTAAAATTCGCCTCTACGGTAAAATTATGAGTTCAACAATAGCGACACGGTGATCGCCTCTACTAGAATTATCATTTAACATTTATCCTTGATTTATAATTCATCATTAACAATTTATAATTAAACTTAGGGATCTTTTTTGACCCAAATTGACTAAAAACCATTTTTACGGAAACAATTTTAACTTAACATTTGTATATGAATCTCCCCAGTCTAAGCCAAAAAATCGCCTTTCCTGAAAGCTACACCTTTGATGATTTGTTGTTACTGCCAGACTACGCTGATTTTACCCGCGATGATGTAGATTTATCCAGCAACTTAACCCCAGAAATTACCCTAAAATTACCTCTAATTTCTTCCCCAATGGATACAGTTACGATGTCTGAAATGGCAATTCATTTGGCTAAAAATGGAGGTTTGGGAGTAATTCACCGCAACCTTTCTATTCAAGATCAAGCAGCTGAAGTGGGCAAAGTAAAAAACTTTGAAATTGCAGAAAATGAAAAGGATTTGGCAAGTTTAGACCTCAAAAATCGTTTGCAAGTTGCAGCGGCAGTGGGAATTGGGGCTGACATGCAAGAAAGGGTAGCAAAACTAGTTGAAGCTGAAGTGGATTTGTTGATCGTAGATTCGGCTCATGGCCATTCTAAAGGGATTATTGAGGCAGTTAAATTTATCAAAGCCACTTACCCAAACACACCAATTATGGCTGGAAGCATCGCCACCTACGAAGGAGCGTTGGCATTGATTGAAGCTGGAGCGGATATTTTGAGGGTTGGAATTGGACCTGGTAGTATTTGCACTACCCGAATCGTCACTGGAATGGGAGTGCCTCAACTTACGGCTGTGAGTGAAGTTTGTAGAGCTGCCAAACCCGCTGGAGTAAAAGTGGTAGCTGACGGTGGAATCAAACAAATCGGAGATATGTCAAAGGCTTTGGCTGTTGGAGCTGATTGTGTGATGCTTGGCTCGATGCTTGCTGGTTACGATGAATCTCCAGGTCAACTGATCGAAGTTAACGACCGCAAATACAAAACTTATCGCGGAATGGGGTCAATTGGAGCTATGCAGGCTGGAAGCAACAGTCGCTACGGACAAGGTCTTGATCCCAAAAAAATGGTCGCTGAAGGGATTGAAGCCTTGGTACCCTACAAAGGCGAAGTTGATAATTTCCTTAGCCAAATTCAAGGAGGGCTTCGGGGTAGTTTTTTCTATACCGGATCTCGAAATATGCTAGATTTTCACCAAAAGACCAGGTTTGTGAAACTTACCGGAGCAGGTTTGAAAGAAAGTCACCCGCACTCAGTTTCCATCAGAGATGCAGGAGCTAGCTATTTTGGAGGATAAATATCAAGTTTGAAATCTTTTAAAAGATCAGCTTAGCAAAAATAAACAGGTTTAAAGTGGTTTTTGACAATAGCTTTTTTGATAACTAAAATACTCTCATTAGCATGCACAAAAAACCCCGAAAACTGCAATTTTTAAACACAAAAACACTCTTTTTTGGTCTTTTAACTTTGGTACTTTTTGTTTCAAGCATAACTTCTTACACAAAAGTCTTTGCAAATGATCAGGCAACTACAGACGCCAGTCTAGAAATCAAACCGCTTGTTTTGAAACCTTTAGTTTTTGATATAGATCCAGGTGAAATATTTGTAAATCAAAAATTAACATTTAGATTAGGACCTGCTATTTCAGTTTCTGATCAAGTCTTGGTCAACATACCTTGCCGAATGTGGATATTGCCTCCAAATACCAATACCTACATAGTTCTTCAAGGTCTTACAAATTCGGGTGGATTTTGTATCTATCAAACAGATCGCAGCTTGCAAGACCAAGGTTTAACACTTGCTCAAGATACTGCAGGTGCCGGAAATGTCTCCCAACAATTTAATATAAATAACCCCAGTGTAAAGGGTGGAAATACAAATTTGGCTTCAATTAATCAAGTTTTAGGTAATGGTTTTGGTTTTGGAGCGATAAATTATCAGGCTACTACTTTGGTTAGCAATAATGATATCTATGTGGTTTCTGGGGGTGCTTCTTCTTTTGATAGTAGCTACGAGAATAGTTTTGACGGTGGTAGCGATCAAGCCAATTCTGACACAAATAATAGTGGAAGTAGGGGGACAAACACAAATGATGGTGGAGGTGAGTTTAGTTTTTTACCAAGAACCGGAGGTGAGGCAATTTCTACTACTTTAATAATTTGTGCAGTTGTGGCTGTGATATTTTTGGTATCAAGAAAAAGAGGTGGTGAAGAAGAATCCCCTAAAAAATAAAAACTTAGGTTTAAATAAGATTAAGGTACAAAATGTTTTTAAATATAACAAAATATCTTTTATAGAGATTAATTTTGACAAACAGAATTATTTCCGATAAATTAAAGTCTGTGTTTCGAGCATCTACAACAACTACAACAATCACCCGCCCTCGGGAGTAGTTTAGTTTTGCCAAATACAATCTTGACTAACTCCCCGAAAGGGAGATTTTTTTATTTTTAATTATGTCTGTTGTTATTCAGCCTTTCAACCAAAGCTATACAGCCGATGTGCAAAACCTTATTTTAAATATTCAACAAGCTGAATTTAACTTGCCAATATCTTTGCCTGATCAGCCTGATTTAGAAGATATTTCTAAATTTTACCAACAAGGAAAAGGTAACTTTTGGGTTGCTGTTGAAGATGAAAAGGTTGCGGGTACAATTGGTTTGTTGCATACAGGAGAGGATTATGGAGTATTAAGAAAACTTTTTGTATCTGAAAAATATCGAGGTGGAGATAAAAAAGTAGCCAAAAAATTATTAGATACTCTCCTTGATTTTGCGGTGATTGGCGATTTAAAAGAAATTTATTTAGGAACAACAGATAGGTTTAAAGCTGCTCATAGGTTTTATGAAAAAAATAATTTCTCAAGAATAAGCGAAAACGAACTTCCTGAAAATTTTCCAAGGATGAAAGTTGACTCAGTTTTTTATAAAATAAAATTTTAAATTATGTCTTCAAACCTAATTTCTCCAGAAAATTATCCCAAAATTGGTGATTTTTATTATCATTACAAGCACTTTATTCAAAACTCTCAGCAGGATATACTATTCCATTGCTATAAAATAATTGGTATTGCGGGCGATGCACACAACGACAACTACACAACCAAATTTGTAATCTACGAACCCATTTCAGACATGAATTTTTTAAACAAAAACAATATTACTTGTTATTCCAGACCCCTTGAGGAATTTTTGGAAGAGGTTAATATGCCAGAATATAATTATAAGGGCAAAAGATTTAGCAAAATTTTAGACCCTCAAATAATTGAGAAACTCAGGCAAATTTAAAACCTAAAATATTATTTGAAAATATGCCCTCCCAAAACACAACTCCTCCCCCAATTCAAATTTACCAAGCTGAAAATGGAGCTTTGGAAATCAAACTTGATCAAAAAAATGACACAATTTGGCTTACTCAGGATCAGTTGTCTTTGTTGTTTGATAAAGAAAGATCTGTAATCAGTAAGCATATTAAAAACATCTTTGCTGATGAAGAATTAGAGGAAAAACGAGTATGTGCATTTTTTGCACGAACTGCTAGTGACGGTAAAACCTACCAAACGCAATTTTACAATTTGGATCTAATTTTATCTGTTGGATATCGAACCAATTCCAAGCGAGCTACCAAATTTCGCCAGTGGGCAAACACAGTTTTGAAAGATTATCTGCTCAAAGGTTATTCGCTCAATCAGAAACTTTTGGAAACGAAGCGAAATCAGATTTTGGAGATCAAACAAACCTTGCATTTTTTGGTAAAAAGTAGTAAAAACTTGGAATCTAGCGAGTTATTTTTGGAGATTTTGGAAAGGTTTAGCGAGTCGCTGGTTTTGTTAAATAAATACGATGAAGATAGGCTGGTTGTTCAAAATACCAGCAAAAGTGTGAAAGTGGAGATTGAGAATTTTAGACAAATGATAGCTCAAACCAAACAAGAATTGATAGAAAAAAACGAAGCCACGGAACTTTTTGGGCAAGAATATGAGGGGAAATTTGAGAGTACAATTTCAGCAATTTATCAAACCTTTGGGGGAAATGATTTGTACCCGAGTTTGGAAGAAAAGGCTGCAAATTTATTATATTTAACAATCAAAAACCACAGTTTTGTGGATGGAAACAAACGAATTGGCTCGATTTTATTTGTCTATTTTTTGGCTAAAAACAACTTTTTGTACAAACCAACTGGTCAACTTAAAATTGACCAAAATACGCTGGTCGCACTCGCTCTGCTAGTTGCCCAAAGTAAACCGACGGAGAAAGAAATCCTGATCAAACTAATTGTAAATTTAATTCAAAACTAAACTATTTTTATGCCCTTACTAAAAAAAATTTAATCAACTTAACTATAATTATGTATGGATTATTATCTGTATGGAATTTTGGTTGGCTGCTGTATTTTCCTTTCTGTGAAATGTATTTTAGGAAGCCAGATGAACTAGGTTGTGCTGATTTTAGATTTGATATTCTCTTAGCTTCGTTAATTTGGGCTGTATTCAGTATAGGAATACAAATATTTTTAATTTATAAACGTAAATTTTATTCTGTAGTCGGTACACTAATATTTACTACATTATTAGTTATGGTATTTATATTAAAATTGGATTTAGGTAAATACACACTAGGTATATTTGGTATATTTGGTGCTATTTTATCATTATGGTTTATCATTTATATAATATCTACCAATACTAAAATTATTTCAAAATAAGGCACTCTTTTTAATGATAAAAATCTAATTTAATATTATGCCCGAATCACAAAACTTAAACTTAACCAATTTTGAACTAGCTCTCACAGGCGGTCATCCAAATTCTTTGGGAAATACCGTAGCGGTTGTGGAAGAAATTCTAAAAAATCCAGAAAGAATAAAAGAGCTTTTTGACTGCTATTTTTCATCTGACGAAGTGGTAAGACTGCGAGTTTCTAATGCTTTTAAAAGAATCTCCAAAGAAAAACCAGAAGTTGTAGTTCCACTTTTAGACGAATTTATAACCAAAATTTCTAAGATCAACCAAGCTTCAACGCAATGGACATTTGCTCAGCTATTTTTGATTTTAGATAAATTTGTAACTTCCAAACAAAAACAAGAAGTTATGTCTATTTTAAAACACAATTTGACCACCAGTAACGATTGGATAGTTTTAAATATGACCATGGAAACTTTGCTACATTATTCAAAAACTTACACAGAACTAAAACCTTGGCTCAAGAATCAACTAGAAAAAATAGCCCAAGATAGCAGAAAATCAGTTGCTAACAGAGCTAATAAATATTTAAAATCAATTTAACTAAACATAATTCTATGAAACAAGACAAAAACAAGCTGCCCAGAATATTTTCGATGTCGTTTGCAAGTGTGTATCCACTGTACATCAAAAAAGCTGAGAAAAAAGGACGAACTAAAGCAGAAGTTGACACCATTATTTTTTGGTTAACAGGCTACAATGCACAATCTTTGCAAGACCAAATTGATACAAAAGTTGATTTCAAAACCTTTTTCGCCGAAGCTTCAAACTTCAACCCAAACGCAAATAAAATTACCGGTGTGATTTGTGGTTACCGAGTGGAAGAAATTGAAGACAAGCTAATGCAAAAAATTCGTTATTTAGACAAACTTGTTGATGAACTTGCAAAAGGAAAAGCGATGGAAAAAATACTTAGGAAGTAAGCAATTATTTATTCGCTATTAACTAAAATTATGCCAACCTCGCAAAAAATCGAAACCGAATATTGTTGCAAACAAATGACGCGACAAGTAAATCACAAGTGTGAAATACATGTTGATAATTATGAATGTCCTGATGCTTTGATTGATTATAGTATAAAATTTGATGAATACGGGATTATTATTCATGATGGTGGAACATCTAAAATTTCGATTTCTTACTGTCCTTTTTGTGGAAAAAAACTTCCTGATTCTAAAAGAGATCTATGGTTTGATACTTTGGAAAAACTAGGTTTTCAAAACCCCTTTGAAGACGAATTGCCAAAAGAGTTTTACTCTAATAAATGGTATTTAGCTAACGAACATAAAACCAAAAGCTAAATTATTATTTATTCATTATTAACTTTTATTTAAAACCATGTCCCTCCCACAAAACTCAGAAACAATCCAAAATATCAAAGATAAACTGAAATTATTGCAAGGCAATACCAATTGGCAGTCTGTTTTATACCCTTGGTTAAGAACTGAACTCACATACACCTCAAATAGCCTTGAAGGTAACACTCTTTCGCTGATAGAAACTGGAATGATTGTTAATGACAACATGTCTGTAGCAGGCAAAAATTTTCGGGAAATTTACGAAGCTCAAAACCACGCCAAAGCTTTTGATTTTATACAAAATAACCTGCTAGCTAAAAAGTCTCAAGATTTGAATGAAAATGATCTGTTGGATATTCACAAACTAATACTAAAAAATATTGATGAGACTAATTATGGAAAATATAGAACCGTGTCAGTCAGGATTGCTGGTAGTAATAGTATTTTTCCAAACTCGTTAAAAGTACCAGATTTAATGTCAGAGATTTTTGGTTGGATAAAGAATTGTAAACTAGAAAATGTTGAGGATATTTTAGAAACTACAATTTTGATACATCTAAAAATAGTCAAAATTCACCCATTTACGGATGGAAATGGTAGAACAGCTAGGCTTTTTATGAATACTATTTTGATGCAAAATAATTTGCCTCCGATAGACATTTTGCCTGAAAATCGTGCAGAATATTTGGAGAGTTTGGAAAGTTCAACCGCCCAAAGCCCTAATCAATTTATGGATTTTTGTCTGAAACAATATTTACAAAACCTGAGCACCTATTTAACTACTTTTGAAAACTAAAATCATTATTTATTCATTATTAACTCTTATTTAACAATATGTCCCTCCCACAAAACTCCCAAAATATCGTACTCGATACCAAACGCCACTCTTTTGCTCACCTTATGGCAGCTGCCGTCAAGCAGTATTTTGAAAAAGTACCCCTGGCAAGGGGTCAAGCCACAGGCTTGGGGGTAGTCCAATTTGGAGTTGGTCCAGTGATTGAAACTGGTTGTTATTACGATTTTATTTTACCAAGAACTCTAATCCCAGAAGATTTACCTTTAATTGAAGAAAAAATTAAGGAATTAATGAAGCGAAATTTGGTCTTTAAAGTCCAGGAAATGGAGCTAAACGAAGCCATAACTTTGTTTGAAAATGCTGGGCAACCGCTGAAAGTAGAACTGCTAAATGACCTTGCAACCCGAGGTACTACCAGCATGAGCGAGGAGGAAAAGGCGGATTTTGAGGGGAATGCAAAAAACCTTGTTTATAGAATAATTAGCAAATCGGAATATGAATCAATAAAAGGTAATTCCGAATATTCTCCACAAGAAATTACGACAGACGGATTTATTCATTTGAGTAATTACGATCAGATCGTAAAAATTGCAAATTTAAAAATGAACCCCAACGAAGAGTGCTTTTTATTAAACATAAGTACTGATAAATTAAACAATTCTGAATTTTTAAAGAACGAAGATCTGTATAATTCTGGCGAAAATTTCCCTCATTTATATGGCAAATTAAATATGGATGCTGTAGTTAAAGTAGATCGGCTCAACTACGATAAAAATCAAAATAGTTTTGTATTGCCTAAAACTTTACCAACCATCACCATCTACCGACTCGTTGACGAATCCACCGGTGAAATTGTATTTGAGGATTTATGTAAGGGGCCGCATGTGAATCACATCAAAGAACTTCGAAGTTGTGGTTTCTCCCTAGACAAATTTTCCGCCTCTTATTGGCGTGGAGATCAAGCAAGAGACATCAGGATGCAACGAATTTACACCTTGGTGTTTGAGACTAGAGATGAGTTAAAGAAATATCAAAATGCAAGAGAAGAAGCTAAAAAACGTGATCATAGACTGATTGGTGAACAGATGGATTTGTTTACTTTCTCTGATTTAATCGGTCCTGGGCTTCCAATTTGGCTTCCAAAAGGCAGAACTATTCAAATGTTACTAGAAAAATGGGCAGAGCAAACCGAAAAAGAATGGGGCTATCAATTTGTCTCGACTCCAATCATCACCAAAGAGAATTTGTTTTACACTTCCACACACTTACCGCACTACAAAGATTCGATGTACTCGGCAATGGATATTGACGGTGAAAAATACTACATCAAACCCATGAATTGCCCATTTCATCACCAAGCTTTTGCTGCACGAAGTCACTCTTACCGAGATTTACCTCTAAGGCTTTCTGAATACGGATTTTGCCATAGATATGAGGATTCTGGCTCACTTTTTGGACTCATGAGAGTTAGAAGCATGAAAATGAACGATGCTCACCTCTATTGTTCTCGTGAACAAGCCGTGCAAGAATTTGTGAATGTAATCAAACTTCACCAATACTACTACGATGTTTTAGGGATCAAAGATTATTTCATGGAATTAGCCCTTCGAAATCCTGAAAACGATAAGTACCACGGTGACGAACAAATGTGGCAAGATGCAGAGCAGATGACCAAAGAAGCCATGGAAATTGCTGGCGTTCCTTTTGTAATCGAAAAAGATGGAGCAGCTTTTTATGGTCCCAAAGTTGACTTTCAGATCAAATCTTCAATCGGAAGAGCATTCACAGCTTCAACTAACCAGATTGACTTGTTTATGCCTAGCAGATTTGGGCTAGAATTTACCAACGAAAAAGGTGAAAAAGAAACTCCGGTAGTTATTCACAGAGCTCCACTTGGAACCCACGAACGATTTATTGGCTTTTTAATCGAACATTTCGCAGGTCGTTTCCCATTCTGGCTTGCCCCAACTCAGATCAAAATTTTGACTATCAACGATCAGGTTTTACCATATGTCGAAAAAATTAAGGAGATTCTAAATGAAACTGTACTGATGAAACCTCTTAAATACAACGAAATCAGGTTTGAAGTCGATGACCGCTCAGAAAGTCTCGGTAAAAAAATCCGAGAGGCAACCAACCAAAAAATCCCGGTTATGTTGATAGTTGGTCCAAAAGATGTCGAAGCTGGTGAAGTGAGTGTGAGGACTCAGGAAGGTGAACAGAAGGTGAAATTGGAAGGGTTGGGTGAGTTTTTGAAGAGTTTAAACTAGCATTTATGGGCAAGTTAAGCCATTTCAAGAGAAAGACTGTAACTACCCCGATTGCTACGCAATCACCCCTTACCAGGGGTACTGTAGATCAACCCAGATCAGGGGTATCAACTTTAACGAGTGAAGTTAAATCAGCCCTTAGCCACAGCACTCTAAACGAAAACAAAACAAAAATACCCGAGGTAAACACAGATGAATCTAGGTCAGCTGTTAGAAAAGGTTTTATGAGCAGGGATAAGACAAAAGTACCCCTGGTAAGGGGTCAAGCCGCAGGCTTGGGGGTAGCTCTTGATTACAACAACAAGCTCCAACCTCGATTGCACAAAATGTCACGAGAAATGACCAAATCCGAACAAAAGATCTGGTTTGAAGTTTTAGCTGAGAAAAAATTACTGGGTTACAAATTCATCAAACAAAAAATTATTGATAACTATATTCTGGATTTTTACTGTCCGAAGCTAATGCTGGCAATCGAAATAGACGGTGAAAGCCACAATGCAAAACAAGAGTACGATAAAATCAGAGACAACTTTCTAAAAGCCTGTGGTATCAAAGTTTTAAGATTCACCAACCAAGATGTTTTGGGTAATTTGGCAGGTGTAAGGGAATTTTTGATAAGATATTGTGGACAAAAACCCTCAGCCTAAACTAATTTAAATATAAACTATTAGACATTTAGCTATTCCTAAACATAAATAAGAAATTTTCTTTTGAAATCTTAATCCTTTAGTATTGACAAACCCACAAAGTAATACTAAAATTATTTTGTAATACAATATTTTAATTAGTATAATTTATGTCCACCTATACTATTACCCAAAAAAATCAAGTAACAATAGATCCAAAAATAATTCAATTTATGGGCTTGAAACCAGGTAACAAGATTAGCTATGTTATCGAAAAAGACGGCACAGTAAAACTAGTAAATCCAAAACAGCTAATCAAATCAAATCGAGGTTCGGTAAAATTACCAGAGCGTTTTAAAAATAAGGATTTAAACCAAGTTATTGAAGAAGCAAAAAAAGAATATTTTACTCATACCAACAGCACAAAAAGTGAAAATTAATTATGCCAAAATATTGCCTTGATACAAATTATTTACTTCGATATATACTCAACGATATTCCAAGTCAAGCTGATGAAGTTGTGCAAATTTTGGAGCTGGCTAGTGAAGGAAAAGCTGTTTGTTTCGTCAGTATTGTGGTGCAAATGGAGGTATTTTTTACACTGTCCACATTCTACGATTACAACAAAAACGACATCTACAAAATAATGACAAATATTTATAATATGGTATTTTTAGACTTTGAATACGCTGAAACCATGCGAATTGCCTTGGAAATTTACCTTGATAAAAGTCTTAGTATTCAAGATTCGTTTCTGATAGCATTTTCTAAAACTGAAAAAATGGAACTCAAAACTTTTGATAAAAAAGCTTTAAAGGCATTTCAAAACTTGAGCTAAA
>Ga0207418_100229_pt1 | contig 12232 bp, 9 predicted proteins | sample LakMenEpi05Aug08_FD_150669 | JGI IMG/M metagenome (GOLD analysis project Ga0207418, IMG submission 150669) | Freshwater microbial communities from Lake Mendota, WI - 05AUG2008 deep hole epilimnion (SPAdes) | ecosystem: Environmental > Aquatic > Freshwater > Lake > Epilimnion/Euphotic zone ...
AAATTGTCATAATGGACTAAGAAAAGATAGAAAGCATAAAATGATTGAAAGAATCATTAGAAATTAGTATTTCATCCTCCCATTTTTTTAATTAGGCCGAAAATATCAGTTTTGTGTGCTAACTAGATTTGGACATATGTCTGATAAATTCCCCAATATCCGTAAAGTTCTAAAAAAGAGAGCTGGTGAGAGGTTAAACTCAAAATCCGAAGAAACAAATTCTCAGTTAGACAATTTAGAAGCTACTTCGAGATTTTCTCGTGCCAGCTTAGCAAGAATTAACTTTGTTTTAGGTGAATTAAGAGGCAAATACGAGCCTGAATTTGTTAAGGTAATTGAAGAATGGCTGCTAAATTTGGAAACAGAAGCTATTAACTATTTGGCAATCAAAGGTTATTTTGGCCCAATTAAGGACAATTTTAGTGCAATTGATCAACTAAGAATGGCATGTATGATTCAAAAAACCAGTGTGCCTTTTGGGCTTGCAAGTTGGTGGAGTAGGTTGGATCAACCAAAATTACAGTCACAATGTCTAGATGATTTAGTGCAGATTTTACCTCCGAGATTTCCTGTACAAATGGTTGCTAAGCACTCAAACAATAATGATTTGTCTCAACCTAGCGATCCTTTGATAGAAGAGTTTGGTGATTTTTTGGTAGGAGATTTTTTGGATTCTGAGAAAGATAATTTGAATTATGGAATTACGGGAAAGGTTATAGAAAAGATAGTCAAAACCAATTATCCTAAAAGTGAAATCGAGCAAAAAGGTGTTCGTCAAATTTTGTCTAAAAGGCTTGAAGATCCAGGAGTTCAAGAAAAAATTCGAGATGAATTGGTAAAAATAAATCTAGAACTCAAAGATTTTATCAGCCAAGTTGACCGAACAAACCCTTTGGCAGTTCAGCAAATATCAAAGGCAGTATCGGCGTTAAGTGTGTATTTTATGAATCAAATCAGCTGTATTTTGTTGGAAAGTGACAACTCAACTTTAAAGGATTTACGAGATAGTACTTTGAAAATAAACAAACCAGTTAAAAAGAATCCAATTAAAAAAATGGCATCAAACTTTAGCCAATTATTTTCTAAACCTCCAAAAAAAGAGCCAGAAAATGAGGTAATTTTTTCTCTTGAAGAAAGAGATGCTTTGATGAGTCCGTCTCTGGAATTTAGCTTGGTTGATCGTGAAAATTTAAGACAGTATTTAGTTAGTGAGCTTAGGAAAGACAAAAATAGAGATCCAAGAAACGATAACAAAATTATAAAATTTGTAATTGATGCAATCGGATTCGAGCTATTAGAAGTTGGGGCTAGTCCATTTTTTGTACCATTTTTCTCTCTTATAACTCTTATAAATCCACCACTTGGGTTGGCTTTGTCAGTGTCTGCACCACTTTTGAATGGCCCAATTAGTACTTTTGGTTTTTTGTCTTTTATAGGTTATCTTGCTGATAAAAATGATGGTTTTGCTGAACTTTTAAAGAACACTTCTTTAGGTGTAGAAGCTAACAATGCAGCATCAATTGTAAAAGGTTATAGAAGTTACCAAACAAGAGACCTTGCGGCTATAGCCTCTAGATATGGGATTCTTGGAATAAGCTTAGGTAAGTAGAAAAGCTGTCTTTTGTAGCACGGCAACTCACGCCGATTTTACAAAAAGAATATTTTTCTATTTTATTTAGCATTTTTTAGAGAGTTAAATATCCAAATTCAATCAAATAGAACTTTAACTAGGGTTTATTTTGTAATTTGGGAAAAGTTTGTTTTCTAAAAATTCTCTATTTTCTTGGGCATTTTCAACAGCTTTTAGGATTGCAATTGTGACCATAACCGGTATTAGCTTGTAGTCTTTGTTAAACATTGCGTTTTCCCAATTTGCCTCAAAATCTTCACGAGTTTTGATCAATTTTTGAGATAATTCTTTTAGCTTACCCCAGTTGTCTGCTGGGATTTTTTGAACTTTTATACCCCTTTCTTCAAGAGCTTCTTTGGTATATTCAAGGCTTTGAGAGATGTAATTTTCTATAATTTCTACGATTTCAGAGTCAGACAAATTTATAAACCATTTAACTATTAAAGATACTAAAAGAGCATAACTAGGGTCTTTTTTTAAGTTTAGCATATCTTTTAAACTATCCAATTTTTGGCGAGTTTGAGGTGGAAGGGTAGCTTGAGTAAGAGAGGGTTGTAATTTTGGCTCTTTTTGCATAAGTTTATAGGGCTTGTTTGAAAGGCTTTGTTTGGTCAAATTGTTAAATTTGAAATTTCCCCAGTAGAGGCGACCACCGTGTCGCCATTGTTGAATTCATAGTTTTACCATAGAGGCAAATTTTAATTCGCCATTTTTACCCTAAATATCGAGCAAAATCTCCACCCGGGGGATACCGTGAGAGCAAAGCGGATCACGGAGGGGGTGGCGAGGAGCCGTTAAATTTAGTAGCGGAGGTCTCCTGACCTCCATCGTTTGAATTACATGGCGGTCGAACAAGGTCCGACCTGTTCAGCATACACTTCGTTATGCCTTCTCTCAATCGCCGTGTGGCTTAGGCGACGGGAATCTGAGTTTAATTATAAATTGTTAATGATAAATGGAGATCTGAGGATTGCTTCTACAAGCTCTTTCTCTCAACGACGCGTGGGCTTTTGACACAGTTTGATCTATTTGAAAAGGTTGAGAGATTATGCCTGCAAATACTTTTGGTGAAATGTTTCGAATTACTTCGTTTGGTGAATCTCATGGAGATGGAATTGGAGTGGTGGTTGACGGTTGTCCTGCTGGGTTAGAAATCTCTGAAGTTGATATTCAAGCTGAATTGGATCGCCGCCGCCCTGGTCAAAGCCATATTACTACAGATCGAAACGAAGCTGATAAAGTCAAAATTTTATCAGGAATTTATAATGGAAAAACGACCGGAACCCCAATTGCTATGGTGGTTTTTAACACCGACCAACGAAGCCACGATTACAATGCTTTGCAGGATTTGTACCGCCCCGGACACAGTGATTTTACTTACCAACAAAAATACCAAAATCGTGACCCCAGAGGAGGAGGTCGAAGTTCGGCTAGGATCATGATCGGACGAGTGGCAGCTGGTGCGATTGCTAAAAAGTTCCTCAAAGAAAAACTTGGTGTGGAGTTTTTGGCTTATACAAGCCAAGTAGGGGAGATTGGGGTAGGGGATACCAAAAGAGATTTTACAAATTTTGAACTTTCTACCCAAAGATTGCTTTTAAAAGCCATTAGTTTTGATTATTTAGAGGATATTTTTGCAGAATTTACCCCAGAAGTAACTAGGTTTATGTTTCCAAAACCGGCAGATAAAATCTCAGAAACCGCAGAATTTATTTCAGGAGCTATAAGTGCTAATCAAAAAGGTGAAGATTTGCAATTAGTGATTTTGGATAAAGATAACGGTGAATTTTTAGGCTGTTGCGGCGTTCATAACCCTCATACCAAAACACCGGAATTTGGAATTTGGCTAAAAAAATCTGCTCATGGAAAAGGTTATGGCAGAGAGGCTATGACAGCCCTGAAAGTTTGGGCAGACCAAAATTTAGACTATGGTTACATCAAATATCCTGTAGATAAAGCTAATATTAGTAGCCGAAAAATTCCTGAAAGCTTGGGAGGAGTTGTTCAAAGTGAGTATAAACATACTGGAATGGGTGGGCAAGATTTGGATTTGGTTGAATATCATATCATTAAAGACATTAGCAGTGAAAACACTTTAAAATCACTTTTACCCCTTTACGAAACAGTCACTTCTGACCAAATTGAAGCCAATATTGTTAGGTGTCCAGACCCTGAAGTTGCCACCAAAATGATTGAATTGATCGAAAAAGCTAAGGCTGAAAAAGACTCACTTGGGGGTGTGATCACAGGTGTAATTCGAGGGTTGCCAGTTGGGTTAGGGGAACCGGAATTTGATAAATTTCCAGCACTTTTGGCACACGCCATGTTAAGCATAAATGCCACCAAGGGTTTTGAAATTGGCTCGGGTTTTGCAGGAACTAAGCTAAAAGGAAGTCAACATAACGATGAGTTTGTGAAAAGCTCAAACCAAACCGAAATCACCACCAAAACCAATCATGCAGGTGGAGTTTTAGGAGGAATAACCAACGGTCAAACTGTGTATTTTGATGTGGCTTTCAAACCAGTTGCAACTATTGGAAAACCCCAAAAAACCCTGAATAATCAAGGAAAGGAGGTAGTTGTGGAAGGAAAAGGTAGGCATGATCCGTGTGTGTTGCCTCGGGCTGTGCCGATTGTGGAAGCTATGAGTGCTTTGGTGGTAATGGATTTGTACTTGAGAAATTTGAAGTAAGGATTTAATCCAATCTCAAATAAAAAATTTCAACTTATAGTTCACACCGGTATTTGCAAATAGCAAAAAAATCTGCTTAGTGGTTTATCTGTATGAATGAAAGTTATCATCAGTTTAATCCTGAAAAAGGTCTGTATTTAAAAGAAATTAAGCAATTTCAAGTTGGGGATGGAGCCCATATAGACTTTGCAAATTCAGAAAGTGGTTTATCTTTACCATTAGCAGTTGAAGCAAAGCTTGCCAAACAGCGACAAGAAAAAGCTCAGCAAAAATTGGATGAAATTAGAAAAATGAATAAGGAAGGTACTTTTGGGGTTCCGGGCAGGATAGCAAAAATTCGAATCGGTGGTAGAATGATGACAATGGATAAATATGCTGAACAGTTTGGACACTATCCAACATTATCTGAACTCGTGATTTCCCCAAGAGGAAAGACTAAAATAGCACACAGGGCAGATATAGATTTAAGACTAAGTAAAGAATATATCGATTCTTATACTCAAAACGATCTTTTTTTACAAGAAAACCCCCATCTAAAATTTCCTTTCTCTGGCAATCACCCTATATTTTCAGCACCTATGGACTCGATAACTGACGGTAAGGTTGCTCGAATCTTGGCTAGTAAAAATATAGTTTCTTGTCTTCCTAGGGCAAAAAATCTATCAGAACACGAAGCAAATAAACAACTCGCACAAGAATCAGCACAGAATAATTATCCTTGGGTTTTTTCGGTCGGTGTAAATGGGTTAGAAGGTATGAATGCCTTTGAAGAAGCAAAACAACTTGTTGAAGCTGGTGCTAAAATGATTCTTGTTGATACTGCACATGGAGGTCAAGAGAGGGTAGGTAATCTTGCTGTAAAGATACAAAGTGAACTTAAAGTTCCAGTTATTGTCGGTTCATTAGGCAGTTTTGATCAAGCTAAAGAGCTTTATGATAGAGGTATAAGATATTTCCGATTTGGTGTTGGTTCGGGAGCTTATTGTACAACTTCTATGACAACTGCTGTTGGAAGTATTCCTACTATGGCTTCGGAATTAACTGCCAAATTGACTGGAAGTATGGTTATTTTGGACGGTGGTTTAAACACACAAACTAAAGAAGCTTATTATATTGATGAAAATGGTAAAACTCAACGAAGACAAAATAGTCCTACTTATAGAAATATACCAGCTTCTTTTACGTTAAACGAAAATCCTGACAATTGTATTACAGCAATCATGTGTGGAAGTAGTCTAAGAGCTATTGATAGCCCAAGAGTTGTCCAAGATGAAAATGGTAACTATTGGCATAATGGAAGAGGTCAGGCAAGTAGAGATTATTCAAAAGAATCTGGTGTGAATACAGAAGCTTCGACATATTTACACGAGGGAGTATCTGACAGCACTTTGGTTGGAGATAGTTTAGAAAAAAGAGCTGATGAAATAATTGCAGCTTGGAGATCGGCTAGCAGCTATGCCGGTGCTGAAAACTTAGAGCAATATTATAAAAATACGATTCTAGTACCCGGAGGATCTCTTTATCTTGGTACCTACGCTAGAGACAGAAATGGAGATAAATAAGCTACCTCTTTTTTAGTACCATCAAGGTTTCGATATGCGGTGTGTGTGGATAAAAATCGTAGCTACCAAAGTGTTCGATGGTGTACAAGTGTTTGATAGTTTCAAAATCTTCAGCCTGAGTTTTGGGGTTGCAACTCAGATAAATGATGTATTGAGGGGTGTGCTGAGCGATTCCTAGTAGCAATTTTGAGTTCAATCCTGAGCGAGGTGGGTCAATCATCAAAACCTGAGTACTGGCAAGTTTGGCAGTCATCTCCTCAGCGTTGCCTTCGATAAAATCAAAATTGGTAATGTTATTATTTTTGGCATTCAAAAGAGCTTTTTGGCTACTTCCAGTTACACTCTCTACTCCCAAAACCGACTCAGCAGATTCGGCTACAAGTAGTCCCAAAACTCCCACTCCAGCATACAAATCCAAAACTTTGGGTTTTTCTCCGAGTTCTTGGCTTATTTTAGCGATTTCTTGATTAATATCATTTGCAGCAAGCTCAAAAACTGGTAGATTTATCTGAAAGAAATTTTCGATACCACAGCCAAAAAGTTTGTCTTGAATTTTTTCTACCAGTTCCATTTTGCCAATTTCCAAAATTGTTTTTAGGTCTTTTTGCTCTAATTCCTGAGGCTCTTCTTCTCTTGGCTCTTTTTTAGATTCTTCTCGGGTAGGGGTAACAACTCTGAGACCTTTTAGATTTTCACCCAAAATTTCCTCAAAAATACCAGCTTCAAGTACCAAATTTCTATCTCGCACAAGTAGCTGAGCGATCACCTTATTTTCGTAGCTAGAATACCTCAAAACCAAAGATTTTAGTTGTTTTCCGGATAATTTTAAGTCATTTATAACTTCCAAAACTTGCTTGGCAACCTCATTGATTTGGCCATTAACCAGGTCGCAACCACTATGGGCATATTTGCCATAACTTCCTTCTCGCTTAAAAAACGCCAACTCCAAAGCGTCACCCTGTTGAAAAAATGAATATTCTACTTTGTTGCGGTAGTTCCAGCTATTTTTGGGATTATCAAGCCAATTTTGCTGAACTTCAAAGTCAGGTAAGTCGGTGTCTGCTAATGTCTTAAAAAAATCAGTAATAAGGTCTTTTTTGATACGATTTTGGTATTCCAAGCTCATTATTTGCCAAGGACTACAAGCCAAAAAATGCTCCTCGCCAGCTTCAATTCTATGTTCGGATTTCTCCAAAATTTGTTCGGCAGTGGCGTACAAAATATCATCTTTTCGCTTAAAAACCCGTACTTCCACAAGCTCATCGGGTAGGGCATTTAGCACTTGGATTTCACGATTATGCTCGGTCAAACCGACGCCATAACCTCGTTCGTTGAGTTTGGTTATTTGGACAGGTGCAAGGGGTGCGTGAGTTCGTTTGATAAAAGTTTTGGGTAAAGGTTTTTTAGGCCATCTTTTGGGAGAATTTTTCATAATAGATTTAGTTCAAATCCAGCTTTGATTATATATTTTGGTCAACCTAAAGCCCCACGGCGATTGAGAGAAGAATTGAGATTGATCTGTAGCGGCAGACCTTGGTCGCCATTTATACCTTTAAAACTTTTATCCATTTAACAATGGAGGTCAGGAGACCTCCTCTACGAAACTTACCATTTTTCTTTTTTAACCTTGATTGAAAATTCAACATTGGTCGTTTATAATTATTAACTATTATTTTTTCATTATTATTTAATTCTAATTCCCGTCGCCTGGTTCCAAGTAATTTGATGAGGGAAGCCAGAGGCATTCCCCTACAGTGATTTAACGGCGACTTCCCCACCCCTGTCCTTCGGACATCCCCGGGTGGGACTTTACTCGATATTTAGTATTAAATATGGCGAATTAAAATTCGCCTCTAGGGTAAAACTATGAATTTAACAATGGCGACACGGTGGTCGCCTCTACGAAAATTTATCAATTCAACTTTCATTCATTCAACCTCTATCCTTGATTTATCATTAACCATTTATAATTATTTCTCTTCTTTTTTAACCTTTTTAGGTTTAAGTTCGGTTTCAACTTCTTCTTGGTCGGCTGGAGTTGAGAGAGAATTCCAAATTGTACTTGCAAGTTTTCGTACCAAAAATCCAAAATTACCTAGCAACAAAACAAAAAATACCACAAAACTAACTATATTAACTATCGGTATAATACTCAAAATAACTATTACCAAATAACTTATAGCTATAAGATAAGAGATTTTTATATTGGTTATCTTGAAAGTATTTTTGGCAAAATTTGCTACATAAATAGGCAAGAAAAAACTACTCAAAACAAAACTTGTGTAAACAATTATACTAATCAGTCCAACCAGCGGAGAAAGCTGAATAATAAGACTCAAAACCAAAATCGGCAGTGTCAAAAACAAAAATCCTAAAGAGATCAAAATATCACTACCAAACCTAGATCCAAACCTGATCTCATTGATTTCCAAAGCCTTTTTTCTAAACAGTAAATACCCCACAACCAAAAGGAAAACCACTACACTAAACTGCACTGACAAAAATCCTAACAAAGCATTTCCAAAGTTATTGGAAGTATCTTTATTTTCTTGGATTTCACCTTTGACTTGAGATTTTAAATCCCCATCCAACTTGCTGTAACTAATTTTTGCATCACCCAAAATTTGTGAGTTTTTGATGGTTAAATTTTCAGTAGCAACCACCAAATCTCCTGAAATTATAGAGTTTTCAATAGTTACATCTTTAGCAGCGATAATAACTTCTTCACCAAAATTACCTTTTATCTGGACTTTTTGAGCAACAATACGAGCATTACCGGCTACTCTATCCGAATTGATAGTCACATCTTGGGCTACTACAATTATACTCCTACCTACATTGCCATTTATTTGCACATTTGACCCTGCAATTACTATATCTTTGGCTACGCTTTGATTTAGTACCACTTCCTTACCTGCGGCATAAACATTTTCACGAGTAGAAGCAATTTCGATTTTTTCGCTACTGTCTTGATTTTTTGGGTAAAATTCAGCGGCTTGAGCGGAAACTCCAAACAAAACTGTAGATATTATTAACAAACTAAAACTAAAAATAGTAATCTTAAAGATATTTTTGAGGGGGTTGGTGGTATTTTTGGACATAAAAAACATTTCGATTTAACAAGTTAAACTTTTTGTAGCTAGTCAAGCAAGCCGAACACCTATTTTATATTATTTCAAAATTAACTTGATTTTAAAAAGTCTAGTTTTTTACAAATTGGTATTGAGCTTGTATTTGGTCTGCAAATTTTGGATTATTCTATTCAAAATAACCTCTTGGTCTATGACTTTTTGATTTGTTTTGGTTAGGTTTTGTCTAATTGTTTCGTTTAGAGTTTGGTTGATTTTTTTGCCAAAAGCAGATTGAGTTTGGTTAATTTTTCCAATTTCACTAAGGCTACTTTGGTAATCACTAGAATTTAAAGTGGTCAAACTAGAGGCTAATTTTTTGAGTGAGACTGACAAATTATTGTATTCTTGGGTCTCTTTTTGCAGAGATATGTCAACTTCTGAACTTAGTGAATCAGAAAAGTCTTTGCTAAAACAGTCTTTTAACTCAGTCAAAATTGGGATATTCTCATCTATTTTTTTGGCAGATTCGCTAGCTAAAGTTGCAACTACAGAAACTTCATTTTGGCTATTTAAATCTGACCATTTTTTGTTTGTTTCAGGTAACCAGCTATAAAGCAAATCAGTTTTATCCAGATAGCACAAATTTAGACTTATAATTTTATTTACCACCCCAAGATGTTCTACCCTAAAATCTAGCAATTTTTTGGACTGAAGATTAAATTCCAAAATATCTGGGTTGTCGATTTGTTTGAGAGAATTTTTGAGCTGGCTGGTTTGGTCAGAAAACTCACTAATTTTTTTTTCTAAAGTACTAAAATCTTGTTTGAATTGATTTATTTTATCAGCACTTTGAGGTTCTTGGAGTTTTTGGATAACTTCTTGGGTTAGGGTGTTGTTTTGAGTATAATTTTGATCTAGTAAAGTTATATTTTGCTGCAAAGTACTAGCAAAAGTGCTGGTTTGGTTGATTTGAAAATAGACAAACCCCCCGCAACTACTAAGGAGCAACAAAACTGTCAAAGTTATAACCAAAATTTTTATGTATTTTTTCTTTTTGAACATGTTTAATCTTGTTTTGGCGGAAAGGGAGAGATTCGAACTCTCGGGGTAGTTATACCCACCCAACACTTTTCGAGAGTGTCCCGTTCAACCACTCCGGCACCTTTCCGTTATGTTATAGAGCTTTTTTAACTAAAAATAAATTTTGGAGTTTAGCAAGTGGGGCAACCTAATTAAAATATTGTCTCATCGGATTTCACAGCCTCCAAATCTGCAAGTAGCTGATAAGCGTTTCTAAATCCGTGATTTGATAGATACCCTACCAGTTTATTTTTAAGCGGATAATCTATTTGAGAAAAGTCCTGAATTTTGTACTTTCGGATCAATTTTTGTTTTAGTTTGGCTAGGTCTGGAGTTGGCTCATTTTGTGCCAAAACTGTATTGATTATTTCTGGATTTACTAGCCTAGTTTTTAGCTTTTGCTGGATCCAGTTTATGCCTTTTTTGGATTGATAGCTGTGGATTATATTTTCAGCGAGCCTCAGATCGTTTACAAAATTTCTTTCAATCAAAACCTTGAGATTTGCTTGGACTTCTTCTTTGGAATAGTTTTTTTCTAGACCTTTTTTGGTAATTTCGGCACACGAATAATCTTTTTTGCCAAGTATAAACAAAAAGTAATTTAGGCAGTTGTTACCGGGCATTTAGAATTTGTTTAATATTTTTTTAACACCTAAGAACTTATTGAAACTTTACGACAATCCCAAAGTTAGTTTCAAAAATTACACAACTCACATTTTTAAATTCTAGTTTTATTACTTCTCCAAGCTTGCCAAAGCCTCAGACAATTTGTCAGCGGGAACAGCTTTACCGTGCCAACCGTCTTTGTCTTCCATAAAATCAACACCCTTACCCTTGATGGTGTGAGCAATAATCATGGTAGGTCGGCTATTATATACATCAAAATCTAGCTGATGCTCAGGAATATTGATACTTTTTCCATAGTCTTTGGCTTTTTGAATGTCGCTAAGATCTTGAATATCAAAAGTTTTGCCATAAAAAACAACTTTTTTGGTAGTGGACATACTATCAGCATACCAAGTTTGGTTGGCTTTTAGGTTTTTTTGTAAAAATTCCACCAAGTTGGATTCTTTTTCTAAGGTAGTTGTAACTTCTACAATCTCACCAAAATCCTCACTAAAATCAACTGTTTCGATATCACCAAAACCTTCTAAGGCTTCAAAATGTTCGCTTTCAAGACTGGATTCTACAACAGTATAAGTTGCCATTTTGGCTGTGATTTTTTTGTAGGCTTCCACGATTTCTTGCATGTCATGACCATCGATTACCACAGTTTTCCAGCCAAAAGATTCAGCTTTTAATTGATAATCAGAGACATCGTGTCCGTACATGGTTTGACCTCTTTGCCCAAGTCGGTTGACATCCAAAATTGCTACTAGGTTGTCTAATTTGTAGTGACTAGCAACCTGCATTGCTTCCCAGACCGAACCTTCAGCCATTTCACTGTCACCCAAAAGCACAAAAGTCTTGTATTCTCTTAGTTTTTTAGCTAGTTTTGGTTGATTTTGCCAATTTCCAGCCTGCATTTTGGCGTCTATTGCATAACCGACAGCCACTCCCAAACCTTGACCAAGACTACCAGTTGCCACTTCGGTGTATGGAAATTCGACTGTAGGGTGACCTTCCAGGCGAGATCCAAATTTGCGAAGAGTCATCAATTCGTCCTCTTTAATTTTGCCGGCAGTGGCGTATAAACTATAAAAAAGTGGACTAGCGTGACCTTTACTAAAAATCAATCTGTCATTTTCGGGATTTTTGGTATCATCTAGGTCTGCCTCAAAAAAACCTCCAAACATCATACCAACCATCAGGTCAGTAGCAGACAAAGACGAGCTAGGGTGACCAGTTCCAGCTGTGGTGGTGGATTTTAGGATATATTGGCGAGTTTTGAGGGCTAAAGCCTTTAGTTCTGAAATAGATTTTGTCATACAAATTTTGGGTTATTTTGATAAAATAAATTGCAGGTTTGGCAAATTTGTCAACCGATTTTTGAGTAAATTCAAATGTAGGGTAGGGGGTTTACTCGGTTTAGAGAAGGCTGTAATGTGGCAGACCTTGGAGGTCAGGAGACCTACCCTACAAAACTTACGATTGATTTATAATTTACAAGGGACTAGACCAGTTAAAATTTAATTTGAAATACTTTTCAGGTATTTAATATAGATTTTGATAATATGGAGCAAATCTGTCTCTAAGT
>Ga0207418_100235_pt1 | contig 11982 bp, 11 predicted proteins | sample LakMenEpi05Aug08_FD_150669 | JGI IMG/M metagenome (GOLD analysis project Ga0207418, IMG submission 150669) | Freshwater microbial communities from Lake Mendota, WI - 05AUG2008 deep hole epilimnion (SPAdes) | ecosystem: Environmental > Aquatic > Freshwater > Lake > Epilimnion/Euphotic zone ...
CGTTTAATACAGTCCTAAATTTTGACTACTCCAACCAACCAAGTTGCTTGCTTTGTGAAAATTCTTAACGGACTTTGGCGTATTAACGGTTTGCGGAACTAGTATAAGTCTGTATAAATCACTGTTTAGAGTTATAGCTAATCCAAACTAGACTTTATCTAGGAGGCAACTGATTCTGTCCGAAGTGGAAGGTTTTGGAAGCGAGAATAAACCATAAAAGTACCAGTTTGTTCACTATAATAAGCCAATTCAAATTTATCTCCATTGCTAGAGCTGGTGTACAAATAGCACTTACGATAATCAGCTAGTTTGCGATCAAAATTGCAACTTTGACCCTGGTCTGTGTAAATGTCAGAATTTGCTCCAACTTCAGAAAAAACCTTTGGACAGTCACGCAGTTTTATTTTTCGTTGGTTTGGCTTTTGGCTATACATACCCCAAGGATCTTTAGGGAAATTAGAAGGGTTGATATATTGATGAGGTTCTTTTTCGATTCTTTTGCCTGTCAGATATTGTTTTAGAGAATATTCAAAATCGACTTCGTTTAGCTGAGCTGAGCAGCTGGCTATAGGGTAATATTTTTGACTCGGGTCTATGCTACTATTTTGATAAAAGCTATCAAGAGCCAGAAGTATTTGGCTGATATCATTTAATCTCTGGGTGTCTCGGTTTTTGGTTGACTGGGTTACAAATCCAAAAATAAATACCCCAATTATAGACAAGATACAAAACAAAATAACACCAATCTCTAGCAAATTTAGCTTATCCTCAGACAAATCATATTTATCCAAAGACACCACATCTTCATAATCGTATTGTTGATATCCTCCTTGCATTAAATAAAGTATAAATCAAAAAATGAATTCTTTCAAAGATTTACTAAAATCTACTTAATTTTGCTGACTCCACTTTTTGGCTACATCTGAAATTGGCTTTAAGACATCTGTCTGATGAACTGTTTGGTAGCCATTTAAAACTGCTAAGATTCTTTCAAAACCCATACCAGTGTCGATGTTTTTTTGAGCAAGTGGTTTTAGGTCTTTAGGCTCGGTGTTTTCTCCCCACTCACCTTCAAATTCCATAAATACATGATTCCAAATTTCAACTATTTGATTTTCCACAAAGTTTTCAACTTGGCTTAAGCTCATTTGAGTAAAGTTTTTTTCAAATTCAAGCTCATTATGATCTAATAAATAATAAATCTCACTACAAGGTCCACAAGGTCCACGGTAAGGAAGCCCCCACCAGTTGTCTTTGCCGGATTTTTTGGTAATCCTATAAATATACTTGGAGTCATTTGTGTTGTTTTTAGGGTTTTTAAAATCGTATTCTGTACCTACAGTTGCTTCAATTCCTACCTTTTGAAATTCTTCCTGCCAAGCCTGAATAGCCTCAAGATCTTCCGGAACATCCCCAAAACCTTTATAAACTGTCACAAAAAGCCTTTTAGGATCTAGTCCGAGCCAATCTTTGGAGGTTAGAAACTCAAATCCCCAACTAATCGAATCTTTTTTAAAATAATCTCCCAAACTCCAGCTTCCAAGCATTTCAAACATACTAAGATGCCTATTATCTCCAACTTCTTCAATATCTACTGTACGAATAACTTTTTGAGAGTCAGCAATTCTTTTGCCATCTGGGTGTGGTTGTCCCATCAAAAAAGGTACTAGTGGATACATACCTGAATTTACAAACAAAAGTGTTGGGTCTTCTTTCGGGATAATACTACTAGAAGGGATAATTATATGTTGTTTTTGGCTATAAAAGTCCAAGAACTTTTGCCTGAGATCTTTAGAGGTCATAATTGATTGACAAAAATAGTTGATAATCGCTGGATTATGTTATTTGAAAGTATGTTTGAAAAACTTCAAAATCTACCTGATAATCTAAAAAACATTTTGGCGGTGATTTTGTCAATTATAATTATTTTGATAGTAGTAATCAGCTTGTCTTTTTTAAATCAAATTCTCAAAAATAATCTCAACGTTTTTAGAGATTTTCTAACCTAAATTTTGTATCGTTGTGTCTTTGGCTTATCTGGAAGCTGCTAAAATTTTAACCTACACAGCAGTATCTTTTTTTTTGGCTCTTTGGTGGGGACCTTATTTGATAGAAGTTTTGTATACCCTAAAATTTTGGAAAAAGCAATCTCGCACAGTAGCTACAAGCGGTGAAGACCTGGTGGTAACTGCCAAATTTTATGAAGAAAACGAGAAAAAAAGACTGGTACCCCGTGGCGGCGGCGTGCTTATTTGGGGAACAACTTTGCTAATAGCTTCATTTTTTTGGTTGCTTCTAAAGACTTACAATTCACCTCTTACTCAGTTTTTGAATTTTGTATCCAGACAAGAAACTTTTATTCCGATTGGAACACTCTTTTTTGGCTCCATGTTGGGATTGATAGATGACTCCTTAGCTACTATGCCCGAGGAAGGTAATTATGCAGGAAAGGGTGGAGGTTTGCATCTAAACTATAGACTCCTAACAGTCGTTGGTTTTAGTTTTTTAATCAGTTTGTGGTTTTATTTTAGATTACAAATTACATCAATCTCAATCTTTGCCTACAAATTAGATTTTTTAAACCTTCCAGGACTCCCTGGTGTAAATCTAACCTGGCTTGTAATCCCCATAATTTTGGCGATTTTGATATTTACTTGGTCAACTGGTATTATAGATGGCTTTGATGGCTTAGCTGGGGGGGTTTTTGTGCCAGTTTATTTGTGTTTTGCGGGTCTGGCTTTTGCTAAGGGTTATTTTGATGTTACTGCACTTTTGATGGTTCTAGCCGGTAGTACTATGGCATTTTTGTGGTATAATATACCTCCAGCCAAGTTTTTTATGGGTGATACGGGCACAGTGGGTGGACTGCTGATTGTTGGAGTAGTGGCTATTTTGATCAACTATATTTACATTTTACCAATAGCCGGCTTTGTATTGTTTTTGACTTCCTTTTCTGCTATTATTCAGGTTTTATCCAAAAAAATTTTTAAGCGAAAAGTGTTTTTAGCTGCCCCTTTGCACCACCATTTAGAGGCTTTAGGCTGGGAAAGAAACCAAGTAACTATGAGATATTGGCTGATTTCTATAATGACTTCAGCGTTGGGTTTGGCAATTGGTTTGATTTTTAAGTAGATAAGCTTGTCATGATTTTCATTTACTTGATAACCTATTTGAAATCTTACAATCCCAAATTTGCTCTTGACATATCTCAAAAAATAGTAAAACACTTAATCCTAAGTTATGATACTTAGATTCCCACCAAAAACCTCGACTGCTCGAATTTTTAGAGATTCTAAGTTACCTTTCTCATCACAGCAATTCAAATAATTTATCCGATTTTTCATCGGAATTTTTTTTGCCTAAAAATAAGCCAAACCAGTCTAAAAATCATTTATGCTCCGTAAAGTTCTAACTTGCAAACCCAACCATTTTCAAGTCGAATATCAAATCAATCCCTGGATGAAGCCAGGTAGCGTAAATCAAAAATTAGCTATGGAGCAGTGGCAAAATCTGATAGATGTTTATACTCAAAATGGAATTGAGGTAGAGATTTTAGACCAAACTAAAGACCAGCCAGATATGGTTTTTGCTGCCGATCAGGGTTTGATCATCAACTCAGACTCAAAGCTAATTGTGATGAGTAATTTCAAACACCTCCAAAGACAAGGTGAAACCAAAAATTACCAAAACTGGTTTAGCCAAAATGGATATCAGGTTGAATTTTTACCCAAAGAATTGCATTTTGAAGGTGGAGGCGAGTTGATTCCTTGGAAGGGTAAATATTTTATCGGCTCTGGGCTTCGAAACTCCGAAGTAACGCATCATTATTTGGCTGATAAATACGATTTAGAATTTATCCCCCTAAAACTGATTGATCCAAAATTTTATCATCTGGATACTTGTTTTTTTGTTCTAAACTCAGACACGGCTTTTTATTATCCAAAGGCTTTTAGTTTGGAATCTATCGAGGTCTTAAAATCTTGTTTTGCAAACCTAATTGAGTTTTCGCAGGTTGAAGTAAACGGTTTTGCTGCCAATAGTGTAGTCAGTGGGGATTTGGTTTTTATGCAAACTGGAAACTCAACTTTCAAACACAAAATTCAAAGTTTTGGATATCAGGCGATCGAAGTGGATATTAGTGAGTTTATGAAATCTGGTGGTGGAATTCACTGCCTAACCTTTGAGCTTGAAAGACAACCTCACTTTAATCTGTATCTCAAAAAACCTCAAAACCAATTTCAAATTAAATCTAACTAAACTATATTTATGCAAAACAATTCACAAACTTTTAGCATCAAACAGACTATTTTAAACAAAATAAAAGAAAATGGTGGTTGGATAAATTGTCATGCTCATGTTGATAGAGCATTTACTCTGACTGAAGAAAATTTTCATGTTTATACTGATTATCATATCAATCAGAAATGGCACTATCATGATAAGATGAAAAAATCTTTCACGGTTGAAGATTTAGTAGAAAGAATGTCTAAAGCTTTAAATATTATGATAGAACAGGGAGTAGTCGGGTTTGGAAGCTACTTAGATGTTGATCCTGCCATTGAAGATAAAGCCCTTATAGCAAGCCAAATAGTAAAGAAAAACTATATTGATAAAATTGATGTAAGATTCACCACTCAGACTTTTAAAGGTCTCTTGAACAAAGAAGCTAGAGATTGGTTTGATAAAGCCTCAGAGATGGTTGATATTGTGGGAAGTACTCCTCGCAGCGATTTAGGTAGAGAAGCTGAGCATATTGAAATTGTTCTAAAAACTGCTAAAAGATTGGGTAAGATGGTACATATGCACATTGATGAATTACATAGGGAAAGTGAAAAAGAAATGGAATTATTAGCAGATAAAACCATTGAGTATGGCATGGAAGGTAAGGTTGTAGCCATTCATGGAATTTCTTTATCTCGCCAGCCAAAAGACTACAGACAAAAAATATACAAAAAGATTGTGGATGCTGATATTACGGTAGTAACATGTCCTACAGCTTGGTTGGACCATCCAAGAACAGAAGAGCTAGTTCCATTTCACAATTCTATTTTCCCAGTTGACGAAGCGGTGGCAGCTGGTGTAAGAGTCGCACTTGGAACAGATAATTTTGAAGATTACACTTTACCTTTTGGAGATGGAGATATGTGGTTTGAACTCCGAACTTTGGCTCATGCTTGTAGGTTCACAAATATCGAGGAGTTAGTAAAAATTGCTACTGTTAATGGTAGAAAAGCTTTGGGAATAATTTAATTAGTTTTTGTTTTTTTGGTGCAACTGGCAGGACTCGAACCTGCGACCTTCTGGACCGCAACCAGACGCTCTAATCCACTGAGCTACAGCTGCATGATAACAGATTTGTGTTGATTATTCTCTAGTTTGTCAAGATTTTGACATAATCAAAAACCCATTTAATAATCGACTTATTAAAAAATCCATTATGGCCATAAACACATATGAAGAATCTTTTTTTGATGTCTTAAAAAATAATTACAAAATAGTTATTGCAGCAATCGTACTAATTTCACTAATAGTACTGGGGGTACTAGGAATCAGACGGTACACAAATCGTAACGAAGTAGCCGGAGCAGTAGATCAGTCTGGAATAATCCGTGATTATAATTTTTATTCTGGCTCTCAAGATAGCAAACTAAAAATGGTTTATATAGTAGATTTGCAGTGTCCATTTTGTAAAGAAAATAATCCCAGCATGATTAGAATTAAAGAAGATAACAAAGATAAAGTTCAAGTGGTGTATAAGTTCTTACCCCTTCCGATTCACTCTTTTGCCAAACCTGCTGGATATGCGGCATATGCTGCTGGTGAACAGGGTAAATTTTTTGAATACATAGATAGAGTTTTTGCTCTTCAAGATCAGCTAAATAATAGTACCTTAGAATCTATTGCAAAAGAGCTTAATTTGGATTATGACAAATGGAATTCTAGTAGAAACAGTGCTGAAACAAGAAACAAGGTCGAACAAGACAAAAAAGACATTGAAAAAATTGAACTCCCTAAAAGCACTTACGGTGAAAAATCCAAAGTCAACTCTGCACCCACGACAATCCTTATAAAAGAAGGTAAAATTGTGGAATGGTGGTCAGGTTCTCCTAATGTAAGTAATGTAGATAGCAACGCTGAAGAAATTCAATCAAGGATAGACAAACAGTTATAATGACACTAGAAAACAAACTTCTTAGATTACAAGAAATCCAAAGGCTTTTGGAGGAAAAAAAAGTTTCTCTAAGTGAAAGCATGCCACTACTAGAAGAAGCTTTTAAATTAAAAAAAGAAATTGAGTTAGAGCTAAAAGAAATGGAAAATAAACTTGTTTTACTAACCAAAGATGACGAAACAAACTGATAATAGTCAATTCAATTCAATTCTTAATCACATTAGAAAGTTTTGGGTTTGGGTGATTTTTAGTCTGTTAGTTTTTAGCTTTAGCTATAGTTATTTTTGGTCAGAAACTATTACTTTTTTTTACTCTAAAGATCTCAATCTGAAAGAAATTTGCCCACAAGAAGACTTTAAATTTGGTAAAATTATAGATTATCAAAAATACAAAAATACTGCTAGCGTGTATTGTATTTATACAGACTCCTCTAAAAACATTGAGCTGGATTTAAACTTCCAAAATAACAGGTGGCAAATTATAAAAAGAGTTTTGCTAAACTCCCAAAAAGGTCAGCTATATTGGCCAATTTACCTTTGAGTCTCAAAATTCTGCACTTGCGTGTGCTGGTTGTTGTACAAACAAATATCAAATTTACTTGCCAATTTTAAAGACTTAAATTTTTTTTCTAAGGTGATTGAACTATCCATACTTCTAATTTGTGTCATAATTTCAGCAATTGTTTTGATATACAAGCTGGCACGATTTGAATGGTTGGATAAAATAGCGGGACTGATAATAATTACCCTACCTTTTGAGCGAATCCCCAGCCTTGATACTCCTGTAGGAACCCTCAAAATAGGATATGTTTTGTTAGGCTTTGGGATTTTGACTCTTTTTGCACTACTTCTAAAAAAAGACTCTAAATTGCTTGCTCTAAAACTACATCCCAAAAGTATTTGGTTTTTACTTTTCTTCGTTTTTTCCATTCCGTCTTGGTTTTTTGTAAAAGATTTTAATAGATTTTTAAGTACTATTATTGCAACTATAATTTCTTTTAGTGCGGCAGTTTATGTGACTAATTTCAGCAAAAATACTTTTGCTTATTTCAAAAAACTGATATTTGTTTTTGGGTTTGTCATGGTTTTTGCAGTTTATCAATTCGTCGGGGATTTTGTAGGGCTTCCTCTGTATCTTACAGGTATTCGAGAAGGTTATTCGAGTTTAGTTTTTGGAATTCCTAGAGTTCACGGGACTTTTATCGAGCCTTCTTATTTTGCAAGTGGACTAACTATTGTGATTTATGGAATCTTTTTCCTTATAGCTGCAGATTACAATATTATAACTAAAAATATCAAAGGACTCAAATTTGATTTTATCAAAAACTATAGATGGGTTTATATTTGCTACTTGGCTTTAGCTTTGGGAATTTTTGTGGCTACTTTGTCAAAAAGTGGTTGGCTTTCTCTTGGCCTTTCAACAGTATTTATAGCCCCCTTAGCAACCAAATACAACATCAAAAAAATTCTTAAGTACATTGCTGGTGTAGGGCTTTTAGCCCATCTCGCTCTGGCTTTTGTAAGTCTATTTTCACCTTTTATTCAATCCACTCTCATTGGGATAATCGCACATGTTATAGCTACCTTTGAGCTAAACAACGCAACTAGTTTTGAAAGAGCTTCTTTTTTTGGGGTAGCTTTAGAAATTTTACCTAAATTTGCTGTCACTGGAATTGGGTCGGGTCAATTTGGAGTAGTTGGTAGTAATCTTTTATCTTCATTTGGAGACTATGAATCAATAAAAACTTTTTTGGTTTTAAATGCTTATCTTGAAGTTTGGCTGGAGTTTGGGCTGATCTCGTTTTTTATTTTCATTTATCTATTTTTTAGCTCAACATTCAAAAATTTTGCTAGTATTTACAGGCAAAAAATTTCCAACAAGAGCGAGCTGTTCTTGAAAATCAGTTTTACCTTCATTCTTATAACAGCTTTGATTCAGTGGAATTTTGTCTCACCAGTGTACTTAAATCATATATTTATAATACTTGGCTGCTTACTTAGTTTGGACTTTAAAGATCAAATTTATGAGATTAAATAGTTTAAAGTTAGATGAACCAAAATCTTCTAATTTTATAGTTAAGGAGGGCAACTTTTATCAGGATAAAATCTATTTTATATTAAATATAGTAGTTTCAATACTTTTGTTTTTATTACCTTTTCAGGCAATTTTGGTGCAATTTTTGATTAAAAAACTCGGGTTCCCAAGCTTTTTTGCTCTTTGGAAAGAGGTTGCAGTTTTGTTGATAGTTGTAATTTTTATTTTTGATTTAAGTAGAGAATTTATCGGTGAAAGGTTTTCTTTTAAGAACTTAAAATTGTTTAAAAAAACATATACATATTTAATAGCTGTATCTCTAATTAGCCTTATTTCTTTATTCAATCAAATACCACTGCGTGATTATATTTTAGGTTTTAGATTTGAACTTTTCTGGGTAGGTTTTTTGGCAGTCACGATTGATTGGTTAAGACTAAAAAGAGCTGGCTTGGCTATGATTTTTAACCAGAAATCATTTTTAATTCCTATTTATTTAGGACTGATCGGGAGCTTAATCATTTGTTTGATCAGCTTTATTTTTGGTACAGAAAATTTTTATACCTCACTAGGATATGGCTATAGTGCATCTTCTGCAGATATAATTTCAGCTCCGACTTGTCATGTAATTGATTACGCAGCCACTTCCCAAAATTGTAGGTTAGTGGGTGGATTTTCTAGCCCAAATCACTTTTCAGCTTATCTGCTTCTAGTGACAAGCTTTTTGATATTTCAGATATACAAAGCACATAAAAACCTAGCAAGCTTGGTAGTCAATTTTGGTTGTTTGCTTTCGTGCATACTATTGATATATTTTACTTATTCAAGATATGCTCTGATCGTACTTGTAGTTTGGTTGGGGATATATTTAGGGTATTTTTTGTATATTAAAATTCACAAATATAAGCCCATCTTCAAAACTTTTTTTGGTCTAATCGTAGTAAGTCCAGTTTTATTCTTGATAAGTCTAGTTAGTTTTTTTAATGCAGATTCTATTCAGAATATATCCGGTCCAGTTTCAATTACCAAACCATCTTCAACTACCCAACACTACAGACAAAAAAATATAGCTATTGAGATAATCACCAAAAATCCAAAAAATCTCTTGATTGGTTATGGGCTTGGTCAGTCAGGACCAACTGCTCAAAAAAGCTATAACCTAGACTCTAATAGGCCTATAATAAGAGAAAATTACGCTATTGCAGATAAATATACAACTTTTAGAGATGAGGTTGCTATCCCCGAAAACTGGTATTTTCAGCTGATTTTGAATGGTGGGATAGTCTATTTTATATTATATATGATAATAATCACTCAGCCGTTAAAAGGTTTGTTTCAGGAAATTTCTAACTTGGGCAAGAAAGAAATCCAGTGGGCTGATATAATTTTTGGTTTAGGCTTTTTAGGTGTATTTGTGGGTAATTTGTTTTTGCATATCTGGGAAAATCAGGCAGTCTCGATTTATTTTGTACTGGTTTATATTTACTATCAGCTAAATAAAAATTCTTCTTAGAAACTTACAGAGTAAGCATAGTTTGATTGCTTTGCTCATTTAAGGGACAAACTAGCCCATGCTTAACTTAGACAGGGGGTGGTGGGATTTTTGATACTCCTTTAATTAAAACCCCAAAACGAACTATAATTAAGTTTCAATTTTTGATTTAGTTTATCCAAACTTTTATTTAAAATAAGTTAAGTCTTTGATGAGTTGAAATTTATAGCCAAACTACTATTAAAACAGACACTTGTTTGTGGATACTGGCATTCTAAAATTTGCTAGATTAGAAAACTTTAAAGCCCAAACAGTCCTCAACTGTGTTATCTATTTTAACTATTGGTTGGCTATACTATAGATTAAATCTAAATCTCTTCCTCTTCCTCAGTCAAAATAGCTGGTCCGTTTGGTACTTGAGATTCATCCATGGTGATGATACTTAACTCGTATTCTAGTAGCTCTCCAGCAAGCTTGATATTCACTCCACCCCTACCTACAGCTAAAGCAGCTTCATCTTGATAGCAGTACACCTTTGCAGTACGAGTTTCGTTGTCAATATCTACATGATCAATTTCAGCTGGTTCTAATGCGTCCATGATCATCAGCTCCTGGTCTTCTGGGTTGTTTTCAATAATATCGACTTTTTCTTGCATGGTGGTAGAAATCTCTCTAATTATATTGGTAATACGGACATTTTTCTTTCCTAAAATAGTTCCAACTGGGTCAATATTTTCGTCATCTTGGCTAGAAACCAATACTTTAGTTCGGCTTCCTGGCTCTCTCACTATTTTATCGATAGTTACTACACCTGATTCCACTTCTGGAACTTCGTTACGGATTATGGCTTTTACAAAATCATTATCAGTTCTAGAAAGTAAAACCCTGGAATTACCTCTGTTGTCTTCGTTTATATCCACGATTAGAGCTTTTACGACCTGACCAGGCTTAAATCTATCGATAGGTAAAAGATGTTCTCTGCTTAGGTATCCGGTTGTCTGAGCCAATTTTACAATATATCCACCTCTCTTGAAATAATCAACTTCTACACTAACAATGTCACCAATTCGGTCTTTAAATTTTTGCAATACTTTGGAATGACGAATTGAATTGATAGACTGAAACATCACTTGTCTAGCAACTTGACTGGCAATGCGACCAAAAGCGACTTCTTGATCAATAATTACTTGCTTGCGAACTTTTCCTCCTGCTTCAGCATTTGGATCGTACAATCTAGCATCGACCAAGGTTAATTCTTTAAGTGGATTTTCTACTTCATCAACAATTGTTTGAACTTCGTAAACGGTATATTTTTGGTGATTTAGGTCAAACTCAGCCTCATAGTTTTTGTCTTTATCCCCAAGTTCTTTACGATAAGCACTGGCAATTGCTTGCTCCATGGCTTTCATGACTTCATCTGGTTCGAGACCTCTTTCAATACAAACCATTTCGATTTGTTGCCTTAATTCTTCTTGATTTACTGACATAATATAATAATTTATTTAAAAAAAACTCTCCGCAAAAGCGAAGATCAATAATTTATTAAAATAACTTTAAAATAATTTTGTCAATGAGTAATTATTTAAGAACCTTTTTGTATCTTTTATAATTTCGAATTAAGACCAATTTCTTTGTCAGCAAATTTTATTTTGAAGGGTTTTTTTGAATCTAACTTGTCAGAAATATCCACCAACTGATTTTTTTGAGTAACTATGGCATAGCCTTTTTCTAGAATTTTTTGAGGATTATGCGAGTCAATTTTGGCAATCACAAGATTTAGGTCAGTTTTGTACTTTACTAGAGATACTTCAAAATCAGAATTTATATTAGCATAAAGATTTTTGGTCATTATTTTTGTGTTATAAAGGTTATTTTTGATAAGATATTTTAGGGAGTCAAATTTTTTGGTAGAGGTTTTATTTTCCCAGATTTGTTTTTGGATTAGGTTTTTTAGATTGTTCAAAATATTTTTGGTGTTATTTCTGACTTCACCAAGGAGGTTGTTTAGATATTGGTTTGTGACCTGTAGATTGTTTCGAGCTTGTTGAATTCTTTGGTAAATAGGGCGACTGCACAAGAGCCAAAGTTGATTGGTGGTGGAATAATAGGCTTTTTGTTTTTCCCAAAAAAATTGCCAAATTCGCTGATTCAAATAGTCTGTTTGACCCTTTATCTCATCTCTACTCAAAGAAACCAACTCAGCAGCTTGACTGGGAGTAGATGCTCTAAGATCAGCCACCAATTCAGACAAAGTAACATCTCTTTCATGTCCTATGGCTACAATTGT
>Ga0207418_100239_pt1 | contig 11816 bp, 4 predicted proteins | sample LakMenEpi05Aug08_FD_150669 | JGI IMG/M metagenome (GOLD analysis project Ga0207418, IMG submission 150669) | Freshwater microbial communities from Lake Mendota, WI - 05AUG2008 deep hole epilimnion (SPAdes) | ecosystem: Environmental > Aquatic > Freshwater > Lake > Epilimnion/Euphotic zone ...
AAGACTTGTAACTCTACCTGCACAATATTCTGGATCAGTTATTTCAAAATCTCCAATTTGATCTTCGTCAATATTTGTAATCTGACCTCCTTCACCACAAGCCATTGAGCCTAATTTGGTTTTAGCATTGTCTCCAATTTTAAATACGTATTCAATAGGATTTTTACTTTCAAAAGGACTGATAAATTTAGGTTTATCAGAGTTATCTAGCAGCATATTTCCTCCCAGGGTTACTAACCCAGCATAACCGGCTATGGTTAGTGCAGTTGCAGATATGCTTAAAAGTCCAAGCGACGCTCCTGCTGTAAACGGTGCAGCTACTACAGCGACTACTGAAACTACCAAAGCTACGGTAGTGGCTACTATTGCTACTGCACCGGCAACCCCATTTATGAGAATATCTTCTAGGGAATATTTTGTGTCTTTGCCTAGCAGGTGGTTTGGAATATCACCCAATCTATCCAAAATTCCAGGAATAGAATCAGGAATAGCCATAATACCAGATACAAACCCATCTTTAAAACTGGTTGCCTTTTTATTAACACAGTTATTACCATCAAAGACATTCCAATTCCAGTCACATGCGTTGGCTTGTTGTTCTGCTTCTATTTCCGCTTGTCTTTGTTCTTCTAGTATTTTGGCTTTTAGTTCTTCGTAGTCTGCTTTAGATTGTTTGTAGTTATCTATGCTTTTTTGGTAGCTGTCTTTGATGTTGGTGATTTCTTGGGTGGTTAAGAGGCTGGTATCACATTTTTTGTTTGCTGCTAGTGGACCTACAAAGTCTGTTTCTTTTCTAGCTCGATTCCATTCGTTTTGTTGTACACAGCTTGAGGCTTGGTTTTTAGCTTCGGATTGTGCTTGAAGTTCGGCATTGACTTGGGTTTGGATGAGTTCTGGCTCATATGTTTGGCAGGATTTACTAAAGCCTAGATCTGGAAGTGGGGTGTTTGGATCTGTGAGGTTTTTGATGTGATCTTCAATGGTGGATTTTTGATTGTCATTTAGGCTACACTCCCCATCCCTAGGTGGTCTCACTGGAGTACTCACAGACCTACAAACACTAGGACTTTGGTTGGTAGCTCTATCAATTAGATTAGTACAAAAGGTAAATGTAGTTTCCCAATCAGAGTCATTATTAATATCTAAGGTTTTTAGGGTTCCGCTTCTTTGACCACTACTACCCAAGTTTCCAAATAGGCTGGAGTTTGTGTAGGGTTCACCTGCTACTGCTCCTGAAATAGTGTAGGGAGTATTTTTGTAAACAAAGTTTAAATTAGCCGAGAAATTAGGAGCAACAGGAGAAAGTGTATCTCTTTGAATCACAAAACAATTAACACCTATTTCATTGTCACTGCTATCAGCTGAGTTGTAACAGATTTGGTAGTAGCCGTCTTGGTTTAGTCCTGGTTGTCCGTCTCTATCAGCAGTTTTATCTCCTAGGTTGAAGGTGATGGTGTGTTTTTGGTCTTTATTGTTGATTAGGGTTTGGGAGTTTGCTAGTTGTCCTTGGTTGTCGATTAGGAAATATTCTACGCCTGCTAATTGTTCAGTAGTACCATTTAGGGTTAGGTCTAGTTGGTTGGTAATTGCAGGTAGATTTCCTCTACCGTCTGAGTAAAAAGTAGTTTGCCCATTTTGTTTCCAGTCTATGATTGGATTAAACTTATTGGAGCTAGCTGAAGTTACATTAAAGAATTGGGGTTTGGTTTGGTCTAGTTCTAGTAGGTATTGTTGGGTGTATTCGCTTCGGTTTCCGCTTGGGTCTTCGTTTCTCCATTGGATTAGATACACTCCTTCGGCTGGGTTGGTTGCTCCAGGTTTGGTTTGTTGGCTACTGTTATTTAGAGCATTTTTAGCTTTTAGGGCGTTGTAGAGGTCTGTGAATTTTACTTCTACTTGCCACAAACAGTGGTTGTTTGATCTGGTGATTGTCTCATCTGGAGCTGTTAAAATATTTCTTTCTATTCCGTTTTGGTCTTTGGTGTCGCAGACAGTTGGGTTGGTCTCAGTAGCTAAAATATCTACATTATTTACTACCAGTATCGGATAAGTATTTTCTTCAGCGGTTCCAAAAAATATTACCGAATTGTCTTTAAGGGCATAGTTTTTTTGGTTGTCGATTTCTAGGAGTCTGTTGTTGGCTGGCTGTAGGTTGGCCGGGACTCCAGTAGGGTTGGTAGTGCCTTTAGTAAGATCGTTTGGATCGACCGGTATTTTTTGATCCAAAATTCTTCTACCAAATCCGGTTAATTTTCCCCAAAGGTTTCTGTCTTGATACGGACTAAACGGTGTTTGGTTGTCCACCACATAGTTGGCAGTAGTTTGGGTGGTGTTTCCGGCTCTGTCAGCGATTTCGATACCTACAGTATAAACACCTTCACTGGCATAACCTTCAATCTGAAATATTCCACTGGCAGCAGTATACGGATCAAACTCAGTTGGCCTGTTTCCGGCGTTTTGAGTTGGGTCTAGTTTATACCTAAACTTTTCGCCAGGGTTGGTGATTTGCCCATAAGATAGCTGTTCGTCTGATTCTAGCTCAACTTCTACCGTATCTCCACCTTGCCTATAAAATCCGTCCGGTAGTCCACTTCCGTTGTCACACCAAACTGAGTTGGGAGTTGAAGATAAATTTGTTTGGTTAAAGATTGAAAGACTGTTGATTACCGATTTTGAAGGTGTTGGAGTTCCAGCTAAATTCACAAAACTTCCAACTTCTTGCTCACATAAATACTTGGTTACAATTTCGGTGTGGTTGGTGTTTAGGTTTCTGAGGGTAGTTAGTTCCGGAGCTTGGGTGTCGATATGCAAAATGGTGTCCAGGCTACTTTCAACAACCTTGGTGCCTTTGGTGGCGATAACTTTTAGAGACTTTTTGGAGGTTGGAATATTTGGGTCAAAATCTGCAGTACAACTAAAAATATTGATTTCGGTAGTGATGGTTGTACACACGGTTTGCCCAGTAAGGGTATCGATAATTTGAATATTGGTGCTGGGATCCGCTACGCCTTTGATCTCGACTTTATAAGAATTAGCGTAATATTCTCCATCAAAAATTCTAGTATCTTGGTTTTGGTTATCAATAATTTTATCAATATCGTAGATAATCGGCTCAGTCAAAATATTGCTATCAATCCAAAATGGTGCCTGCAAAGTTTGCTCGGTATCGCCCTTTCTACCCACAAAATCGATAGCGTAAAGTCCACCAGCCAAATTTGGAGTGGGGTAAGAAATATCCCAAACGCACTGCACCTCATCACAAATCTCAGTTTGTGGATCACCATTTGCATCAACTGGAACATCAGATCGTAAATTTTTGGTGTATTCAAAAGGTGCGTTATCAATCCAGCCGATATTTTGAGACAATTCAGTGCCATCAAGTTCGGTACGGTTGGTGAGGTCGCTGTAGCTGGTTTTTACATATTGGGTGTCTTTGGTAACGGCGCTACGAATGATCAATTTTTTAGCTAAACTAAGCTGTGCTTCCAAATCCGCTTTAATAAAATCCTTGATAACTGGGTCAGTTTCAGCTAGCCAATCGGCATAAAGTTTGTTGATTTCAGTTACAATTTCAGCTTTGTTTATACCCGAATAAGTCGGAATTACTTTTACTTCCACAAATGGATCCACGGGGTTGTTTCGCACAAAAACTTGATTGCTGGGTATTCCTTCGTTTCCAAATTTATCTACAATTGTAGCCTGAATAATGTGGTTGGTTATGCCCGGATTGTTGGGATCAGAAGAGATTTTGGGAAGGCCTACGATACTACTAAAAAACCCTGATTTATCTACCGAGACCACCTGTTCATAATCGCAGCTGCTTGGTAAACCAACGGTATCCACACACACTCGAACCTGCACATCTTCCAAGTTTTGACCAGCAAAAAGATTAGCCTGACCCTGCACTTCCAAAACTCCTTTGGTGGTGATAAATGGCGAGTTTGCAGTTGCTCCTGATGGGTAAGTAATAAATACTCCAGCCGTAGCCGTGGTGATGTTACTAAAAGCCCCGCTAAGCAGTGGAAGGTTAGAATTATCAACAGTATCGAGATCAAATTCCCAAACATAATTCCCATCCAAAAGCCAATTTCCGTTGTCATCTTTACCGTCAAAAATGGTAGCTGGCGGTAGTGAGTTTGCCCCGCTGATAGTTCGCACAATTTCCCCGTTTTGGTTTTTAATTACAAATTTCCATTTATCTACCAAAATTCCATCATCAGGATTATTTGGATTGCTCGCACTTGCCTGAAAATATATCCCGTCTTGCCTGCCATTTCCGTCGGTTGAGATAAAATTGGTACCGTATTGTTTGCCGGCATTTTCATCTGCATACCAAGCCAAATCCACTGCAAATAAATTTACCGAAATAGTTTTGGTTTGGTTCAGAGTATTTCCGGCAGTGTCTGTTATCGAAATCTGATTTTTGTTGATAACAGTTGGGTTTGTAGCCAAGGGGTCGCTAATACTATCTTGAAGTAAATCCACTGACCAAGTACAAATTGGATTTGTAGTTAAATCTGAATTATCAAAATCTTGTTCCTCATTACAAACAATATTAAAACTTGATTGAATATAGGAATCGGAGGTTAGAGAGTCAATATTTGCACCGGATAAAGTTTGCCCAAAGCTACCAGAATTTGCCTCATCCAAGACCACTTTTACTCCATAAGTTTCTTCACTCAAACTCAAAGCTTGCAATTGATCATTGGTTAATTTTAGAGTGGCACCTTGTTCTCCCCTACCCTCAAATCTCACTTTTTTTCTAGCAAAAATTGAACCCTCACCTGGCAAACTGTTTTGCAAAAAGGTGTGTGAGTCTAGGTTTAAAATCACACCATCGTTACTAAAATCATTTCCGGCTTTGTCTTTGCCGATTAAAACAAATTTCCACTGACCATCGGGTTGAATATCACTAGTAAAATTGTAATTTATACTGCAACTCGGTTGCCCTGTTACAAAATTCCCAGCTCCATTATCGACATCCGTACAAGTAGTTGTGAAACTTCCCAGCGGGCTTGAATTCGCTCCATTTATCACCAAACTAACCTCTTCATTTTTAGAATTTACGAGCTTTAGATTGATACTAGCATTATCAATTCCAGACTGACCGTTACCTGCTAAATTTGGATCAGAAATCACAAAACTAATATTTGGTCGGCGATTTTTACTGAGGATATTTTCTCCCGAAACTGGGATATTTTGAGTATCAAATTGAATTGAATCCACCGCTGGAATTTCCGTTTCCCGAATAACAGTTAGCTCTTTTTCTTGAATATTTTTGACCGAATCAGTTGAGCGAAATGCAAACAAATTGTTACCCAAATTTAAACTATAATTTTTCTTAAAAAAATAATCTTCATTTTGGAGATTAAAAAAATCTAGGTTTGCAAAATTGCACTGATTGTTGGTTTTTTGGCACTCTTCGAGGCTCACTAAATCTTGAGAAAAAACTTGCCCGGCGATTTCAATTTCAGGTTTATTGGTGAAGGTGTTTTGAGGTGGAGTGGAGATGTTAATTTGCCCGGGAGTGTTGTCGATTGTGATTACCAATTCATCATTTTTGGTCTCGTTTCCGGCTTTGTCTTTAGCTGCAATCACCACCTGATAAGTTCCATCCGCTATTGTTTGTGAGGTTTCAGAAAGTCCAGCAAAGATCTCGTCAAAGTTGCTTGAAATTCCATTTTTAGAAGTAGTTTTATCAAGTCCGTTCGCAAAATCAAAAACCGGATAAGTTGCCACCACATTTCCAGAAATTAGATTTTTAAGCTGATATTCCACTCGTCCCAAATTCAATTCATCAACTGTCCAAACTACCTGAGTTGAATCATTAACACCATCTTGGTTGGCGGTAGAAAGTCGTACAGAATTTAGATCAGTAGAATTTTGTCTTAGGGTTTTGGCAGAAATTACTGGAGCTGTGGCGTCCATAATCGTACCCACAGGAGCTGAGAAATTGGTCTTGTTTGCCCTGTCAGGTTTGGAAGGATCAACAGTGTCTTTTGCTCTGACCGTGAAAAAATATTTTTTGTTATCCTCCAACTGTCCGAACCCAAAAAATGAACTATCCTGCCACATTCCTGGAGCATTTGGCCCAGCATCTCCGCTACTGGAACAGTGTACAAAATCACTATCTGTAGCAGTAGCCGAAGTACCACCTGCAAAAGGAGTGCTACTATTTGGATCGAGTCCATCAGTCCGACAAAAATCGTATTTGGTAGGATTGCTGAGGCTATTGGTATCTCCTACCGAATTGGCGTTTACCATCAGCTGATCACCAGCCGAAAACTCAGCTAAATTTTGAATAGTTACCGGTAGCGGAGCCGTTGTATCAACCTTCACAAAAGCTGAATTGGAGTTGCTAACTGCCCCGAGTCCATCTACACTGCTAGCGTAAACTCTATAATAACCATCACTCAAAAACACCGCCTGATCAAAATCCGCTGTACTACCCCAACCTACTGTTTTACTAGTACCGACTACTGCAGAACCACCTGGAGGTACATTTGCTTCAAAGAAAATAGTCGAGCTAACATACTGCCCCGGAGCAGCGTCCGGATCTCCAAAATTACCAAATCGAATTCGTACATTACAACCCGAATTTTTCACACAATTTTGAGTTAGATCATCTGCGGTTGTGGCTGGATTGTTTTCTCGCACTACTCCTCCAATATATGATTCTCCTCCATGAGCATCATTTGAACTTAAAAAATTTGAATCCAAAACCGGAATATTCGGCGGATTATTTAAGGTGTATTCGATGGCAATTTTGGGGTAACTATTAGCTCCGCACCAAGTTGGTGAGCCTCCGTTTAGGGTAGAAGAATCGTTTCTGCTAGAACAGTATGATCCACCGCTACCAGTGCTTGGCGATCGAAGGGCAATTCCGTAGTTAGCAATTCGATTAGCGTAATCTCCATTTTGCAAAAATCCAGTAATATCAATATTTACCGCGTGTGAACCGGGAGCTGAATAAACCTGATTTGAGTTGGCTACAAAACCAGGAGACCCCCAAGAGTTTGTACCACCCGTTGACCAATCCCCAGCCAAAACCGAAGCATACACATTGTGTCCAAATCCGGTCATGGATTCGCTATACTGAAAAAGCTCCAGCCTTGCACTAGTTATAATAGCACCTGAGGGTAAGCTAGGGGCATCGAATTTGATCAGTGAATAATTTAACTCATAATTATACCCAAAACCAGCAGACAAATGATCCCGAAAAAACTGATTTGATCCATTTTGAGTGATGATTTTTTCTTGCCCGTTGCCAGTCCACGCATACGAACTAGCTTCCACTGGAATAGGTTGTAAGCTAATTGAAATCACCAAAAAAAGCTGACTAACAAGCACCACCAAACTAAAAATTGTGCTATTTTTAACAAACAACCTCTTAGAAAAAAAGTTTAACATAACTCAAAAACCACCATATTTTTAGCCTTATGTCAAAATCCCAAACCACCTAAAAACCTCTATTTAAAAACACAAATGTCTAATTTTTTTGTTTGAGATGGGGGTATAATGAATAGTAAAAAACTAAAAGTGAAAATAGGCTTAGGCGATACTATCAAATCATTTAAATTGCATTTTCAAAAACAAATTGTAGAGGCGATTAACTGATCGCCATTGTGATAAGCTCATTAAAAAGTGAATTCTTCAAATTTCAAATTTTTGTTGTTAGGATTCAAACTATCCAACTCCCATTGCAACGGGTTATTATGAATATACTCCCTAATTGTATCCAAATCTTTCTCATTTCGAATAACATGATCGTAAAACGATTTTTGCCAGATTTTGTGATAATTAAAAGTCTTTTGTTTAAAATAAACTTGCAACAATGGCGACACGGTGGTCGCCTCTACAATGGATTTTTGAAAATGCAATTTAAATGATTTGATAATATCTCCTAAATTTTTTTCTTTTTGAATTATTTTAGAAATTGGCGTATCCAAAAAATCAATTATGAAATGTACATGATTTGGCATAATAACCCAATCGCTCAAAATAATATTTTCATAAATATCCGTTAAATTAATCAGTGATTTTACACATAATTTTGTAATTTCCACAGAGGGATCGAGGGTATTTTTTTCAATAGTAGAGGCGACCACCGTGTCGCCATTTATCCCAATACCATTTAAAACCATATCGAAAATTTCAATTCTACCCTCCACACAAATCGTCACAAAAAAGGAATTGTTGGAATTATAAACCTCTTGTACGGGTAGGCGATTGGGCTTTCTGGTAAATTCAGCTGGCATAACGGGTTGTAAATGGTAGATTATAACTTACGAACAAGGCTAAATTTGGTTGTAGCGGAGAATTTTAATTCTCCATCATTTGGATAGTATCTTTGTAGAGGCGATTTTATATCGCCATTGTGTCGGTTGAACTCTGCGATTATTTCTAAACGAATAGTGAAAAATATTTATTTTATCTGACCAGTTAATTTTGCTAATAAAAGACCAATTCCAATATCAAAACCTTTATCCATTAAAACATCTAATACATATTTAAACTTGTTTTTATCTTTTTTTTTGTATTGCATCTTCTAATTCTTTCAATTTTTGTTCTATTTCCGGATCTTTTTCAATTTCGTCTTTTATACTAATTGATTGGTGAGAGTGGGGTGATTGTATTGTTATATTACTACTATTTACACCTGAAATAACATAAATGTTTGAATCTGTCTTTTGCGGTTTAATTTTTATATTCTTAATCTCTATTGATATACAACTTAGTTCTGGATGACCATTAACACTTCTATCTAAATAATCATAAGAAATCACCTCATATTCCTCAGTTATACCAGCTTTGTTTGTGTGTTTTATTGTATCTCCAACCTCCATTTTAACAGAAAAAATATCTTTGTTCGGAAGCTTATAATTTTTAATTACTATTTTATTATTAGAGCTATAAACTCCACAACCTTCAATAGTAAACTGTCCTTTTGATTTGTTTACAATTATTATAGTTTCAGTAGCGTCTTTATAAAATGGGTGCATATATTATTATTTCACTGTTATTTATTCATTATTAACTATCCCCCTACCTCACCCGCTGGCAATATTTATCCAAAAACGGTCTAAAAATTCTACTTACTGGATTGGCTTTGACTTGTCCAAACTGAATCCTGGAATCCGCCGCGATTAGGTGCAAATATTTCTTGGCTCTGGTCACTCCCACATACGCCAGCCTGACTTCTTCTTCCATACCGTTTGGCTCAAAAAGACTATTTTGATGTGGCAGAATTCCATCCTCCACTCCTACCAAAAAGACACTTTCAAATTCCAAACCTTTACTTTGGTGCAAACTCATCAAGTTAATTTTGGGTTGAGTCCCATCCAAATCATTGTCAGCCTGAGACATCAAACTAACTTGAGCTAAAAATTCGGTCAGTCTGGTTGGCAAATCACGGTCGTTTTCTTGATCAAATGGATACATTAGGGAGTACAATTCACCAATGTTTTCAAGCCTGGTTTCTCGCTCGTCTTTGTTTGGATATTCCTTTTTGAGGTAGTTATTGTAACCACTTACGGACAACAAATTTTTGGTAAAATCAATTAAATTAGTTTGCCCTTCCCAAGCTTCTGTAATGGCGGATAAAAAGCTGTCCACCTGAGCTTGAATTCTGGGGGTAAGTTGCACATCGTTGGTGTCCAAATAAGCGATAATATTTTGCAAAGTCTTCGGTCCAACTCCATCCAAAACCAGTGGTAAAAATCTACTAAAACTGATTATATCTTCAGAATTAATCAAAAATTTAAGTAAACTCAAAACATCTTTGATTTCCTTTCTATCCAAAAATCTTGTCCCTGAAACCAACCTATAAGGCAAACCATTTTTGAGGAAAGTTTCTTCCAAACTTCGGCTTTGAGAGTGGGTTCGATATAAGACCACGCAGTCGTTTAATTTGGGTAAATTTGACCAATCAGCCTTGGGTAAATTCCAAGATTGGGTTTGGTAAGTGCTAAAAGTTGTCGGTTTAAAATCTTCAGTTTCCAGATAAACATCAAACATGCTACTGACTGGATCGTTGGCTTTTTGGACAGGTTCTTTTTTGATAAAATGAGTTGGCTCATCAAAATAATCCTCAACCTCCAAAGACAAATCCCCATCAACTTTTTCCTCCTCAGGTTTTTGCACATATTGCTGATAAAGCTGCCTAATAATATATTCAGATTCGTCCTGTTCATTTTTGGCTAAGTAATATTTTACTCCTAATTTATCAGGATTTTCGGTAAAAAGCTCCTTCTTTTTTTGTTTGGGATTGTGACTCAAAACCTTTTCAGCTAGATCCAAAATCGGTTGGGTGGAGCGGTAATTTTGGTTTAGGATAATTTCCTGGACATCAGAATATTGCTTATGAAAATTCAAAATAATCTCCACTTTTGACCCCCGAAATCCATAAATACTCTGGGCGTCATCACCCACCACAAACAAGCTTCGACTGGTGCCATCAAGCATTTGCTCCGGAGCAAGGAGTTCAATAATCCTAAACTGAGCCGGATTGGTATCCTGAAACTCGTCCACCAAAATATGCTTCCATCGATCTTGCAAAACCTCCCGCACCTCTGGGTAGTTTTCTAGCAGCACAAAATTTAAGAGGATCAAGTCGTCAAAATCCACCACCTGATTTTGCTTTAATTTTTCTTCGTATTTTGCATAAACTTGATGAAAAACCGGTAAATATTCTTGGCTTAATTTACGGCTATCTTTGCTAAGGAGTAACTCCTGTTTGCACTTGGAAATAAAATAACTGATCAAGCTTGGTTGCAAGTTTTTTTGATCCACATTCATTTCTTTGAGAATATCTCGGATAATTTTTTTCTGATCATCGATATCTAAAATAGAAAAGTTTTTGGAAAGCCCTATGCTATCTCCAAATTCTCGCAAAATTCTAACTCCCAAAGAGTGAAAAGTACAAAGCAGCGGGTTTAAATTATAGTCATTTTGCCAAGGTGGAACTTTGGGTAGATTTTGCCCAATCGAAACCAAAAGTTTGTCCACACGGTTGTTCATTTCTCGGGCTGCTTTGTTGGTAAATGTCAGACACAAAATTTGTCCTGGAACCGATCCGGTTTGGATAAGCTGAGCTACTTTTCGGGTTAATACCGAGGTTTTACCGCTACCTGCCCCAGCTATCACCAAAGTTGCTGGAGAATTTGAAGTTACGGCTTCGATTTGTTTTTGATTAAGTCCTGCGGTGATTAAATTACTTTCTGTCACGATTTTAAAAATTGGTTTGGTTGGAATCTTTAGCTTGAGTCTCTAGCTTATCTTTTTTGGCAAGTACAAATTTGATCAAATCATGCACCGACGATCTGATGGTTTGGAGATAATCTTTGCTTTCTACGCTGTGATTAAAATCAGCTCCGTGGGTGGGAGACACCAGACTCACTTTGGTCAGATAAGTGTGATCACCAAGGTGCTTGTTTTGTTCGATATGCACAATGATGTTATCGATTTTAACAAAGTTTTGTTCCAAAAGATTGCTTTTTTTAAGATCCTCAAAGATTTCTTGTTTTAGAGTCTGAAATTGAGGTGGAAGTTGTTTTTCCAGATCGTGTGGGGAATATTCAAAAATAATTAGAGATTGAGATTTAGACATATAAATTTTTTAACTTACAAATCTAAAAATGTTTATCCAAAATGGGCAAGCCCAAAAAAAACTAACCCAACAAACTGTTTAAGATTTTTTACAATCTCAAATCTAATCTTGAAAAACTACAACTCTAACTTTATTATTTTCTTGTTCAAACTATTACACTTTTTTAGCTTATACTAGTTCCGCAAACCGTTAATACGCCAAAGTCCGT
>Ga0207418_100254_pt1 | contig 10807 bp, 12 predicted proteins | sample LakMenEpi05Aug08_FD_150669 | JGI IMG/M metagenome (GOLD analysis project Ga0207418, IMG submission 150669) | Freshwater microbial communities from Lake Mendota, WI - 05AUG2008 deep hole epilimnion (SPAdes) | ecosystem: Environmental > Aquatic > Freshwater > Lake > Epilimnion/Euphotic zone ...
GGCATACAAGTAGAGTAAGTGAATTTACCTCTACCCACTAAAAACAATTAAATTTACTTTTGGGAACTATATACAACGCTAGGGGATCTTACAGTTAAACTTAATTTTTTTTCATTGAGCATAAATATAATTTAATTTTTATACAGAGTTTTATTTTATTGTAATAATAATGTGTTTAAAAAGTTTTTCGTTATGAAAATCCCGAAACTGCATAATCAAAAAACAATTTGTATTTTTTGTCAATTCTACGCATAAATTTAAAATATGTATATAATCTTTTAGATTACTTTTTGGTGCAAAAATTTGCAAACCACTAAAAGAATTGCTGCTATACCCCACCCATTTTATAAAACAAAATGCCAAGTGTTAATACCGTTGAAGATATTAGTATATTAATTGCAAGCAATGAAAAGCTCAATCTTTTTTCTTCGATCCTCTGCTAAGTTTTACTAACACTGAAATTAACAGTTCTGTAAGTCCTGCTGGGATTAGGGAGATTATGAAACTGGCGATTGCGGATCCAAAAACTGTACCTACTTTGTACCCTGCAAGTTCTGCATCTGAAACTCCACCAGCTAGATAATCTGGAGTCCTGTAGGTCATATTTGTAAGCATAATTAAGGAAATTATTGTGCCTAATATTGCTGTGTAGATTGCTAGGATTAGGAGAAATCTTTTTAGGTGGTGCATAAATATAATTAATAGTTAAAGGTTAGCTTTTCATTTTTTTTATTAAATTTGAATTCATATTTTCTAGTCTTAAAATTATTTTTGATCCAACATAGTCTTTGAAATTGGGAAATCTATCTCTATAATACTCATTCCAGTAGCTAATTATTTTTGATTTTAATATCAAATAGTAACTCTGATTTTCTCTAAAAAACAAATCTAAATATGGATAAATTCTATCGTTTTTTTCAATTATTTCTAAAATTTCTATTATATATTCGCCTATTAGTAAAACAATAAAGGGGGTTGCTTCATATCTTAAATTATCACTAGCTAGTATTTTTTTTAAAAACTTTTCTCTAATATATCCATCAGAATGTCTTGTCATCATATAAATATATTCAAAATCTGAAGTGTCGATTGGATCTTTATAAATACGATACGGAATGGATACATTTTTACCATTAATTGAAAATAAGAATTTTTGAGTCATAATTTTTATATCAATATAATTACTGTCTTTTAAAATAAAAATGTTAATCTTGTAATAATTCTTTAATTTCACTGACCATTTGTTTATCGATTTTACCATTTATTTCAGGACTTGCTAGCCAGTTTAAAACAGTTCCAACTTCATTTGTATAAATAATGAAATCGTCTAAATCAATTTCAATAAGTTTTGCCCATTTTGATATAATTTTATCTGATATTTCACCCTTTTCAAATCTTTTAATTATATCTAATAAGTTTTGATTTGTGAGTTTCTGTTCTTGGTTTTTAACTTTAAAACTGTTTAAATTTTCTACTATTACATCTAAATTATTTGGTTCAGATAGATTTAAAATTTTTAACAACATTTCTGATTGGTTATTCATAAGTACATTTATTCTTTTATCATATTAATTCTTAAGTATGAATTAAACTCATCAAACCTTTTGTCATACATAACTGTATGAAATACATTGTATTTTTCTGTACTTAAACTCTCTAATTTCCTATTTAAAAACCAAGGATAAGGCTCAAAATGACCAGTATCAATTGCTTTGGTATTAATAATTATGTCTGGAGGGGTGAAAACAACTAAACTATCTATTTCTTCTAATGAAAAATCAGTAAATATTATATCTTTTATATCCTCTTTTTTAAGATCATTGTGTTTATCTAATTGAATCGTTGCTTCTGGCAAAACATTAAACTCTGAGTATGTAGCTATTTTAACCAACTCTAGAATTCGAATCGTATTTTTAAAAACATCTGTTTTCCAATTTTCACTCAATAAATCAATATGAAATGATATTCTTCCTGAATTATCAAAATCAGCTTCTTTAAACTTTAAAATAAATTCTTTATCAATATTGGCGTGAAACATATTAGTTAATTTAGGTTTAATATCCGGACGGAATTGTCCAACCATTCTCAGCTAGCCAGTCTTTTTGAGCTTTGGTAATACTAAATGTATTAGGTGGTTTGTGTTTCCAAGTACCGTCAATATTTAAAGCAATGTTTTCATCTCCATTAAAGTGAACGTGCATTTTCTCCTGAACGATGCCAGCACTATTAATAGTTTCTTTATCAATTCTAGAAATTCCTTTCGGTGCTTTGCCTGTTTGTATTTCTTTATTTAATTGATTCGCAGATTTAATATTCCCACAAGCACTCGCCTCAACCCCATTCACAACCGCCCAAGCAAACTCAAGAATATTACTAGGTGGAGAAATGACATTGCTACTGACACAATTTGGATCAAAATCAAATATATCAGGATTAGTTGTATTCAGTCCCGACTTTTTCTTCACCCCAAGTCCATTACCTTCCAACTCTGGCAATTTTACAGTGGTTTGTCTTTTAGACAAGTTGAGGTTTTCCCCATCACCCGGTTTCCATCTAACCGCTCTAGTTATTATTTCTAAAGTTACAATTCCTCCAAGTATATTTCCAAGACAACCAACACCATCTTTTGCCATCACAAAACCATATTCAGATTCTTTGTAATTTCCTTCTCCACAGCCAAACCTGATTAGGTTAAAATTAAAGTTTTCATATCCATCGTATCCTCTTTGATTTTTGGTGGTGTCAAAAATATTCATAAATTCACCGCTGTAAGGATCTTTAAATAGATTGATTATACCTAGTGGAGAGTTATCAAATCGCTCTTCAAAAGTGTATCTTTCTTGGTAGTTTGGATCGATTCTTCCACCTGTTAAATCTCTTATTCCATCTGAAAAAGCCTTTAAAAGTGGATCAAATAGCAATGAATCTACCATGGTAAATGTTGCTTTGACCGCATTTATACCTCCATTTATGAACCCTCCTACAAATCTATTTACACAGTTTTTTCCTTCCCACACTTTGATATTCCAATCACATCTTAGCTCTTCTTGAGCTTTAGCTATTTCGTCCTTAATGATTTGAGTTTGTTCATCTATATGCTCTTTTAGGGCTTCTTTGGTGAAGGTTAGTTTTTCTGAAGTAGCCTCGTCTTGTTTTTTACTTAAATAGTCATATGTTTCTTTACCAATACTTTGTTCATACCCTGCACAAGATTCGTAATCTATCATGATTGTATAGTTGGACTCCATGGTTGGAATAGAGTCGGGTTTTTGTTCTACCGAAAGTTGTTTGTTTATATTTCCACTAAAACACTCAGTAGCTAGACTTAGATTTTTTTCAAATTCTCCTAGCTGATCCTGAATTAGATTTGGCTCGTAGGTTTGGCAGGAACGAGATATTCCAAGAGTGTTGTACAGATCGTCGGTTTCTAATTCTCCTAATTGGATTTGGTTGTATTTTTGTTTAGCTTGATCTCCAAGACTACACTCCCCATCTCTAGGAGGTCTCACAGGAGTACTCACTGATCTACAAACATTAGGACTCTGATTACTAGCTCTATCTGTTAGATTGGTACAAAAGGTAAAAGTGGTTTCCCAATCAGAATCATTATTAATATCTAAAGTCTTTAATGTACCACCTCTTTGACCACTACTACCTAAGTTTCCAAATAGGCTGGAGTTTGTATAACCCTCACCACTAACAAAACCTGAAATAGTGTAGGGAGTATTTTTGTAAACAAAGTTTAAATTAGCAGAAAAATTAGGAGTAACAGGAGAAAGTGTATCTCTTTGAACTACAAAACAACTTGTACCTATTTCATTATCACTACTATCAGCTGAATTGTAACAGATTTGGTAGAAGCCATCTTGAGCTAATCCAATTTGTCCGTCTCTATCAGCAGTCTTATCTCCTAAACTAAAGTTAACACTGTGTTTTTGATCTTTGTTGTTAATTAGGGTTTGGGAGTTTGCTAGTTGTCCTTGGTTGTCGATTAGAAAATACTCTACATCAGCTAGTTGTTCAGTAGTACCATTTAGACTAAGATCTAATTGATTTGTAATAGCAGGAAGGTTCCCTCTACCGTCAGAGTAAAAAGTAGTTTGTCCGTTTTGTTTCCAGTCTATGATTGGATTAAACTTATTGGAGCTAGCTGAATTTACATTAAAGAATTGTGGTTTGGTTTGATCAAATTCTAGTAGGTATTGCTGAGTGTATTCACTACGGTTTCCACTTGGGTCTTCGTTTCTCCATTGAACCAAATATACTCCTTCGGCTGGGTTGGTGGCGTTAAATATGATTCCCGCTACCTGTTAATCTCAAAAACCAGCACCTAATAATTCACGGCAGCTTCCCCACCCCCTCCGCCAACCACTTCGTTCTGTCGGTTTCCCCTGAGTGGGGAGGTTTGATTGGTGAAACCAAATTTAATAGGTGATACACAGGACAATTATATTCGAGTTTCGTCTGTAGTTGGATTAGTGAAAAAGTAAAAACTAAAGTCCCAGTTTTTTAAAAAAGATGTCATTTCTTTGTTTCGCATCTTTGAGTAATTTATCCCAACTTATAACTTCAATATACATATTCATATTTGAGTTATATTTAAAATATCCATCATTATCGGGAGTTTTTGCATAGTCCTTAGTAAATTCAAGCCATTTTCTTACTTTTGCAGTTAACTCACAAATGATATAACCATAAAATGGAGTTGTATCTAAAACATTGATCGATCTATTTTTAGGTGTTTTTAACTCTCCTTCTGCAATTCTATTTCTATAGTTAATAATTTGCAGGATTGGGTCATCTTTTGGATTGTCAACAAAATCATCTCTTCCAGGTCTCTTTAGTTCATAAATAGTTATTGGGTTAGCGTATTCATTATCCATTCTGACAGCAATTATATCAGGTCTTTTCATGCTTTCCAAAGGCTCATCTGAGGATATATAATTTGTAAAATTTAGTCTTTCATCAATAATCCATAAATTATGATTTTCATAGCTAATTTCATCACTGTTAGTTCTCATGGGGTGTATAATACTGTGTAATAAATCTTCTTTCTTAAAACTTTCACCATCTTCAGCCTCTAAAGCTTTCCCCAAAAAATCTAATATGACTTTTCTTTCACTAACATATTTAGCAAGCTCTTCTTTATTTGCTTGGTTAAGCTGACTAAGGATCTCTTCAATTTTTTCTTCTTTATCAAATCCATTTTTTTCTAAAATAGTTCTTGCCTCATTTTTAACTTTTACCCTGTTTTCATATTGGGCTTTGTGAAAAACTTGCTCTAACTCCGCATCACTAGGTTTAATAGATAATTTACTATAATCTACGGACTCTTTGGAATTTTTATAATATGGATTACTATCTAAAAAATCCTGTACATATTTATCCCTCCTATCTGATAAATTTTTTAATTCTACACCAAGATTGTGCTTAACTATTTGAATGGTTTTTTCTATAATATCTTTTTTTGTTATCTCTTCGTCAAAAACACCAGCAGAATCTTCAGGCAAGTCAAAACGGGTTCTTTCTTGCGAAACCCTATCATCTAAAAAAGCACTTGTCACATAAGCTTTAATAATATAATTTTTTTCATCTTCAATAAATCGCTCGCTAAATAACTTATCAGCGGTACCCATAGAAATGTCTTCAACTTCTATTTTATGAGCAAGTAATGATATTTTGTTATTCTGATTATTAGGTGAATAAATCTTAAAAAGAGTGATTGTAAATTCACCACTTTTATTATTTTCATTTGGTAAACAAAATACTTCAGCAGTTATTTTTTGAATCTTATTACTATCAGCTAGATAATTATTAAGAACAATACTATCTTCATCATCATAAAGCGTAATTCTCGGAGTGTTTTGATCTTCATCTACAAAATACATTAAAATTTTTTCAAAAATTGACTTTGCTATCGTCTCTAAGTTTTTTTCTCTGAATTGTTTTTTTGGATTTAATTCGTTAAATATTATTTTCGTTTTTGTGTCAGTTTCAGTTGTTGGTTTAATTTTCAGATTTGATACAATATTTGTGTTACTCTCTTTGTTAAAATCAAATGTTAATTTTTTATATACCCCATCTATATAGGTAGATTCAACACTAACATTTTTAAAAAATTTTAGAAATATGAAACGACCAACCCCTTTACCTCCATATTCTCTTTTTAGATCAGAAAAAGCAGTGTCAAAAGAGTTTTTATTCTCCTCATTAAACCCTATACCATTATCCTCAATTTCAAAACCTATTACATCAGGCTTGCTATCATCAATAGTATTTTGATTGCTACGAATCATTTTTATTTTGATGTATCCATCATTTCTTTTTGTCTTTGCAATAGCATAAACTGAATTTGTAATTGACTCAATAATTGGCGAGTAAATTGTGGTCTTCTCCCTTAAACTATTAACAAGACCAGATACTTGAATTTTACTCATACAAATTTAAATTTAAATAATCATTTTTTTCACCAATCAGTCAACAGAACAGCAATCTCAAAAAGTCACTACTTCTTTTTAGGTAAAAACCTATTTATTAAAAATCCTAAACCTAAACAGATTAAAAATCTGATTAAATAATCAAATACTATCTCACTTCCCGTTGAAACAGTTGGTTGGATGAAAAGGATTGCCAGGAATAGGGCTGTGGCGATGAGAATTGGGCGAAGGGTTGATTTGGGCATATTGTTTAAGCTTCATTTTTCCAAAACTTATTAATTTCAGAAATTTGTATTTTTGACTTTTCTCCAATGTATTTTTTTGAATAATTATATAAATCAGAAAAGTTTTTATTTGTTAAGTCCTCTAAAAAGCTAATTGTAGCAGCCTCCTGTAAATTTTGACTTCCATGATTTAGAGTGTTCTCAATAATATTCATTATTTTTTCAATTTTTTGTGCCTCAAGGCTACCATCTTTAAAAGATTTTAAAGTATATTCAAATAAAGCACTATACACACTACCACAAGTCGTTTGATCTGTATTTTCATCGTTAATATTAGTAATTTCCAAAATTATTTCTGGGAATCCTTCTTTAATAAATTTATAGTAGTTCATAATTAATTTAGTGAGCTTCTAACAAAACAGTCCAATTTTTGCCTAAAGGTTCTTGTAAATAAAATCTTATTTTTAATAAATATTTTTTAATATCTTCAGGCTTATTAAATATTTTAAAGTTTTCTTGTTTTGCTATAAAAAGATCAATTTCACTTATTAAAAACAATATTTCCTCTTTTTCATTAATTTGGATAGGGTTAAAAAACCACCTAAATAAATATTTGGTGCTAAGGTCAGACTCTTTTATTTTTTCATATATCTCGTCCGTATCTTCGCCACCTTCAGTGTCTATTAAAAAGTCATTTTTACCGATTGTTTTACCTGTATAAATTCGTGAATTTTTGTCGTACATAATTAAATTGGATAAGCACTTAGTATGTCTCCATTAGGAGAAAAGACTATTCTTAAAATTGACGTTGGTCTGTTGTTTGTTGTACCAATAGTTCTGCCCATATCTATCTTTTTAAGGTAGTTTCCTTGAGATATACTTTCTTCAATAGGTGGTTTTTGTAAACCTTCTTCCACTAAGCTTTTAATGTTAATATTTTCATTAAATTTACTTGCTTTAGGCGAAGTTCCAAAACCGTGTCTTTCTTGAATATGGTCTATATCAATTTTACCACTAAACTCAGGAATCCTCTTCAATCCAGTATCAGGATCTATATCAGTAACTTTAACTTTCCCAAACTCGTCCACCTCATCCACATAATTTACTGTCTTCTTCAAATCATCAATACCCTGAGTAACCCCGGAAACCTTGTTTGTAGTTCCAGGTTTAAAGTTCTTACTCACCAAACCCACTGCTCCAGTTAGTATAGCCCCGGTTAAGAGTTGTCCTCCTTGATAACTCACACACTCTATTGCGTCGGCTTCCTTATTCCCACAAGCAAACTCTTTAGGATCTAAAAGCTTTCCATTCATCACAGAACCTCCAATGTAACTAAGCACATTTCCTACTAGGTAGGCAGTGGCTAATCCTACTCCTGTTGCCACCGCTCCAGCTCCAATTGCTCCTCCTACAAGTGTTGTTGCTAATCCTCCTGTAAATACTGTTGCTGCTACCACTACTGCAGTTGTAACTACTATAGCAGTGTTTTGTTTCCAATCTCCCATGTCATAACCAAAGTTATCTTGAAGAAGACTTTTGTTGTTTTCGTAGTTGTTGCCGATTTGATCTAGTGAGCAAGAGGTTCCTGTAACACATCCAAAGGCGGTTTGTCCTACTGCAGCAACTAGGTTGTAAGCATTGGCGTTTAGATTGATAACTGCTCCTGCTACTGTTCCGATTCCGTTTATGACTGCTCTAGCTCCGTTGCTGGCTCCATTTTGAACACTGGTGAAGTTGTTAACTATATTTTCGTGGATTGGTTTTTGGTTGAAGAGGGATTGTATTCCACTTATTGCTAGGTTTAGAGGTGCTGTTCCTACAGCCATCACATAACCTATTGTTTCTCCTGCGTAATATACTCCTTCAGCTATTCCTTCTCGTACACAACTTCCTTTTTCCCAAGGGTATTTGTTCCACTGGCAGTCTTGGGTGGTTCCTCTTTGGTAGGTTTGTTTGACTTGGTCTATGTTGGCTTTGATTAGGTCTTGGAAGGATTGGGTGTTTCCTTCTTCGCCTACTTGTAGGTTTAGTATGTCTTTGTTGGCGTTGCATTGACTTACCCAGCTGTCTAACTCACTGCTGGCGGAGTTACCACTTCCTTTGTTTTGGGAGTAGTCGTTTAGTTTGTTTTGTATGCAGGTTGCTGAGTCGGTGAGTTCTTTGGTGTATTGGTCTTGTTTTTCTTGAAGTTCTTGATTTTCTAGGTTTGATTTCTCATTTTCTGCTATTATTTCGGCTACTACTTTTTGAGCTTGGTCTGAGATTAATATTATTTTTTCTTCATTTTACTAATTCTTGAACTCACAAACTCAATAATAGCAGCGATAATTAAGGCAAAGATAATTCTGCCAACTACATAACCTACGATATAGTCATTATTTTTATCAGTAAAGTCAGCTTGTACGAGTAAGTTGAAGACAAAATACAGGATTACTGTGTAGATTAGGATTTTTTTTGGTTGCATAGGGTGTGATAAAAATAGTTTCTTTAAATTCGATTATAGCTCTAGTGCCATAATCAAGTCTTCATATTTATCTAATTTATTTATATCAATAATTTCAGGTTCATTATCCCTAATCGCATAAAATCTAATTGAGACAGAAGGATTTGTGTTTGGGTTATGTAAAACACTAACTATTCTAAACTTTGCCCCTGCAAAACTTTCTTGCAATACAACTTTAATACTTTTCATTATTTTAATACTTTTCCAAACTAGAATTTTATAATTATGTGAATTATCAATTAAAAATATTTCATTATTTTCCCATTCAGATTCTGTTAAATCGCTATAAGATAGATTATTCTCTAACAAGTTTTTTCTAAATGCTAATTTATCTAAATAATAAGCTTCTTTATATTTAGTTATTTTAGGAAATATCAGTTCCCCCGAAATACCCAATTCTAAGTTTTCCCAATACTTTAAATCTTTACTTTTGAATTCAAGATTGTTAATATCAATAAGATTTAGCATTTTTTTATTTAATGTCATACATTAATAATTTATTTTTCTCCTAGATACTGTAAACCTTTATTAATTCCGTTCATTATATCTGTATCATTTAATAATTTCTGTATTTGAATTTAGCTTTATAAGCGACATAAATTTCTAATATTTTGTTAGATTAGTATTTCAAATTTTTTTGCAGTGAAGTAAAAATCTATTCCATTTTTTGTAGATATTTTAAAATATATCGGTAGATCTAATTTTTCAAATTTCAAAATATATTCTGAATCTATAAATTTCATACCATCATCAATTCTTCTTGAATGATATGGTCTTTTTTTAATTGGTAAATTTATATTCATATATTCTAACGGTACAGCTAACAATTCATCAAAATATAACTTTCCAATTTCTAAAGAAGAAAATAATTCAAAATCCACTTCAAAATCAGAAACTTCTATAAAAGTTAGTATTATAGTGCTTGTATTATCATCTATAACATCTTTATTTTTGTTCAAAGTAATATTAAGATTTTTGTTTACTTTTAAACTTGAAATTGTGTAATTATTTCGTATGTCAATATATATGTTATCTATTTTAATATTGTGATTATCATCGAAGCTAAGAATGTGTGTGTTCATAAATGTTTACTTGTTTAAAATGTTTACTGCTGCATCAATATCACTTCGTGTTGCTGGTCTTACGTAACTTGTAGTGTTTAGAAACTTCTCTCCTGTTACAGGGTTTATATTTTCTGTAGAAATTGTAACTTTTACATGAGGGGTTTCTATATATTTTCCTGTTGTCTTTTCAAAATGTCTTGCACCAGTAAGATCTAACTCTTCTACAACAGACCCATTAACTGTTTTTGAGTCACCTTTTATTTTAACTCTAGCTGAATTTTTATTTAAATTTTTACTTACCCATTTTCCATAATCCACTAAATTATCAAATTTAGGAATTCCACCCACACACCCCGCCTCAACCTTAACCCCAGTGAAAAATGCAAGTAATGTATTGGTATTTCCGGTTGAGACACAATCAACATCAATTATTGTTGGTTTTTTAGCAACCCCAAGTTTCTTATCAATACCTTTTTTGAATCCGCCAAGTAATACGGCTTGGATTGCAAGACTTGTAACTCTACCTGCACAATATTCTGGATCAGTTATTTCAAAATCTCCAATTTGATCTTCGTCAAT
>Ga0207418_100255_pt1 | contig 10801 bp, 10 predicted proteins | sample LakMenEpi05Aug08_FD_150669 | JGI IMG/M metagenome (GOLD analysis project Ga0207418, IMG submission 150669) | Freshwater microbial communities from Lake Mendota, WI - 05AUG2008 deep hole epilimnion (SPAdes) | ecosystem: Environmental > Aquatic > Freshwater > Lake > Epilimnion/Euphotic zone ...
ATCTCAAATGTGATCGCAGAGGCGGTAGATCAGTGTGAGGTGTTAGCTGAGGCGAGAAAAATCTTGATTAATTTAGATGGTGTGCAAAATGCGGTCGTAGTTGGCAATAGAGAGCAATTAGTGATGGCAGTTCATAATTTGGTGGAGAATGCGATCAACTACAGCGCCGAGGGCACAAATGTAGTAATTAGTTCAAAATTAGATGATGGGCTAATTGAGATCTTAGTAAAAGATCAAGGTCTAGGAATTGCCGAGGAAAATCTTGATCGAATCTTTGAACGGTTTTATCGGGTGGATCCAGCCAGATCTAGAGCAACTGGTGGCACTGGATTGGGCTTATCAATCGTTAAACATGTAATTACAAATCATGGTGGAGAGGTAAAGGTTTGGAGCTCAATGGGCGTTGGTAGTACCTTTGCAATTAGATTACCGATTGCTAACGAGAGTGCTGGAATATGACCAAGATTTTAATTGTCGAAGATGAAGAGTCAGTAATTGACCCATTGGAGTTACTACTTAGCAAAGAGGGTTTTACAATTGAAACCGCTCGAGATGGCCGGGAAGCACTTGAAAAATTTGAGAAGGTATTACCTGATTTAGTGCTCCTGGATTTAATGATTCCAATCATCTCGGGCACTGAGGTTTGCCGGCAAATTAGAGCAAAATCTCAAGTTCCAATAATTATGCTCACCGCAAAAGATACTGAGGTAGATAAGGTGGTTGGGCTAGAGCTTGGCGCTGATGATTACATTGTTAAGCCATACTCAAAGGCGGAGCTAGTTGCCAGAATAAAGGCAGTGCTTAGAAGACAAGGTGGTGAGGTTACCTCTGAGGTAAGTGGGGTAATTACCGCAGGCCCTATAAGTATTGATATTGATCGACACTTAGTAATGATTAATGGCGCAGCCACCTCCCTGCCATTAAAGGAGTTTGAGTTATTAGAGTTCCTACTTCGCAATAAGGGTAGGGTTTTAACTAGGACGCAATTAATTGATCGAGTCTGGGGCTCTGATTACTTTGGGGATACTAAAACCCTAGATGTGCATATTAAGCGGCTAAGAGCAAAGATTGAAAATGACCCTGCAAACCCAGTTTATATTCAAACTATTAGAGGTTTAGGTTATAAGTTCGAAGATTAATTACTTACCTCTTGGCTTGGCGCAGTTACAGCTTGGTTATATCTACTTAAAACCTCATAAATACCATCACCATTAACGATTAATGTATCTAGGGTTACTGGGGCAGCAAAGGCAAAGGTAAAGGTAACTGGGATTCGATATCCAGGCTCTTTATCTAGGCTTTGAATATAAGCATCAGCATTTGCAATATCACCCACAAAGGTAATTGGCTTATTTCTTAATAACTCTGAGCTTTTTGCGGTATAGATCGCAGGTTGATTATTAATTGTTACCGAAGTTATTTGATCACTTGTATCTGACCAATTTACTAATGTGCCAATTAAAACACCAGAGCCAGTTGAGGTTTTAATTACCTTAACATTTCGTAATCTAATCTCATCTGTCTGTGCCTCCACACCATCTGTTACCTGCTTAATTAAACGAGTTTGCGCCATCTGGCCTGAACCACAACCGGTAACAGTGGCAGCAATTGCGATAGTTGCAATTACTTTTTTAATATTGCTACTCATGGCTAAAGGTTATCTATATGTGGTTATTTCTTGAAAATTAAGGCCAATTTATGGGGGTGAATTGGGTCGCAAAATGCTGGTATTATTGGCTCCTAGCGAAAGGCCTGATTCCTCATATGACATTTAAAGTCGGCGAAACCGTTGTATATCCCCACCATGGCGCAGCACAGATCGAGGCGATCGAAAAGCGCACAATCAAAGGTGAAGAGAAGATCTACCTGGTTTTAAAGGTAGCTCAGGGAGATTTAACTGTCAGAGTTCCCGCCGAAAATATAGATTTAGTAGGTGTTAGAGATGTGGTCGATAGCGCAGGCTTAGATCGAGTATTTAATGTATTACGCCAGCCATACACCGAGGAGCCAACCAACTGGTCACGCCGGTATAAGGCAAATGTCGAAAAGCTAGCCTCCGGAGATGTAATTAAGGTAGCTGAGGTGGTTAGAGATTTATACCGCAGAGATTTAGATCGCGGCCTATCTGCTGGTGAGAAGCGAATGTTGGCAAAAGCAAAACAAATTTTAGTTTCCGAGTTAGCTCTAGCTGAGCGAACCGATGAAGAAAAAGCAGCCACCTTGCTTGATGAGGTACTGGCCTCTTAACTGGCAGTAATTTCTACTGTCATGATTAATAAAACTGCAGCAATTATTGCAGCTGCTGGTATGGGCCATCGCTTAGGAGCAAATCTTCCTAAATCCTTAGTGAAATTAATTGATAAAACATTATTAGAGCATGCAGTTGCCAATTTAGCGCCAGTTGCCCAATTACTAATTGTTACCGCTCCAGCAGGTTATGAGCAAGAGTATAAAAAAATTCTGGGAGAAGAGGTTGAGGTGATCACCGGCGGCGTTCTGCGAAGTGACAGCATTAGAATTGCGATTGCAAAGATTCCAAATAATTATGAGTATGTTTTGGTGCATGATGCAGCAAGGGCGCTTGCCTCAACTAGATTAGCTAGTGAGGTAATAAATCAATTAATTAGAGGGCAGCAGGCGGTAATTCCAACTCTTGAGGTAATCGATACGATAAAAGAGGTGGATAACCAAGGTTATGTTAGAAACACATTAAATAGAGCTTCGTTAAAGATTGTGCAAACCCCACAAGGTTTTAGTAGATCAGTGCTGGAGCGGGCGCACCTGGCCTCAGAGGATGCCACCGATGATGCCGCCTTAGTTGAGGCGTTAGGAATAAAGGTAAAAACAATTGCTGGTGAGGATCAAGCATTTAAGATAACTACTAAAGGTGATATTAAAACTGCAATTAACTTTCTATTGCCAGATAATCAAAAACAATTACGAGTTGGTATTGGAGTTGATGCCCATGCCTTTAGCCAGGATAAAGATCGCAAGTTAGCTTTAGCTGGATTAATTTGGCCAGATGAGATTGGTTTAGATGGCCACTCAGATGGTGATGTGGCAGCTCATGCCATCTGTGACGCGCTTTTATCTGCTGCCGATCTTGGTGATCTAGGAAGTAATTTCGGTGTTTCAGATAGTAAGTACAAAGGTGCCACCGGTGCGCAGATGTTAAGTGAGTCTTTGGCAAAGGTAGTAGCAGCAGGATTTGAGATTGAGAATGTATCGGTGCAGATTGTTGGTAATCGGCCAAAGATTGCGCCAAAGAGAGCGCAAGCAATATCTGCCCTATCTAAAGCATTAGCTGGCGCCAAAGTATCACTTTCTGCCACCTCAACTGATGGCTTGGGCTTTACTGGTGAGGGCAAGGGCTTATCGGCAATTGCCACTGCATTATTGATTAGTAAATCAAGTTAAGTAGATAAAAAGAGTTTAAGGGTAAAATTCAACTAATGAGTGAACTAAAACTATACGATACTAAAACTCGGCAAACTTTAGAGTTTAAGCCAATTAAAAAAGGTGAGGTAGGTATCTATCTTTGTGGTGCCACTGTGCAAGCACCTCCCCATATTGGTCATATTCGAAGTGGAGTTAACTTTGATATTTTGCGCCGCTGGTTAATCGCCTCAGGTTTTAAGGTTACATTTGTTAGAAATGTAACTGATATTGATGACAAGATTTTGCACAAAGCTGTCCATGAAGAGATTCCTTGGTGGCAGGTAGCAATGAAGTATGAGCGAGCCTTTACCGATGCTTATAACGCGCTAAATGTTATGCCCCCTACCTATGAGCCAAGAGCAACTGGGCATATCACCCAGATGATTGAGCTAATGCAAAAATTAATTGAAAATGGTTCAGCATACGCACCAGGTAATGGCGATGTTTATTTAGAGGTAAGAAAGTTAACGGAGTACTTAACCTTATCTAATCAAAAATTAGATGATCTGCAATCTAGTGAAGAGACAGATTCAACTTACAAAAAAGATCCAAAGGATTTTGCACTTTGGAAAGCAGCTAAAAAAGGTGATCCATCCTGGCCAACACCATGGGGGCAAGGTCGACCTGGTTGGCATCTTGAGTGCTCTGCTATGGCGCATGCATATTTGGGGGAGGAGTTTGATATTCATGGCGGGGGCCTAGATTTAATTTTTCCCCATCATGAAAATGAGATCGCCCAATCAAATGCTGCTGGTTATAAATTTGCCCGCAGCTGGATGCATAACGCTTGGGTGACGACAAGTGGTGAGAAGATGAGTAAATCATTGGGTAACTCACTGCAGGTAGTTGAGATTTTAAAAAAGGTGCGCGGAATTGAACTTAGATGGTATTTAGCAAGTGCGCATTACCGATCAATGTTGGAGTTTTCATTTGAGGCGCTAGCTGAATCTGCTACTGCATTTAAAAGAGTTGAGGCATTTTTAAGTAGGGCAAAGGCATTAGTTGGTGAAGATATTGAAACTTTGATTTCAGATGAGTTTAAGGCTGCGATGAATGATGATTTAGCGGTGCCACAATCTTTAGCGTTAATCGCTGAGTATATGCGGATTGGAAATTCAGCTGGGGAGGATAAAAAAGTATTAGCAAAAACAGCTGGTCAAATTAGAGGAATTCTTTCTATCTTAGGTTGTGATCCATTTGATCCACACTTTACGGTAAGTAAATCAAATGATGCTGCCCTAGATGGCTTAATCAAATTAGCACTCGATCAGCGCCAAGCTGCTAGAGATCGAAAAGATTTTAAAGCAGCTGATGAAATTAGAGATCAAATCGCCTCCCTTGGTATTACAGTGGAAGATACAACTAATGGTCCAAGGTGGAGCTACTAATGAAGCCAGGTAAGGGTAGAAAAGATCGACCAAAGGGTGTTAAATCTTTTGGCAGATCAGCTGGTAAAAAGATTGAACGATCTGCGGTAGCTCGTCCTGAGCGGCGAGATAATCGGCGCGATGATCGAGATGGTGATAAAAGATTTAGAAAATCAGATCCCAGAAAATCAGATCCCAGAAAATCAGATAGACGAGATAGCAAGCCAGTATTTGATAAGCGAGATAAAGATTTTAAGCGACCAGATCGCGGTGAGAAAAGATATGAGCGGCGCGGTGCTGCCCAAGATGCAGTGGCTGGTAAAAACTCAGTAGTTGAAGCACTTCGGGCAAAGATTCCAGCCAAAGAGTTAGTAGTTGCATTAAAGACTGAGATTGATGAAAAGATTTCTGAGGCGATTAGATTAGCTAAGAATTTAGATCTGCCAATTAAAGAGATGCCACGTAGGGCGCTTGATGATTTAACCGGCAGTGCTAACCATCAAGGGATTGCGCTGGTAATTAAGCCATTTAATTACTCAGAGTTTTCTACCATTTTAAGTAGTGCTAAAAAACCAATGATGTTAATTGGGGTAGATGGCATTACCGATCCCCATAACTTAGGTGCCATCGTTAGATCAGCGGCTGCCTTTGGCGCAGATGGAGTAATAATTCCAGAGCGGCGAAATGCGGCGATGACCGGATCGGCGTGGAAGGCATCAGCTGGCGCTGCTGCTCGGATGCCAATCTCGCAGGTAACAAATTTAGTTAGAAGTATAGGTGAGGCTAAAAAAGCAGGTTGTTTTGTAATTGGTTTAGATGCCGATGGTGATCAAGTGGTATCAAAGATGAATCTAGCTAGTGAATCAATATTTATTATTGTTGGCAGTGAAGGAAAAGGCTTATCCAGATTAGTTAGAGAAAATTGTGATCTAGTACTTTCTATTCCAATGCAATCAGATGTTGAATCACTTAATGCAAGTGTGGCAACGGCAATAGTTATGCATTGGGTGGCAACGGAGCGAAATAAGTAAGATGCAATTCACCCGCTTTATAGCACTCGGTGATTCCATGACTGAGGGTATGAGTGATGAATTAGTTAATGGTAAGTATCGCGGGTGGGCAGATCGAGTAGCAGATGAGCTTGCTAGAAATAATCCAGATTTTACCTATATGAATTTAGCGGTTAGAGGAAAATTATTAAAGCAGGTTGTAGAGGATCAAATTCCAGTTGCAGTTAAGTTTGTGGACGGGCCCCAAACTTTAATCTCATTTCACGCCGGTGCTAATGATGTTTTGCGCCCTAATTACAAGCCAGAGATCTCACTGCCTGAGTATGAAAAAGGGGTTAAGCAGTTAACCGAATCTGGGGCAACGGTAATAATTTTTACCGTAGTCGATAAGGTTGAAGGAAAAGGAAAGACGGCAAAGCTTTGGCATCAAAGATTTAGTGCATTTAATGAAAATATTAGAATGGTGGCAGGAAAGTATCCAGCAATTTTATTTGAAGGCAAAAAGGCGGAGTTTTTAAATACCAAAGCATTTTTAGCCTTTGATCGATTACATATGAATGCCGAGGGGCATAAGAGATTAGCGAATGCGGTTTTAGAAGGACTGGGATTGCCATTTGATCCAAATTGGAGAGCGCTGCCAGAAGTAGAAAAGCCACAATCTAAATTAAAAAAGAATTTAGGCAACCTTGCTTGGGTTTTAGTATTTGTGCTTCCTTGGATTTGGCGCAGGTTACGCGGAAAATCCTCTGGCGATGGCAGAAGTGCTAAGCATGCCTGGCCAATTAAGTGGCCACAGGCTTAAGTAATTTGCTCATTACAAGCTATGCCATAATTACGCCCTAAATATCCGCCTCTCTAGCTCAGTGGTAGAGCAGCCGCCTTGTAAGCGGCAGGTCGTCAGTTCAATCCTGACGGGGGGCTCCAGATTTATCTTCTACTCTTTCCATATCAATCAAAGTAGAGTTTTGTTATGGCTACTAGAGACTTTGATGTCGTAGTAATCGGCTCTGGCTTTGGCGGCTCAGTGGCAGCACTTCGCTTAACTGAAAAAAATTATAAAGTTGCCATCTTAGAGGCTGGCAAAAGATTTAGTGATAAAGATTTTCCTAAGACCTCTTGGCGATTGCGCAAATTTTTATTTATGCCCCGACTTGGACTTAACGGTATTCAGCGAATTCATGTGCTGCCAGATGTTTTAGTTTTAGCTGGTGCTGGTGTTGGTGGTGGTTCATTAGTTTATGCAAATACCTTATATAAACCACCGGCCTCATACTTTGAAGATAAACAGTGGCGAGATATAACTAATTGGGATCAGGAGTTATCTCCTTGGTATGACCAGGCATCTAGAATGTTAGGCGTTGCACAAAATCCATACTTTTCTGCCTCCGATAAAGCAATGAAGCAGGTAGCAGATCAAATGGGAGTAGGGCACACATTTAAGTTAGCCCCACTTGGGGTTTATTTTGGTGATGGTGTTGGGGTTAAATCTAAGGATCCATTTTTTGGTGGTGTGGGCCCAGATCGAAGTGGTTGTTTGCAATGTGGTGCATGTATGACTGGCTGCCGGCATAATGCCAAAAATACTCTGCCAAAAAATTACTTAGGGCTAGCAGAGAGTGCGGGGGCAAAGGTTTTCCCGGAGCACACAGTGACCAAGGTTGAACAATTAGCAGATGGCAGTTGGGTTGTTACTGCGCGCAAGAGCTCAGCTTGGTTTGGGAAAAAGCGAAAATTTACCGCCGCCAATGTGGTCATAGCAGCTGGCACATATAACACCCAAAAGTTATTACATAAGATGAAGATAACTGGGGTGCTTCCTAAGATTTCAGATTACCTAGGTAAATTATCTAGAACAAACTCCGAGGCCTTAACTGGTTCGATTATGCCTAAGGGTGGCACTGATTTTAGTAAGGGAAGTGCAATTACCTCCTCCTTTTTCCCAGATGATCACACACATGTTGAGCCGGTTAGATATGGCAAAGGTTCAAATTTTATGGGATTACTACAGACAGTAATGACAGATGGTGAAAAAATAAGAGATCGTAGAAAGCAATGGTTACGGCAGGTAGTAACAAAACCATCACTGCTACTTAAAATATTAGATGTTAGGCAGTGGAGTGAGCGAACAGTTGTGGCATTAATAATGCAAAATGTGGACTCAGCTATCTCAGTTAGTAGCAAGCGCGGTCTATTTGGTTTTAGATTAACCTCAAAAAATGATTCACTCACTCCCAATGCCACATATATTCCAGCAGCTAATGAGGTAGCACGAAGAATTGCTGAAAATAATGGTGGTATAGCCGGTGGTCATATTGGCGATTTAGTTAACGCCCCATTTACCGCCCACTTTGTTGGTGGTTGTGTAATTGGTGAATCTATTCAAACCGGTGTGATCGATCCATACCATCGGGTTTATAACTACCCAACACTTCATATTGTTGATGGCGCCTCAGTTACGGCAAATCTTGGCGTTAATCCATCACTTACTATTACCGCCCAAGCAGAGCGGGCATTTTCGATGTGGCCAAATAAGGGTGAGAAAGATGAGCGCCCGGCGCAAAACTCACCATACAAAAAAGTAGCTGCGGTATTTCCAGTCAAGCCATTTGTGCCAAAGGGTGCGACCGGTGAGTTAAGAGTTTCTTAAGATCTTTGCTTGTTGTTTTGCTCTTCGGTTAGGCATCTTAGTAATTGGAAAATCTAAAGACTTATAAAAATCCTTAATAATCTCCTGCATTAACTTTGTCTTTTCATTTACTAAGTTATGACTTGCTCCTGGAATTACCGCTAGTCGACCATTTGGTATCTGCTCATACATCTGCCAGGTCATTTGGCTGGTAAATGGCTCATCATCGCCAGCTAATACTAAAACTGGGCACTTAATCTTTTTTAATTTAGATAGCTTTATATTTGGCTCACTCTGCCAAATTTGATATGCCTTTTTGATTATTTGCGGCAATAACTCTGGGTCTTGCTTTGATAATTTAGCAAAGCTTTCTTTTTCCTCTTGACTACTTTCCATAATGTTGTCTAATTCAAATGATAGACCAGCATCCCAGGTGTAATTCATACCTATACCTATTAAGGATTTAACTAAATCAGGGCGCTTAAGAGCGGTGAGTAATCCAATATTTCCACCATCACTCCACCCAATAATATGGGCTGGCTTTTTTACAACAGTTTCTAAGTAATTAATTAATTCAGTTACTTGAAAATCAAAGTGAAAGTAACCTTTGCGCACCTTGGTTCTGCCATGAGCGGTGCGATCATAAGCAAATACCTCATGGGTTTTATAAACAGCTGGCAGCATTTGCCTCTCCCACTTTTGGGTGTGGCTTAAACCGCCATGCAGTAAGACCAGTGGTTGGCCATTTTTTTGCCACTTAACACACCAAAGTTGGTGCTTATCTACCTGGATAAACTTTCGATAAACCGGTTTTGGCATAGGTTAAATTCTTTTTAAGAATCCATAATATGGCGATTGCCACGATCAAAGGTTAGGTAATTCCAAGTCCAATCAGCCATGGTGCCAATCTTGTTTCGACCACCTAATAAATAGAAAAGATGTAACCAAAGCCAGATTAACCAAGCAATCGCTCCTGAGATTTTTATCCCCTTTACCTGCACCACCGCTTTGTTTCTACCAATAGTTGCCATTGAGCCCTTATCTAAATACTTAAAGCTAGCTAATTTTTGGCTCTTGCTAACTCTGGCAATTTGTTTAGCGATAAATTTTCCTTGTTGAATTGCAACTGGGGCCACCATTGGCAGCTGATTACCATATTTATCAACACCGGCTGCGATATCACCTAATGCCCAGATATATGGATAATTTTTAACCTGCATAGTTGGCTCAACTGCCACCCTGGTACCAGTAGTTGGCAGATTTAATTGCGCAATTGCATCATTGCCCTTTACCCCAGCTGCCCAAATAGTTATCTCAGAGGCGATGGTGCTGCCATCTTTTAACTTTATCTTTCTATGCTCTACCTCTTGCACAGCAGCATTTAACAAAACCTTAACCCCTAATTTTTCTAAATCTTTTTTAGTTCTGGCAGATAGGGAGGGTGCAAATGGTGGCAATAATCTTGGGCCAGCCTCAATTAGCGAGATACTTATATGCGAGGCAGCTTGAGCTTGATCTGATTTTAATGGTCCGCGAATTAACTCAGCGATCGCACCTGCCATCTCAACTCCAGTTGGTCCACCACCAATTACAGTGATAGATAACTTTGTCTCATCTTCAAATCTACATAGATCTTCAAACCGTCGCATGATCTCAGCTCTGATATTTAACGCCTCTGCCACACTCTTCATTCCTAAGGTGAACTCACTAACTCCTGGGATACCAAAATCAGCGGTGACAGAACCTAGCGCCACAATTAAGTGATCAAATTTTAAAAGCTCTGAGCTATCTAACTTAACCTCTTTATTTTTATGATCAATTGAAATGGGAGAGCCCATCCGAAACTTAACTGGGGTTTTTCTTAACGCCCCCCTGATTGGATAAGCCACATGATCGGCGGCTAGGCCTGCGGTTGAAACCTGATACAAAAGCGGTAGGAAGGTTTGGTAATTATGGCGGTCAACCACTGTGACATCGGCTGCTTTATGCAGCGCGCGAGCGGCGGCAAGGCCACCAAACCCGCCACCTAAGATCACTACCTTTGGTTTATTCATTGAATTAAGTCTACTGTTTTCACCATGAGCCAAGCGCGCAAAATTCTAGTCACCGGAGCCTCTGGGTATGTGGGCGGCCGGCTAGTTACTGCATTACTAGCAGATGGTGTGGATGTGAGAGTTTTTGTGCGAGATGCCAATAAAGTGCAGAGCCACTCCTGGGCAAAAGAGGTTGAGATCTCAACTGGAAATGCATCAGATTTTGAATCTACCAAGGCTGCATTAACTGGCGTTCACACCGCTTACTACTTGTTGCACTCAATTAATTTAGGACCAAATTTTGATGAGATTGAATCTGCGATGGCC
>Ga0207418_100256_pt1 | contig 10716 bp, 11 predicted proteins | sample LakMenEpi05Aug08_FD_150669 | JGI IMG/M metagenome (GOLD analysis project Ga0207418, IMG submission 150669) | Freshwater microbial communities from Lake Mendota, WI - 05AUG2008 deep hole epilimnion (SPAdes) | ecosystem: Environmental > Aquatic > Freshwater > Lake > Epilimnion/Euphotic zone ...
CCCACCCCTGTCCTTCGGACATCCCCGGGTGGGACTTTACTCGAAGTTTTATAGAAAAATGGCGAATTAAAATTCACCTCTACGGTAAAATTGACAATGGCGATGTGGGCATCGCCTCTACTGGATTAACTCGAAGTTTTGTCTCCCTGATAAGGGAGGTGGCAGGCGAAGCCTGACGGAGGGTAGTCAGTGGATTCACCACTGGAGCAACCTCTCAAATTTCACCGACTCAAAGAACAAAAATCACCTCGAAAAATTACTTTTGACAGAACTCTCTCTCTTTGCTATGGTGAGCACAGTCATTAACACAAGTTTTTGGCTGAAATTACATTTTTTTAGGAGAATCTTATGCGACATTTCGCAGTTTTCGTTTCTGGTCTAATTTTAATCCTAAACTTCGGTGGTAAAGTTTTAGCAGTTGAAAACACAACCCCAGTTTTACCTTTTTCACCTTTGAATTGGGATTCTTGCCTCGGCAACGCCGAAGTTGTTGGTACAGAAAAAGAAGGTCCAGACAAATACTGGGTATGTTTTAGAGATGTCGATGAAAAAGTTAAGATTCGCTTTTTTGAAAAACTAGAAGAAAGAGAAAAGTTTGAAAAAGAGTTAGAACAGAAAAACTTAGAGTTTCTAGGTTTCCCTCTAGTCATGTAATTCTCTAAGGCGAGTTAAGCGTCTTTCAGATTATTTTTAATCTGTAAATAAACCCCTTAACCACACATCAGAGACTCCTAGTTTCGGTGTGTGCAAATTCCATCGATTCCCAGCCTAAAACTGGGGATTTTTGTTTTCACTATTCAAATCAAACCTAACTCGCCTTTGCATAAATTTGGCTCGCCTCTGAGTGAGTACCAACTTCTAGGCAGATAATTATAGCTTTTTTGGCTTTCTCATCAAACACCCAACCAATTCTCCAATCTCCAGTAATTCTAGACGAGTAAATATCTTTGTTTCTTTTGGTATCTACTTTATGTGTATTTAGTGAACTATAAAATGGATTTTGCATCATTAACTCCAGAGTTTTATTTAGAGCTTTGAGTAGTTTTTGGTCTTTTTGAATGTATTTTTTGTATATTTTAAGGTAAGTCAGAGTATAAGCGAGTTCGTACATATCAAGCAATTACAAAGTTTCCACAAATTTATCCATTTCTTCAGCACTTTTAAACGAGTGAAGCCTGCCATTTTCTATATCATCTAACGAATCTTCGACTTGTTTCAATTGCTCTTCGTTGTAATAAGGTCTTGTAAAAGTCAGGCTTAGTGGGACTTCTCCAGTTGCTACTACTTTTTTGAGTAAAATTCTGAAAATATCAGAGGTTGTTAGCCCGATTCCATCCAAAATTTCATTGGCTTTGTTCACCAATTCAGCATCTAATCTGGTTTGAATCACTTTAGTTTTTTTGGGAGTTTTGGTAGATTTAGTTTTGATAGACATATAAATTATAAATGTTTGAATTTGTACTACAATAGTACATTTTTCTAATATTTTTGTCAAACAAGTATTTTCATTATTAGTTTTTATAAGTGCTGGGCAAACCGTTAATACGCCAAAGTCCGTTAAGAATTTTGACAAAGCAAGCAACTTGGTTGGTTGGAGTAGTCAAAATTTAGGACTGTATTAAACGGAATGGGTATAGTTTTTCACTATTTACACACACCAAAAACTGTGAAATACTATATTATAACAAAAACAAAAAAATACAAAAGATGTCACATAGATACCATCTAGGTTTTAAATCTAAAAAAATTTTGCTGGGGATATTTTCGGTGGCTATAATTTTACTTTTTAGTGCAATTGTAGGGCTTTTTGGAGCTTTGCAAAATACCAAAAATGTAGAACAAGCCAAAGCTGCTGATCCAGTTTTGAGCATTTCTTCTGGTCAGACTGTCAGACTAACTGTTTATTACGATAACGCCAGCACAACCCAAGACTACACTGGAGTTGGGCAGATTAGGTTTTTGATAGATGAAAGGCTGGATTATGTACCAGGAAGTCTCAAAGATGTTTATAATAATCAGGTTTTTTGTGTCAATGACAACCCAGCAACGGGTATTCGCACCACGCAAAATATTTCAGGGCAAACCACGGTGATAAACTATTCTCCCAAATCTTCGACAACTCCTGGTGGTGACGGATCCTGTGCAAGTGGTGGTGGGATAGTTGGAAATGCTAGCAATATCACCATTCCAAAAGCCCCCGCTGGTTTTAGTGCAGGCAACCAAAACACTTGGCGTGGAAAGCTACAATTTCAGGTCAAACTCAAAGATAATGCACTTTTACCACCATACAATCTCAAAATCGGTGATATCATAGAACCAAATTTGAGTGCTGGAAAAGTTGCTTTGCAAGGAGAATTTAGCCTAAATCAGGTGGTTTTTGGTAGTCCAAAATATGCAGTTAGGGTTTCTGGAGTGATTGTTGCCCACCAAAATATTATAACTGGAGAGTGCCTTAATCAACCCGTGCTTGTGGGTGAAAAAGCAATTTGTGGATTTCAGCTAACTGGTGGAAATACTACCACTGATCCATACATTTTACCTTCTGACTTTAGAGTTCAAATCGAAGGAAGTAGCCAGTTTGTGGATAAAAATAGCTGTACTGTAAATGCAAGCTTAAATTTGCTACGATGTGCAAATATTCCTACTTTTGGAGCAGTTAGCAAGGACAATTTGGCTGTAAATTTGACCCTTAGCGGATCGACCCAAGCTAGAGCCAGAATAAACTTGTACACCAACTTTGACCCCAAAGATGACTTTGACAAAGATGGCATCTCCAACGAGCTAGAGTGCGGTTTTAGCAGTGGTCAAAACTGTGCAGACACCGATAAAGACGGCGTGCTTGACTACAAAGATTCGGATTCGGACAACGATGGAATTCCTGATATTTTGGAGTCAAAATGCTCTGGGGATTTGGGGACTGGATTTCCTTGTGATACCGATGGCGACAAAACTCCTGACTACAGAGATTTGGACTCAGACGGTGACAGTAAATTAGATAAAGATGAAAAAGGCGGCTTGAGCTGTAGAATGGAACTATATCCACCAATTTGTGATGGTCAGCTTAGAGACACCAACAGCGACGGAATTCCTAATTATCGAGACTCTCAAGATGTTGATACTACAAATGTTCGCTACCTTATCCCGCTTGCCAATATCAAATTTAACCCAGGTATAGACTTTGTGCCTTCTTGGAAAGTAGATAATTTGGTACTAGAGGCAAAAATCAATCAAAAAATAACCGATTGCGAGATAAAATTTCGTAAATATTCTAGCTCGGATTGGTGGATGGACTCAGAAACAAAAATAGAAAATGACAAATGCACAGGCACACTTTTGGCAAAAGATCAATACACTCAAAAATGGGACACTCTGGTGATTTTGACCGATGAAAAAGGCGAAAAATGGGGATCTTATCCGAGTTATTCCATGAAAGATGGATCGCTTGGTACCACCAAAATCGAAACCAGTATTGTGGAACCAGCCAAATTTTAGATCGAAATATCTACTTAGAAACTGTTTAATATTACAGAATCTCTCAAATTTAAGATGAGAAAGTTAAGCCTCGATTTAGAACCTGTTTAAGATTCCACACAATCTCAGATTTAAGATGAGAAAATTACAACTGTTTGAGAAATCAAGGTGCAAGACCAGACTTGTTCTGGTTGACCCTAGCCTACCCGACTTTAATAAAAGTTTAAGATGCTATGTATTTGGAATTTTCCAAGACTAAATTTGAGATTAGAATAAATATTAAAAAGGTTCTTATAATTTATCATTAACCATTTATTAACTCCAATCTTCCAATTTTAGCCCTTGTATGTTTTCAAAATGTTTGGTGTTTTTGGTAACCAAGGTCAAATCATTGGCTAAGCAAATTGAGGCTATTATTAGATCTAAATCGTCAGTTATCAGACCGGATTTTTTTAGATTACTCTTGATTTTACCAAAAATTTCATCAGATTCTTTAGACGAATTTACAACTTCAATCTCGTCGCAAAAAGTGCTTTGCAAAATTAGATTTTCTTGTATTCTTTGAGATTTGAAAGCCCCATAAAACAACTCCATTCTTGTAATATGCGTAATGCAAAGGTCATCTTCATTTACTGATAAAAGCTTATTTACTACTTTTTTATTATTATTTTGATAATAAATTACTATATTTGTATCCAAACAATACATACCTCCAAATTATTTTTTGTTGCTTCTGTTTTTATAAATATCCGTGATCATTTTATCGGCATCTTTGGTTTTCAAACTCCCTGCAAATTTGGCAAGTTTGTTTTTGGTGGTTGTATTTGGAATTTGATTTGTCTGATTATCTAGCTCTTTTAAAACCTGAAATCGTATAAATGAAGCCATGCTGAGACCTTTTTTTTGAGTATAATTTTCTAGGTCTTTTTTTTGCTGAGGAGTAAAAGTGACCATAACTTGAGAAGTATATCCTGATTTTGTCTTAGTTTTCATAAAAAATATTAGATTTATAAATATAATAAAATACTAATAAATCACTATACTTTTGTCAAAGTCCTATGCCTCGATTGTGGGAAGAATTTGTAGAGGTAATCTGAGATCGCCATTTTATCTTTAAGCTTCTTTATCCTTGATTTATAATTTACCATTCACCATTTATAATTATTAACTTTGCCCTAAAAAGCCCAAATAAAAAGCCCCCGAAATCAATCAGGGGCTAGTAGTTTTTGTGTTTATTTATTAATTTTTGACTGGTTTATCTTGGATTCCCCAAACAATTAGATAGATCGGTGAGAAAATCAAGAAGCCTATTTTGTTGATAAAGTTTGCCTTCAAAAACCTTCCTGACATCCATTTAAAGAAGATGAACAAAATTGGAGTTGTGATCAAACTTACCAAACCTGAGCTGAAGATTCCGAAGATGATAACTACCGAAATTGATCGATAAAATGGAGACGAAATCGCAAGTGGAGCTAGGGAAGAAAGGGTTACTACGCTGGTTAGAACTACAGGAGCAAATCTAACCCCAGAAGCGTAACTTATAGCTCTCTTTAATTCCCAACCTTCAGCCACTTTTTGATTAGCGGCGTCGATAAGGAAGATGGCTACATTTTCTACAATTCCAACCAAAATAATCAAACCGATTACTTCCAAAAATCCAAACTGACCTCCAGCAAATAGGGCTAAACCTGGCAAGGCTCCGATTAGAGACAATGGAATGGTGTACAAAATTCCAAGAGGCTGAGATAGCGAGTTAAAGAATACCGCAAGTACAATATAACTTACCAAAATTGCAACTACAAGAGCAATTCCAAGCTGACTAAAGGCTTTTACAGCATCTCCAGAACTTCCATCATCGTAGGATTTTATGGCTTTTGCCTCAAGTCCCAGTTCTTTAGCTTTGCTACCGCCATCTTGGTTGTAATAATCTACGATCGCAGTGGTTGCCTGAGAAACCAAACCTTGATTATCAGCGTATTCTGACTTCATTCTAGCTTGTACAAGACCTACAGTCTGACCACGAATTCTTTCTACACTTGCTCCAGGTTTTGACTCCACAACCTCATAAATATCGCTATTGTTTGGGTTACCTGAAGCTAAAGTTAGCACCTGATTGATTTGATCTAGGCTATTTGGAGCTTGATTTTGGGGTTTCAAAATAACTTCGGTTTCTTGATCGTCAACCAAAATACTGGTTACTTTTTCTGATTGGTTGATTTCATATAGGTTTTTGATGATGCTGTTAGGCACAATTGCAAGAGGTCCTCTACCAGGGAAACCAAGGCCAGATTGAATCAAACCGTCTCTGTTGTAAGAATAAGTATAGACCAAATTATCTTTGTCTGTGAACCCATCATCAACCTTGGTCAAAAGCCTGTCGGACTCGTTACAATCATCTTTGATAACAGCTTGATTATCTTGATAACAAAGTTTTTGTTGAATTGTTTGTCCGATTTTGACAGACGCTTCTCTAAGTTTTGCCGAGTCATTTTCTGCCAAAGTAACAGCTACTTGATAATTTGCAGAAGGCCCGCCAACTCCAGCTTCGCTGACTGTGATGTCAAAAAACTTTCGATCCTCAGGGGTAGCTTTTTCGCCGTATTTTTGTTGAATTTTATCGTTTATTTCTTTAGCAATGTCTTTTGCTTTAATCTCACGATCAGCAGTGTCAGTAAGAGCAACTTGATAACCAAAAGAGTTTTGTGAGGTTGAAATTACTCCGGTAACTTCTTTGTTACTAGCTGCAATATTAGAAATTTCTTGGCTAACTTTGACTCTATCTTCTTTAGTAACAGTTGGTAAAAACGAACCACTTATAGAGATCAATCTAGTATCATCTGGTTGAGCAAACTGAACTTGTTTTACACTTCCGCTGGTGAACAAAACTCCACTAACTCCCAAAGAAACTACCAAACCTCCAACGATAATCAAAAGTCTTACCCACCTTGGACCTTGCAAGATTTTGTAGTTAAAACTGATCAACTTTTTAGCAATCGGCCAAAGGTTTTTTTCTTCATCATCGGTAGAATCTTTTGCTGGCTTTAAGAAATGGCTTCCAAACCAAGTCAAGAAAATCAAAGGTACGATGTACGATCCTATGACCGCTGGCACGATGGTAAGAGGAATGTAGCTAAAAATTTGCCCAAAAACTCCCGACAAAATACCAAAAGGTGCAAACACGATTATATTGGTAAGAGCTGCCAAAAAGACTCCGCTTCCTACATTTTTTACTGCTGCCAAAACCGCTTCTGTGCCTTTCAAGCCGGTATTGATTTTGCGTTGAATCGCCTCGATAATTACCAAAGCTGGATCGGTTACCAAACCAGTTACAAGCACCAAACTAAACAACACCAAAGTGTTTAATTGCTCACCAATTAGCCATACATAGATAATTGAAAATATCAGACTAAGTGGAATTGCAGTAGCTGAAATCAAAGCCGCTCTCCAAGACACAAACACGATCATAATGAGAATGATCAATTGAATTCCTCCCAAAAGATAGCCCAAATTTCCAAACACTGAATCTCCAATTTTGCTTCCAATCAAACCTCCAACTACTTGGTCAACTTGCTCTTGATTGTCGTCATTTACCGAAACTGCCTCGATGATATAAGTTTTGTTTGGGTCGTAATTTTGAGTTAAATTGTCTCTGGTAATATATTCTACACCTTCAATTTTGCTCATTTCATCTTTTAAGGTGGTCACAAATTTGGACAAATCTGTGTTTTCAACCGTTCTAATAAACAAAACTCCCGCTGGTACTGTAACTTCTTCGTTGGATTTTTGATCGTAAAAACTGTACACACTGGCATTTTGGTTGTCGGCATATGAATATTCGACTTCAATGTCAGCCAAATCAGTTAACTTCACAAATTTTACAGGACTAGCTGAAAGTGTAGCCCCTTGAGTTCTAACATTTGCTTGAGCAATTGGAATATTTAGATTTTGCAAAGTTTCTAGATCCCTCCCTTTTACAGAAGTCGAAATAGAAGTATTTTTGCCATCAATATCAACATCAGAGATAGCTGGAATAGCCTCACCAATTGTTGCAATTTGACTCTGGACATCATTTACGCTCAAACCGTTTTTGAGTAATTCCAAACCTTTTAGTTTTACCACCACTTTTTTATCAAGAGCGTTTTGCTCATCTATCTTGGAGGCTTCGGGGATTTGTTCAATGCTTTGGATCGCACTTTGGTAGGAGTTATAAAGCTTTGAAGTATCTTTACCAACCACAGCCAAAATTACACTAGGCTCAGCAAATTCTGGAGTAACTAACTTTGGAGTCTGGCTGTTATCTGGCAAATCTACAGCTTTTATAGCCGAATCTATCTTGTTTTTGACGGTATCCACATCTTTGGACTCGTCGATATAGACCACAATATTTGAAAAAGAATTGTTGCTGGTAGAATTGAATCTAGTGACTCCGTCAACATTTTTGATCGCACCTTCTAAGGGGATTGTGACTTCATCAGCTACCTGCTCACTAGAAGCTCCGGGATACACAGTTTGAACCAAAGTCAAACTTGGAGTTACGGGTGGGAAACCTGTAGTTTTTAGGTTTAAAGTGGCAAAAATTCCTGTTGCAACCAAAAAGATTAACAATAGAGTTGTAAGCCTTGGATTTTCTAAAAATAACTTGGTAATCCAATAGTTAAAGTCAAATGGAGAGTGTTTTGGTTGAGATTTGACCGAAGTTTCGGCATCTACAACATGCGGGTGCGGGTGTTTTTGGGACATAAAGTTTGTAAATCTAAAAAGATTTGGTTGGGCGAGTAGTAAAATCTAAACGATTTGGTAAAAATAAAAAATGTTTTAAAGACGAAATACCTAAAAATTTGAGCTAGGTTGAATCAAGTCTATCCAGAAGTTTTTGAAGAATTGCTTCTAGGGTATCCACTTCTTTGGGAGTGAGAGCAGAAAAAAGCTGATCTGATAATTCCTCAATTGGTTGCATATTTTCTTGCAAAAGCTGTTTCCCAAGTTCGGTAATTACAAGTCTTCTTTCACGTCTGTTATTTTTGTTTATTTCGGAGACAATTATCCCTTTTTTCTCGAGGTTCAAAATCGTTTTGCTCATACCAGCTTGGGTAATACCAACACAATCAGCCAAAGTTTTTTGATTAGAATCAGGCTCTTCGGTGATCATCATAAGCAATTTAAACTGGCTAAAATCCAAAGATTTTCGTTTTTCCATCACGGCATTTGCATGGTGAGACATTTTGTACATAATCTCATACAACGGATTGGCGATTCTTTTGATGTAGGAGTTTGATGATTTCATAACCTCTTTTTTTAAATATTTGTTTCTTAGGTGATTAGCCTTTGTACAATCAAATTTGAAAACTAAAATACTTAACTTGTCAAGTATAAATTAGTTAAATATTAAATTGTTAATTCCCGTCGTTTCACTCCTCGCCACCCCCTCCACCAGCCACTTCGTTCTGGTGGTATCCCCCGAGTGGGGACTTTATTTTATGTTTTAGGGGTAAATGGCGAATTAAAATTCGCCGCTACAAATAATTATGCCTCCCTATTCTCAGGGAGGTGGTAACCGCAGATTGACGGAGGGTATGTTGTTACAAGCTGATTAACATGGTGGCGATATAAAATCGCCTTTACAGTATTCACTGCGACTTACCCGCCTACCAACTAACAAATTTTACGCTTTATTCTGAAGTTTTTTATCAAAAGTGATCAGTTCGCAGTTTTTATGCTCCTTAAATGCTAATAAATAAGCGTCAGCAAAATCCAAACTGCTTTCTCTAAAAATCTCTAAAGTAGTCAAAATAATGTCTTTATTTTTCATAATTAAGTTCTCTTCAGACACAATTGAAGCTAAACTGTACACGATTTTTTCTCGCTCAAAATTATAATATTCTGATAAAACATAGACTATTTCAGCCAAAATCAGAGCAGGTAAAATCACCTCAATTTCTTTTTTTTCTAACTTGCTAAAATATTTTACAGCAATTTCCTTTTGAGCCTTATCTCTATCCACAAAAAAACTGATATAAACATTTGTATCTAACAAAATTTGAGTCATTTTAGTAAATATTTTTTGCTCTTACAAAAGCTTGGCTAGCTAATTTGTTTAGGTCTTCGTCGGAGAGTTTTTTAGTCGTTTTAAAACTTCCAGCTAATTTTGATAGCTTTGGCACAACTCTAAATATATAATTATCACCTCTTTTTACTATTAAAATTTTTGATCCGGTTTCTATTTTTAGCTCATCTCTAAGCTTTTTGGGGATAGTAAAAGTTCCTCTGGAGTTAACTGATGTAGTATAAGTCATAAAATACTGATTTATAACTAAAATACTGAAAATTAAACAACTTACTGTCAAATCTGCCGTAGGGGCGAATTTTAATTCGCCATTATATTATTCAATTAATCATTCCAACCCAAAAAATTAACCCCACCTACATAATCCGAAAATGACTACGACTGGCGGGGTTGTTGGTAAAAAACAGTTAGGTAAAATGAAAGTAGAAATCTAGATTCAGATTACCTTGAGGAAAATTATGGAGTGTATTCGTCACATTTTTTCTCTTGCTCTGGAGTAGCTAAAAGAACTGGAACGACGGTTCTTCCGTTTAAGCTAACTTTTGCAACTACACTACCTCTTCTCTGATTGTAAATACTTTTTCTCACCTCTTTTGCCATTGATTCTATTTCATCAAAGTTAAGTTTAATCAAATCTTCCTCCTTTTTTAAGTTCTCTCCTTTCTGATAGAAAGTCCACGTTGTTTCTCCAAGACACAAAACAACATGACTACCTATCGCTTTTTTAATTTGATTTTCAGTAGCTTGAATCTGAGTTGTTAAAACTTGGGCGGAGGCAGAACCTCCCAAAATACAAATCAAAGGCAAAGGAAGAACTCCAACAATCGCTTTTTGACCTAAATTCATAACAATCTCCTAAATTTTTCGAATTTTACCTGTTTACCACCAAAGCTCACAACCAAATGTCGAACTTCAGCTTTTGACTCATAGCATAAACTCTCTCTTTGCAAGTAGATGTTTTGTGGTCTGGATTTTGGCTGATTTGATCAAAAAAAGTGGTGACTTACCTTGACCAGACTTTTTGTGGATATGTCGAAAGTTTTGATTAAACCTCACAAGTGTGCTATAGTCTGAGATAACTTAGATGTAAAAAACTACAGCGTTGTATATAGTTCTGGTGGGTAGAAGTATTCAATTAACTTCTCTGTAGGAGTCATATTGTCAATTCCTTTGTGTGGCTT
>Ga0207418_100258_pt1 | contig 10605 bp, 10 predicted proteins | sample LakMenEpi05Aug08_FD_150669 | JGI IMG/M metagenome (GOLD analysis project Ga0207418, IMG submission 150669) | Freshwater microbial communities from Lake Mendota, WI - 05AUG2008 deep hole epilimnion (SPAdes) | ecosystem: Environmental > Aquatic > Freshwater > Lake > Epilimnion/Euphotic zone ...
AATGATGAATTATTTTTTTTAAATTGTAATTGCTTAATCTTTGTCTGTATATCATAGAAATTAGTTTAGTTAGTGTTTGCTAACTAGTCTAGTTCCTTTACCATTAACAATTTATAATTAAAAACCTGATTCCCGTCGCCTAAGCCATGTAATTCAACAATGGAGGTCAGGAGACCTCCGCTACGGAAATTTAACGGCGACTTCCCCACACCCCTCCGTGATCCGCTTCGCTCTCACGGTATCCCCCGAGTGGGGACTTTGTTCGAACATCACACTGTCCTAAAAACGGGGAGGATAAATCCGTCCCCTACGATACAATTTAAACCAATGTTTTTTGCTTTTTGATATGCAAGGCAAATTTGACTACAAGATATCCAAATACGGCAGCTGCTATTACCAAAATTATTCTTTCAAAAGGTTTCATAAAATCTTCAATTTTGTCCCAGTTTTCGCCAAAAGTGTAACCAAGGTAGAGTAAGAAAGTTAGCCAAATCGTAGCTCCAAGAGTGTTTGTGATGATAAATTTTAAGTAATTAGTTTTTAGGGTTCCAGCTGGAAAAGCAATTAAGGTACGAGCAAGTGGCACCATTTGCAAGACAAAAACTGCTCCATAACCATATTTAGCAAACATTTTTTCACCACTTTCAATTTCTTTAGCGTTCACCCCAATATATTTACCCCATTTAAGAATAAAATCTCTACCCAAAGTTTTACCCAAAAACCAAATCAAACTAACCGAGGCGATATTACCAAGGCTGGCTGCAATTATGGTAGGTATCCACTGAAATTTACCCTCAGCGATCAAAAATCCTGAAAAGCCCATCAAAATCTCACTGGGAATTGGTGGAAAAACTCCCTCCAAAAAAGTCCCAAAAAATACCCCAAAATAGCCAAATCTAGCAATAAGTTCGACTACAAAGTCAAACAGGTCAAAAATACTCATTTTCTATTTCAAAATTGCTTTTACCACTTCGTCAACCCCAAGCTTTTGAGTATCTACAATTTGGTCACTGATCAAGCGATACAAAAAGTCTCTTTCTTCGTAGATTTTTTTGACACCTTCAAGGATTTCTTTTTGCTTTTCCTCAAAAAATGCGTGTTTTTCAACTAGTCTCTCAACCTGAGTTTGTGGAGTTACATTTAAATAGACGATTTTAACCTCTTTCCCACTTTCTCTAAAATAATCAAAATTGAGCTGGTTGACCACCATTCCACCGCCACAAGCAATTACAATATTGTCTTTTTGGCTAAGCTTTTTGGCAACTTCTAGCTCAGCTTCTTTGAATTTGGTACTGCCATTTTTGAAAGCATCTCGAATAGTTTCAAATCCAGAGCGACGAAGGGCTTGTTCGTCTAACTCCAAAAATTCGTAGCCAAGTTTTTGTGCAATTGCGTTTCCAACGCTGGTTTTGCCGGCACCGATTGGGCCGATAAGTAGATAGATCATAGTGTTTTGATATGTTGTTAATTGTATAGAATAATTTTTTTGAGAAGTTTTTGTTTAAGATTAAGATAGTTTTTTAGCAAAGTTTGGATTATAAAATTTAAAGAATAAAATCAACTTAACCATTTCCTTATCTAATTAGAAGTGGCAAATCGCTGTCAAACATCTCTTCCGGAATCTCCATATCGATATTTTCTTGACCTTTTGGCGTGATAAACAAAACCACCAAGCTCAAAATTCCCACCCGACCGATAAACATTAGTAAAATCATGACAATTTTTGCCCACTCAGAATAAACTGAATAATTCCCACTAGGTCCAGCATTTACACTTCCAACTGCTACTGCAGGTCCAATGTTTCCAAGGTTTGCAATAGAAGCAGTCACAGCAGAGGTAAAATCGATATTGCTTGTGGTTCCGTCCATCATGGTGACTTTAGGACTTGTTGCCATAATCAAAATCAAGCCAGTAAAGAAGGTAAAGAAGTACAAAATCATGGTTGATAAAATAAGCCCTGCAGCTTGTCTGTTGTATTTAACTTCATCTAATACAAATTCTTTTTTGTTCGAACCTGTAAGTAAGTTTCGTAACTCCATTTTGATATATTCAAAACCAGCTAAAAATCTAACTGCTTTCAAACCTCCTGAAGTTGACCCAACCATTCCACCAGTAAGATACGCCACAAAAATCAGACCCTGAGCAAGTGCTGGCCAAAGCGTGAAGTCAGCATTTCCAAGTCCTGTAGTACTCATAATAGTAGTGACATTAAAAAATGCATACCTAAAGCTTTCTTCTAGATTTCGACTATCTCGCAAAAAGTACAAACCTGTTCCTATGAGTAAAGTTAACCCAGCGGCGATTCCTGTATAAAGTCTTAACTCCTTGTTTTTAAGCAAATACCCAACCCTTCTTTTGATCAAAAGGTCGTACCAAATGGCAAAATTAGCACCAGCTACAAACATGAAAAATGCAATAATCCATTCGGAAGCTGGATTTCTAAGCCCTCCAATAATTTCTTGTCCGTTTTCTTTGATCTTAAGACCTGCACTAGCATCGTACGGTGCAAAACCACCAGTTCCCATAGTGGAAATTCCATAATAAACCGAGTCATACACATTATCATGCCAATTTTCGTAAGGAGTTTGTCTAAAACTAGCTCCTGAGATTACTAACAATCCGATCAAAATTCCAGTTATCAAAAGATAAATTTTAAGAAAATCAAAACCGGATTCTCTAGCCTCTTCTTCGTTGCGGTACTCCAAAATTGTGTGAGTTTCGGCCTCTCCATTGATGATATCTTCTCTAGGAGTTGAAATAGCTTTGATAATAGTGATACCCAAATAAGCAATTCCCATTCCACCAATCAAGTGCATGGTACTTCTCCATAATAAAAGACTACGGGGGAAAACCTCTACACTGGGTAAAATACTAGCTCCAGTGGTAGTAAATCCTGACATAGACTCATACCAACCATCTACAAACATCCTAAAAAAGGAAAAATCTCCAACCCTGCTAGGGTCAGGAAAACCAGCCAAGACAAAGACAAGAGCTGAAACAGTGCAACCAAAAATCCATGCTAAAATAGTGATTAAAGCACCTCTTCGTAGTGATTTAGGGATTTTTTGACCTTCCAAAAAAGCTTTGTTTAAAAACATTCCCAAAGCAAACAAAATCATGGACACTCCAAACCCAAAAAACATCAGCTGTGGTTTTTCTTGGACATAGCTAGAATCGTTTAGAAATAGATAAAAAAGACTGACTAAAAGACAGAAAAAGTACCCAATAGACGGAGCTAATTGAACTTGTAGAGCGGGTACAAAAGCTCTTAATAATTTTTGGTAATTCATAAAAATTTATAAAATAGATTGAAAATATGTTAATAAAATAATTTTTGTATTTGTTTTGGAGCTTAAATTTGTAGTACTTTTAAGTTGAATGTAAGAAATTTCTGTTAATCCACAGGGAATTCATTAGCTTCTCTACCAGATTGATCCAGTAGTTTTTGAAGATTAGGGAAAAATGAGATAATAAAGGAGATAAATCCAATTTTACCCACCGTCATCAAAAGTCCCATTCCAGTTTGTGAAAGCATGGGAGTTGCTCCAAGACTTAGTCCGGTATTACTAACTGCCGAGATTGACTCAAAAAGCAGATAATAACCACTAATGTCACTATCTGAGACAAATAACCCTAAAGTAATCAAAACTATCATACTAATAAATCCAATAATTCTAAAGTTCGCTTCAAATACAGTTTTTTCACTAAAATGGGCAAAATCTCCGCTAATCATAACTTCTTTTCGGCCTCTAAATCTGCTATATAAATACACAAACAGGTATATAAACGCTGTTAATTTAAGCACGCCACCAGCAAACGAACTCGAAGAAGCTCCAACAGTCATTAGCAAAATGAAAACATAACTAGTTTTATCATTCATCACACTCATATCAGAAACAAATTCTCCATTCTCGTTTTTTAGAGCAAAGGTATTAAGCCCTGCTGTTCTGCTAGAAACCGACATATACCAAGCATTGGCAGATTTGGTAACTTCTGAGGTGTAACCGTCGCCTGCGAAAGTAAGTGGATTACCTTTTTCAAAGTAATGAATCATAAAAGCCCCACCGATCTGTAAAAACAAACTAACTCCAATGATTAAAGCAGCAAAATTGCGTGGAGCAATCAAAGACTCAGGAATCTTTTTAGCAAGATTTTTTAGACCCACAAAACTCAAAAACCACTTATAAAAAATAGCTCTAATAGCAATTCCAAAACCTCCAACTGTAATCAAAAATCCTCCAGAAATCAGCATCTCAATATTGTTTCTAAAAGGAATCATACTGTTTGGTTTGGCAGTAATACCGTCATTAAAAATATGCGAAGCAGAATCGAAAATAGCTTGCCAAAGCGAGTCTTTTCCAAAAATCAAAAACAAAATTGTTCCTAAAGCCCAAATTATTCCAAGATCAATTAGGATAAAATTGATAATTTCAAAAGAGTTTAAACCGATTTTTTCGATTTGGTTTTCCATATTTTTGTTTCTATTTAGTCCACTTCGCACGAAAAGAAGCAAAATAACACTTACAATTCCGGCTATAATTCCCGAAATCACCATGTTAATTAGCAATGCAAATTGCCCCCAAAAGGTATAATTTCCACTGTCTCCACGGAACAATCCTGTAAGAGTTCCGACACTCACAGAATTAAATAAATAATCCCAAAAAGTGTTAAAATTACCATTTAAGGTATTCCCATTTTCAGTTACCATCAAAGCCAAGGCACAACCCAAAAACACCACCAAATTTGCTATAAACAAAATTCTTTCGGCTGACCAAAATGAGGTTTTTTCTAGTTTTTCCAGCAAAATACTACCAAACTCAACTTGCTCATATTTGCCCATTTTTTGTAATCTTTTTTGTGACATATTTTACAAGTTAATATTTTCCAGCTGATAAAAATTTGCTTTTTTCAAAAGCGGTAAAGGTGATTCGGGCGGAGCAGTTTCTGACATATTGATAAGGTTTTATAAATTAAATAGTTGCTAAAATTTTATTGGCTGTATTTTGGGCGTCCAGTTTATCGGTTTCAATAGTAATATCAGTATAATACTCAAAATAACTATCCCTACGATCAAAAATTTCTTGAATACTTTCCAGCAGTTCGGCTTTTTGTGAATCAGTTTTTTGCAAAGCGTCAGGTGATTTTTCCAAAATTCTTTTTAGTAAAGTCGTAGGATTAGCTTTGAGATAGATACTTTTAAGGTTGTGGGTATTTTCTTCAAAGTGAATAATATTTAATTCGTTATCCAAAACCGAGGCGGTGCAAACAATAATCTGACCATCTTTTTTGCTATATTCCTTGGATAAAGTGATTTCAGTTTCTTTCCAAAGGCTCATTTTGTGTTCATAAATCTCGCTAGCCGAAGTAAAACCGGTTCGTTTCAAAATCTCCTTGTCCATATAAATAATCGGCAGGTTTAATTTTTGTGAGATTAGGTTTGCAACTGTTGATTTGCCAGACCCCATCATACCCAAAAGAAGAATATTCATAAATTTGTTACTATAAAAAGCTTTACCTCTGCCCATTATAAATTGAGCTTAGTTAGTCAAGTAACCAAAAATCAAAGAAATTTGACAAGGTTATAAAAATTTCTCGTATTGTTTGCCTTGATTCGCGTTCATACCCAATTATAATTAAAAACCTGATTCCCGTCGCCTGGTGCCACACAATTTGATGATGGCGATCCGAGATCGCCTCTACATTATTTAACGGCGACTTCCCCACCCCCTCTGTGACCCGCTACGCTCTCACAGTATCCCCCGGGTGGGGACTTTACTCGATATTTACACTCATTTCACTAAACACCAACCTAACTTCAAATTGAAACTAAACTCGAAATTCCCCTTTTGAAAGGGGTGGCAGACGTAGTCTGACGGGGTATGTTTGTGGTAGTAATTAGTGAAACTAGTATACACTTTCAATTAGCACTTCGCTCAATCGACGCGGAAGCTTTGACAAAATATATTTGCATGATTATATTTGTTTTGTTATCAAATCTCATTAAACTCATGTCTCAAGCAACAATGGTGATCTACCTCAAAAACCCTGAAATCAAACAGTGGCTAGCTCAAAAAGCAAAACAGTCTGCAGGCAAGAAAAGCACAAGCAGTTTGGTTGCTGAGATTTTAACTAAAGAATACGAACAACAAAATTCTAAAAACCCTCTTTTACAATACTTTGGAGCAGGCAAAAACATTACCGATTCTGACTGGAAAAAGATAGAAAAGGCTCAATCAGATTTGCGTAAAAACTGGGTATCCAAGCCAGATTCTTATTATCAAAATTTGTTCAAAGATTAGTTTATGTACTTGCTCGACACAAACATTCTTTCCCTAAATTTTAGAGGCAACCCTCAAGTTGGAAATAATTTAAGAAACAAATCATCTTTTTCGCTGTTTTTATGCTCAATAGTACTCTCGGAAGCGTATTTTGGTATTTATAACTCTCCACCAGCAAAAGAATCAGCTTTACTTGAATATTACGATGCCATTTCTAGCAGTTTAACCGTTTTAGATTTTGATTTAGCTAGTGCCAAAATATACTCCAAACTAAAGTTTAACCTCAAAAAAACTGGCGAAACAGTTCAAGATTTTGACCTTATGATCGCCTCCATTTGCCTAGCCAAAGATCTTATTTTGGTTACCAACAACACCAAACACTTCCAAAATATCCCCGATCTAAAACTTCAAGACTGGACTAAATAACTAATTTGCTCAGATTTTAATCAAAATTTTGTACCCCTTGACTGTCACCAATTTTTGTTGTATGTAAATAGCTAAAGTTAGGCATAAAAATATGTTGAAATTTAGTTTTCGACATTTAATAACTGCCTAATTTGTGTCGGCTAATCACCTCGCCGATGCTGGTTTTACAGTTGGAGAAATTTGTTTTTTTGGAGGAAATTTTGAACCGTATTATTTTTCTTAGGCTTCTTGCTCTTTTTGGAGGGCTGTTTTCCAGTATTTCAGAAAAATTAAATTTTTTGCCAATACCTTTATTGGTAGCTTTTGCGTATGTTGGAATTATTTTTTTCCAACTAGTACGCCTAAAGAAGAAAATAGAAACTAGAAACTTCAGATCTTCTGAGTTAGTTTTATGGGAAACCATAAAATTTTGCTTGGAAATCTGGGTTTTTTTGGTTTTTTCGGAAATCGGAAACTCAGATTTGATCAACCCCCTCCCCTTGGAGTGGAAAGGAATGGCTACAGTTATGCAGTTCTTCCACTATATTGTGGATTTATTGTTAATCGTAGTCTCTGCCCACTCATTGACTGGGTGGGGGCCTGATATGGGCTTGCTAACTCCTCACGGTCGTTGGATCGGTGGAGTCTTCCCGTGCTTCGTTGGCATGGCATTCCTTGTCTGGCTTGTTACTCGTGGACAGGCTAAGATAAGAAAAAACGAGTTGAACGATCTTCAGCCCCTAAATAATGAAGTCGTAACCACATTCTGGGTAGCAGCTGGACTGTGTCTATTTTGGGCAGTACTTTTCAAGGCATTTGGCATGTCCTCTTGGGCTGCCAGTTTTGCAAACGCGGTCTGGACCATAGGCAACTGCGGTTTTGCGTATGAACCCGGTCAAGCCATTGCCGAAATGAGGGACAAACCCCTGCTCGGTTTGGTTTGGTCTTTAGGCCTCATTGTTGGAACCTTAGGAGTCCCTGTACTCCTTTGGTTGGCAAAAAGAATTTTTAAATTCGAGGTCCCGGAAAACATGGTCGCACCATTATATCTGGTGCGGTTCGTTGCTTGGTGTACCGTGATCGGGGATTTGGTTGGCTGGATTTTGTTAATGATTTCAGGGTTAAACCCCCTGGAGGCCTGGTTGACTTTTGCCAGTGATCACACTGGCGGGTTTATGTTTGTTCCTGACTACACAAAGCTTCCAAACTTAGCCCACTGTATTTTGATTATTGGAATGGCTTGGGGAACAGAACCCGGGTCTTACGGCGGAGGTGGAAAATACCCCGCATGGGTGACCATATTTGGTGGAGCAAAAATTTTTCCATTTTTAGCGGAGACAAAAAGAGAAAGTCGAAATCAACTATTGACTTTTTTCGGAACTACGCTGGCAAGCTGGCTCTTGGCTTGGGCTTTAGTGCCTGAATTAGGCTGGTTCAACTGGTTGCATGATACTTTTAGCTGGGTGACCAACACCGGCTATATGCTGATTGACTACAGTAGGCTTTCCACCGGTCATGGGCTGGTGGTTAAGTTTATAGTAATCATTGGGATGTTGATCGGTAAGTGGGGATTTCTGAACTTCATTTGCGCTTTGTCGCAAAAAATCGAAGATTCTAACCCCAATGCTGGTCGAGTCTCCTAACCCCTCAACCCTGAGGTGATCATAGAGGGTTGAGATGATTCTCCGGGACTCGTTGTATATTTTATACATCGTACAGTACCGGAGATTTTTTATTGCCTGGTTTTTTTACCCCAAAAGTAAAAACCGTGACCATACAACTCTATAGGTCAGAAATTGTATTTACAACAGATAATTTAGATTAGACGCTAGAGGACTGACTTTTGGACTTTTCTTCTTTTTGATCAACTAATTCGTTTATTTCTTTGTGCTGTCTTTGCGTTATATAGCCTTCTTTTAGCTGTCTATCGATTTCGATTCTAACCAAAAATTCAGGGTAAGTGTCGATTGATTTTTTGACCGATTCCAAGGTTTTTGGATCCAAATCTTCAATTCCAGCTTCGGGATTTTCTTTTACTTTATCCACAACTTGACTAGCTTCGGCAGAATTTTTTTCTTGATTTTTAAGATATGCCGGCAGTCCGATTGCACCAGAAATTGTCAGTATCAACACCAAAATAACTACAATCAGTATTTTTTGAGAAGTTTTTAGTTTTAACATAGTTTTTGTTTTTGGTTGTCTATTTTAAGATGGAGAAAGTATACGCTATGTTTTGACTTATTGCAAAAAACTATCAAATTTTTAAAATTTTTGAGGCTAAATTTAATTTTAAAATCTGTTTGATTTATTTTACTTGAATATTAAGCTAAAAATTGCCAGCTGCTCTCCTGATAACCTTATCTGATAAGGGAATTGTCCGAACAGGGCTGTGGGTTTTTAGTTTGACTTAAGGGAAAGCCATTTAATCGATTGTTGTTAGAATTAGTTTTCAAATAGGTTCTAAGAAATATTAAACAGACTCCTGGTCATTTTCAGCCAATCTTTTGGTCAAAATTTTGTACAAACTTATCGCAAAAATCATAATCACAGGACCGATCAAAAAGCCCATTATTCCAAAAAAAGACACCCCCGAAAATATACTTAAAAGTATCAAAAGTGTATTATCTGACCCGGAGTCTGATATAATTTTGGGGATAAAAACATAATTAACCCACAAAATAATCGCTTCAGAAACTGGAATTAAAATCAAAGCGGCTAGGGGATTTTTGGCAAAAATCAAAGAAATCGGGATCGCATATGCAAATTCAGACGGTGAAAGTGGCAACACTCCTATCAAAAACACAATAAAAGTAATGATAAATTGGTTAGGTACGCCAAATGCCACCAACATTGTAAAAATAACCGAAGCGTGAATTATTCCAGCTCCAAGGTTGGCATAAAATACATTTTGGACGGCATTTTTAACATCTTTTCGGATTTCGTCTTTTTCTTCTTGTCTAAATGGAAACAAATCTAAAGCTTTTTTTTGCCATTCGTTGCCGTTTGTAAGCCCATAAAACCAGACCATATAAAACAACACCAAGTTGATAATCAGCTCAGTAGCACTGGCCACAGTTTGTTGCCCAATTTGAATGACTCGGCTGATATTTTGCTCGTTAAACAGGGTTTGAAAAAGTTTTGTGCGGTCGCTACTTTGGTCTCTAAAATCGTTTATTTGCTTTTGAAGGTTTTTGCTTACCTCAGAAGCCTGATCCTGACTGATATTTAGTCGGCTTATAAGCTCTTGATTGTTTGGAATATCGCTAACAAAGGAGTTTATGTCTTGGGCAAACTTGGGAATTTCTTTTTGGAGCTGAGTTATAAAGATATTCAGAATCAAGATCAAAATCGCTGTAACAGTTATCATAGTAATAGCAGCTGACAAATTAAACCGAAATTTGTGAAAAATCCCGCCTATATTGGAGCTGAGTCTGTGATAAATAGGGTAGGTGATAGTTGCAAAGAGCAAGCCCAAAAAAATTGGAGTCAGGTAATTTTTGGTAAAATTCCAAAAAACAAACCCAACTAAACTTGCTAAGATTGCATAAAATATATATATTCGCACGGTTTTGGCGTCCAAATGAGAGTTTTTGACCATAACTTAAAGTTAAAGAATAATGTACCTAACAGTTGAGTACAAATTCCCATACTGTCCAGCAAATCAAAACAAAAATAAAAAATACATGTCGAATTTCAAAGTTCTGGTCAGGGTTAGTTTAGCCCTTTTAATAGTCAATTTTGTACTTGCAGGCATTGTTGCCTTTAATCATTTTAGAACCGAAGATCAAAAGAAGGCTTTAGCCTCACAGTCTTTTCAAAATGAAGAAGTTTTGGGTTCGAGTGTACCTATTTTTGCTCCAGATAAAGTTATTAGTGACGAAGATTTCAATAGCACCAGAGCCTGCCCAACAGCTCAGGCAGT
>Ga0207418_100260_pt1 | contig 10594 bp, 8 predicted proteins | sample LakMenEpi05Aug08_FD_150669 | JGI IMG/M metagenome (GOLD analysis project Ga0207418, IMG submission 150669) | Freshwater microbial communities from Lake Mendota, WI - 05AUG2008 deep hole epilimnion (SPAdes) | ecosystem: Environmental > Aquatic > Freshwater > Lake > Epilimnion/Euphotic zone ...
ACAAAAAAATGCATTTACCAATAAAATCCCCTGATTCTTCTAAAAATCCAAAATATGCTCAAAGTTAGCTATCAAATTGTCCGTGGTGAGGTTTATAAAGATTTAAATCAAAAAGTGGAGGCTTATTTTAATGACAAAAAGCTTGTTAAAGAAGGTAATAGACCTCTTCATATTTTAGCTTTGATTTTGTTTTTGAGTTTTATCGGAGTTTATTTTGGTTGGATTTTGGTGACTCAAAGTGCTTGGTTGTCGATTTTGTTTGGGGTTGTTTTAGGTATTTTGGCTGGAATCTTGGGAGCTTTTGGACACGAAGCTACCCACAGGGCTTTTGCCAAAGAAAAGTGGGTAAATAATTTAATGCTGTATTTTAGTGATTTTGTGGGCAGAAGTTCGTACAAATATGGGCAAGTCCATGCCATGCATCACACCTACACCAATGTCGATGAGCAAGATCCAGATATACAATTACAGCCAATTTTGCGAGTTCACCCACACCAAAAACAATATTTTTATCATAAGTTTCAGCATATTTATGCAGTATTTGTTTATGGCTTGGCAGCTTTTCACACTGTCTATAATTTTGGTTCGTATTTTAATTTTTTTAAAAATAAAAAATGGAGATTGAAGAGTGTTTTTTGGATTTCCAAAATCTGGCATATTTTATTTTTTTTGGTCGTTCCAATTTGGCTCTTGGGTTGGCAAAATGGGATAGCAGGTTATCTCTCTTTTATGGTTAGTGCTGGGCTTTATTTTTCAGCAATTATTCAACCCTCCCATCTTTTTAGTGAAAGCGAATTTACTCAACCAAACCCAGAAACCAACAAGCTAGAGGAGGAGTGGACAGTTAGAATGATTGCAGCGACTTCAAATTACTCCAACGGAAACAAGCGGTTAAGCATTTTTTATGCTGGTATGGATTATCATATTATTCACCAAATTTTCCCACAAATCAGCATGGTTCATTATCCTGAGCTAAATAAAATTATCCGGGAATATTGCCACCAAAAAGGTTTGAATTATGTTGAACACAAAAACCTACCACAAGCTTTGGTTAACCATTTTAAATTTTTACACAAAATGGGGCAGAGTTAAAATTTGCCTAAGTCTTTATATAAAAAACTGCCAGTATTATTTTAGTATTTTACAAAAATTAAAAAAACCTAAATTTGTTTGGATATGAATCACAAAGAAGTCGACTTACAAATAGACACTCAAATATTATTAGGTGATTGCTTAAAAAAGCTTAAAGAATTAGAAGATAACTCAGTTCAACTGATTGTAACTTCACCGCCATATGCGGATCAAAGAGCTAAAACATATGGTGGAATTCACCCTGATAAATATGTGGAATGGTTTTTGCCGATTTCTAAAGAGCTTTTACGGGTACTCAAGCCTGATGGTACTTTCATTCTTAATATTAAAGAAAAAGTGGTCGACGGTGAGAGACACACTTATATTTTAGAGTTGATTCTGGCGATGAAGAAACAAGGTTGGCTTTGGACGGAAGAATTCATTTGGCATAAAAAAAATTCCTATCCGGGTAAATGGCCAAATCGTTTTAGAGACAGCTGGGAACGACTCTTACAGTTTAATAAGAATAAAAAATTTGCAATGTACCAAGAGGAGGTTATGGTTCCGATGGGAAGTTGGGCCAAAGTTAGGCTTAAAAATTTAAGTGAAACAGATAAAATACGAGACAATTCTAGAGTTGGCAGTGGTTTTGGTAAAAATATTTCTAATTGGATTGGGCGAGAATTAGCCTACCCGAGCAATGTTTTACACTTAGCAACAGAAACTAGTAATAAAAATCACAGTGCTACTTTTCCAAAAGAGTTACCAACTTGGTTTATCAAGCTTTTTACACAAAAAAATGATTTGGTTTTAGATCCTTTTTTAGGAAGTGGAACAACTTCTTTAGCCGCTTTAGAACTTGAAAGAAACTCTATTGGAGTTGAAGTTAAAAAAGAATATTACGACCTAGCAGTTGCTAATATAAATCGCAGAGAGGAGGAAATTTATTTAAAAAATAAGCAAAATGAATTATGCCTAGTTTAGAATATCAAATAATTGAAGAATTTATTAAAAATAACATCATCGAAATTTTTTACAGTAAAAGAATCGCAAACTTGGAGAAAATTCAACTAAGTAAAATTTTAAGATCCAAAAATCCATACCTATTTAAGGCAAAAAACATAGATACTGCTAGCGATTTAATTAGATCTATTTTAGACGCTGTTATTTCTTCCTCTGAGGAGACTGTATTTGGAAATTTACTAGAAGAATTGGCTATTTTTGTAAATGGATTGCTTTTTAATGGCAAAAAGTCAACCGCCAAAGGTATTGATCTCGAGTTTGAGAAAGATAATATTTTGTATTTGGTGGCTATCAAATCAGGTCCAAATTGGGGTAACAGTAGTCAGGTAAAAAAGATGATTGCAGATTTCATTTCTGCCAAAAAAACCTTGAGAACGAGTAACTCTAACAATAAGCAAATTGAATTTATAAATGGTTGTTGTTACGGTAAAGATAATATTCCTGAAAAAGGTGAGTATTTGAAAATGTGCGGACAGCGATTCTGGAGCTTGATTTCTGGTGATGAAGACTTTTATCTAAAAATCATTAAACCCATTGACTCACAAACAAAACAAAAAGATGAAATTTTTAAAGAAAAATACGCTGTAAAATTGAATTTATTAACCCAAGAATTGTTAAAAGATTATTGCGTAGACGGCAAAATAAACTGGGATCGGATTTTAGAATTTAACAGTGGAAAATCAACAGTACCTAGGATGTAAGACAAAACTTTAAGATATTTTATCTTTTTACCGAGACTACTACCTACTAAAACACCTATAGATTACAAACACCTCGTCTCTCCAAAGCTCTTGATTTTGGTAGCATTTTTGGGTATCGTTTAGGGTGTTATTTTTGTCGCACCAGTCGTTTTTGCAGGGTTTTAGAATCGCCAACCAAGTTTCATTTTTTTGTAGATTCAAACCCTCTTTGTCAAAATAAAAATTCCGCCAGTTTCTAACATTATAATCTCCATTTTTTAATTCATAATTTGCCTCTCTCCTGAAATCTTCTGGGTTGGTTTGATAAACAAAAAGTGGAAATACATAATTTATTGAGACTTCTTTGGTGAGGTAGATTTTTTCTTTGGAATCTGCAATTTCTGAGGCTTTGGTGATGGCATCTTGGTAGCCAGAATTAAAATCCCGCTCGGCAACTTTGGAATACAAAAAATGATAATTTACCTGAAAAATCAAACTATAAAAAACCAACCAAATTACACAGCAAGAAACCAAAAATTTACTAAGTTTTTGATCCGAAAGATTCCTCCCCAGCTCCAAAATCCCAAAAGAGCTGATCATAATTATGGGTATAAAAAGGCTGTTGGCACGGTTGGCGTTGAGAGGCACTAAAAACAAAATCGGTACGAAAGCCAGTAGCCACAAAACTGGAATAAGCTTGTAATCATGGGATTTTTTGAGGTTTTGGCGAAAGTTTTGAAAAATAAAATAAATGCCCAAAAGACTAAACGGAAAAGCAATAAAAGCTAGTGGCAAAAAAGACGGGTCGTTGTTCCACACCAAAAAATCTGGAAATCCGGAAGTTAAAAAAAACAAATTTGAACTAGCTGTAATTACAAACCCATCGTTGATTTGACTCAGCCTGCTGGCAGGTAGCAAATTGATCGAGAATGGCAAAAACTGTTCAAAACCAAAATTGGCTTTAAGTAAATTATTTTTGATAAAAAACAACAAAAACGGTACTCCTAAAATCCCAGCTAAACCAATCGATCCAAGCCAGAGTCTGGGCTTTTTTGAGATATCTTTAAAAAACAAAAAACTCACCAAAATCAAAAAAATAGATATTGGCACAACACTCAAACCGTAGCCATATAAAGATATTGCAAACGGGCAAAGACTGCACAAGATGACTATATTTTGCCACCAAACCAGATTTTGTTTGCGACTAAAATCTATCCCAAAAACCAATAAAACCAAACCCAAAAGTAAGCTAAAAGGTAGTACATTACTCTCCAATGCCCAGCGACTAGTCATGACATGCCAAGGTAAAATCGCTAGCATACCAGATGACAATAAGGCGACTTGTTTGTTCCAGATTTTTTTGGCTAAAATATAAGTCAACCAAATACTCAAAATCCCCAAAATTACCAGTGGCAACCTGATAGAAAACGAATTTAACCCAAAAATAGCAATAAAAGGAATTTGTAAATAGGCTAGCAAAACATTTTGCCCACTCCCCCACCCCACAAAATACACCGGAAACTTGTTTCCCCACCTATCACCACCAGTTGTCAGTAGTGAATATGCCTCATATCCGTTGGCAGCTTCGTCTTGGTTTAGACCTGGTGGAATATCCGGAAAATTTAGCAATCTCAAAATTACACCAACCCCTAAAATAAGATAAAAGAAAGGTATTTTATAAATCAAAAGTCGAAGATTAAAAAGTGACCTAAAAAAGTTTTTCATAGTGATATAACAATCAACTAAAAATATTAAAGCGATTCTTGACAAATGGCATAGTTTAGGCTATTACGGTGTAGTTATTATTAACTAGTTTTTGTTAATTTCTAATTAAAAGATATGGCTAACAAGTGTTTCACTAAGCTATCAGTGAGAAGTCAAAGCAGTGTAATCAGTCAGATTCACAACATGATAAACTATTATAGTTCGATCTTTTGCACCAGGGAAAGGGTTTATTTGAAATCCTTAGCAAATCAAGATGGTAATATATATTGGCTAGAAGATGAGCTCAAAAAAATCTCTGCTTTTTTACTACTAGACCCAAATTATCACTTTCAAACTCCAGACATAGAGTTTTTGACTATAGGTCACACTATCTCCAGCAAACTTGGTGAAATGGATAAAATCTTGTATCATGTTTTGACTGACCACGAAGATCGTAGTATGTTTTTGCTATGCAGAGAATTTGTAGGTCAAAGTATGCAGGTCGAGGAGTACCAGATGATGAATTTTAACCCACTTGAAATCCAAGAAGTTTTGCCAGAAATTGCACTTGGTCAAACCGATTATTTTAATGTAAAACAGGAGACGCTTTTTGGCGGAATGGTACGCAAAAATCACCACGGTTTTATTAAAATTAGTGATTCTGACCTCGTAAAAATTCAAACCACAAAACCAAAACTTTATCAGATGTACACACAAAAACTACAAGAATTTGAAGCTCAAAAAAAGTCTGATGAAGCAGAGCAAGCAGAGGCTGAAGGTTTATGAAACTTTGGCAAACCCTAAAGCAACTCATAATCACCAGCAGACCTGTTGGTTGGGTTGTTTTTAGTGGAATTTTTGTCTCTAGTCTGAATTATGGAGGGGTTCAATTTAGTGCTGACAAAATCATACATTTACTTTTACTCACTTTTCCCGCTGGTATAATTTGTAACGGACTAAACGATGTCGCTGACTACCCTTACGATCTTAAAAATCCTCGCAAAAAAAGTGGCTGGAGTGGAAATGTTTTGGATAAAAAATATCATAAACTTGTGATTTGGCTAGCAATTATATTTTCTGGATTGCTTTTGATGCCACCTTTGTATTATCAAAACTGGCTAATGTTTTGGGCAACAGTCACAACTATTTTTATTAGTTATAGTTATTCTTTCAAACCTTTTCGATTCAAGTCTGTTTTGGGCGTAGAAATTTTAAGCAATGTCGTGGGTACGCTGGCTTTGATTTTGATTGGTTTTAGTTATGGTGGAGATTTGCTGGATTTTGTAAACAAAGCCTCAACGAACTTGATAGCTTTTTGTGGGGTAATTGTGGCAATTGCTTTTCAGGCTTTTATATCCGATTACGAGGCAGACAAAGAATCTGGGGATCGCAATTTGATTCACTTTTTGGGCAAAAAAAAATCTTCCGTATTAGCTGGTTTAATTTATTTAATCTGTTTTTGGAGTACAACTTATTTTAATCTAAAAGTTGGTTTTTTAATTTGTTTCTTATTTTCTATCCTACCTTTAGTTTTGGTAAAATCTAAATTTTTTAGTTTGTTTTATTATTTTAATGTAATCATTTTGACCATATCTTTTTTAAGCATCGTTATTTTTTAGTATGACCTTTCAACAAACCCTAGAAATCTTCAAAACAGAACTTCAAGCTAAACTAAAAGTTTACTTTCAAAATGAACTAAAAAACAGCAAGCAAGCTAATTCTCACAGTCACGAGTTATTGCAAGCGGTAGAAAAAATGACTTTACATAACGGCAAAAGACTCCGAGCATTTTTGGCATTTTTGGGTTACAATTTGTATGCCGATAAAGATCCAGAAAAGTTTGAAGAAGTTTTTACACTTGGTTGCAGCCTTGAGATATTTCAGACATTTTGCCTGATTCATGATGATATTATGGACGAAGCGACTACCCGCAGAGGTTTGCCCACCATTGAAAGCTTGTATTTGCAAAATTTACCCGAGGGTTTAAGCCGTGAGAAGCGAATTTCATTGGCTCGAAGTACTGCTATTTTGGCTGGAGACATGGCTTTTGCCTTTTCTAATTCAGTTTTTAATCAGATTTCCAAAAAATATTATCACAAAATTTCGCCACTTTTTTGGCAGATGCAGTTAGAGGTTTGTTATGGGCAAATTGATGACACTTTAGGACTCGGAATTGCTGATATAAACGAGCTAAATAGCAAATCAATTTTAAACACCTTGGATTACAAATCGGGTAGATATTCGGTAGAAAAACCGCTTCTACTTGGGGCAACTTTGGCAGGCGCTAAAAAAAGTGAACTCAAAAAATTGAGCGTTGCAGGTAAAAAACTTGGAATTGCTTTTCAGCTTGCCGACGATCTGCTAGGAATGTTTGGCGATGAATCTGTGACTGGTAAATCGGTTTTAGCAGATCTGAGAGAAGGTAAAAAAACTCTCCTGTTTGTGGAAACTTACCAGAAACTTACAAACACTGAAAAAGCTCAATTAGATGAGAAAATTGAGACTAAAGAAATCAATTTCGCTGACCTTGAGTGGTTTAAAGAGAAAGTAAAAGAAAACGGAATCGATAAAAAAATGGAACAGCTGATTGATAAGCTAAAATCTGAAGCTAAAAAAAGCCTTTCTACTTTGAAAGTAAACTCTCCTGAAAACCTAAAAACTTTATTTGAACTAGCTGATTTTTTGATAACTCGAAATAGTTAAAATTTGATTAAAAAAAGGTTTATAGCCGATATCCGCATGTTGCTTTACAATAAGTTTGTAGTGTGCTATTATTTGATGTATAATTAACAAAAATTTAACATTACAACTTAATATGCAATTAACTGACGACCAAAAAAAGCGATTTTTGGAGTATGTGGAGAGGAGGAAAAATGCAAGTGGTGAGCAAAAAATAGAATATGCTTTGAATCTGGAGGATTTGTATCAAAATATGGTCAAAGACTTGATTAAGAAAACTGGAAGAATGCAAAGTTCTCAGCAATTTGGAGATTATATTTTTGCAAATGCTATCGAAAATATGGAAAATTCCTTATCTGAAACTGATAAAAACTTAATCAAAAAAGATCAAGATCAAAGCGAAAAAATGAATATCCTAATTGACTTACTGGCTGAACCCAAATACAACAACCACTTTATCACAGGTTTAGCTTTTGGTTATGCAAAACTGGCCTATCGACTCAAAGTTGAGCCAGAAGTTGCATATGTCGGAGTGGTAGAAACTTTAAGCACTATAACTAACTAATTTATATGGAAACTTTAACATTGCCTAAAGGTAAAGAAAATCAAATTAGAAGAATCGAAGGTGTAAGCCAGATTGTCCCCTTTAACAGAACAGCTGTAGAAGAACTTAGTGAGGAAAATCTTCAATCCAATGAAACCATAAAAGCCATCACTCAACCTGATAGTATTGATGCTATAGCTAATACGTTAACTGGTACTTTTAGTATAAATTTGTCAGAAGGAACTGAAGGTAAGGATCATCTTGCAAAAGCAGGCAACATGGCACGAAGATTTGGTGGCTGGGCTCAGAGATTTATTAATGATAGATTTAATATTCAAAATAAAAATTTGGTTTCGGGTAGGGATGTTACAGCTGTTTGGAAGGAGGCTATTAAAGCAGATTCTAGTGTAACTAGCTTACAAACCGAAAATGGTAATTTATCAGGTATAGAAGCCATTATTAGCTGTGAAACTGAAGAACAAAAACAAGCTTTGATAAAATCATCTTTTGATAATCTTTGTGCAAAAGCTCCTAGTGATGATACTTTTTTGAAAGGTTTGACTCAGATGGGAGGTGCTTGGACTAGAGATGTATTGAAAAAAGAACTCGAACAATATTCAGCTGGAGGAAATCAAAATTTAGAAAGTTTTGTCGCACTAAGTAGAGCTTTAGAGACATTTAAAAAAGGTTTTGAACATGTAAAAGGTCAGCACAAGTTGCTTGATTTTGCTAGAAAAGCAGGTAGATTAGATAAATCCGTAGAAACTCTTCAAAAAACACAAGTTGAAGGGGCTGAAGGGACGGGTCTTACCGAAACTGCTGGAGATTTGAGAGGATTTTATGCACCTATTTACAAAGATAAAGAAGGAAATTGGAAATTTAGCCCTAGAGGTTTATTTAAAGGTTTAACTTCACTTGTTCAAAGGTCTGTATTTACACCAATTACAGCAGGTTTGCCTTGGTTTGCTCCAACACTTTTATCTGCTGGAGGAATGGCACAAGATGGAGAAAAAAGTCTAGTAAATTTAATTCAATCTGTAATAAACAATCCGCAAATCCCAGAAAATCAAAAAGAAGGATACGTAAGAGGTTTGCTACTCAAAGGTTTAGATGAGTCCGTATATAAACAAAGAGATAAGTATAATTGGGGAAATTTACCAAAAGCTCTTATTGGAGATTTTATCGCTTCTGGAACACTTGCAACTGGCTCGAGGGTTAGTGTAGAGGCTGGAACTTATCAAAAGGCCTTAGAAATTGCTGAAGGTTATTTTGCTAGTAAATCCAAAGAAATCTCAGCTACTACCACTGAAGGTATCATGGCTTTGGCTCAAGGAGCTGCGGAAGCTGAAGGCTACAATCCTACAGATCAAGAATTAGAAAATTATGTTGCAAATTGGAGTCAAAATTCTAACCTTTGGAGTAATTTAGATACCACTTGGGAAAGAAAAATGAAATCCGTAGCATTCAATGCAGGTTCGATGTTTGTACAGGGAAGAATAATGAATTTTGCAGGACAAGCCGCAATGCAAGCAGGAAGTCTGGCCGATCAATCCCTTTTAGGAGGAAATATCGGAGCAAGTTTCAATTTAATCAGGGGAAACACTTCTACTGAGTTTAATTTACAAAATGGAGATAAAATTACCACGGGTCACAGCACCGAGCAGTTGGCAAAACCTGGTCAGCAGACAATTAGATTTGGTGAATATCAGGTCATAACCAGCAATCCTGAAAATTATGCTGGCGGAAAATTACCAGACACTGTTTTACAAGAAATTTCAGCCAAAGCTCCCAGTGTTTCTCTAAATTCAAACCAATTGAGCATTTCTAATGGTGTTTTGTCTGTTAAGGGTGAGGATTTTGGATTAGCTGGAAACGGTACTAAAATCGGGGATACTTTTGGCTTTGGTGGATTTTACCTTAATAAAGGATCGTCTGGAGAAATATTAAATATCAACGGTAATCTTGTAATGTACCAGGGTGTTAGTCCTGATGGAAAAACTGCCTTGTTTACTGAAGTTGGTAACCCAAATGCTATAATTACACAAAGTTATTTGATGCATGAAGTAGGTGAAGAGGAGGGAGGCGGAGAATCTTCAGAAGTAGCTTCAAACCCAGTTCCAGAGCCAAAAGTAGAAGTACAACCAGAACCAATAAGTGAATCAAGACCTAGTGGATACGAAGCTGCTAATGATAGAAATGAAGAGGTTGTAACTCCAAAACGCCAAGTAGTTCGTGAACCTGAGCCAGAAAGAGAAGCTTACAAAGCTCCAACTCCAAAACACCAAGTTGAAAAATCTGCATACACACCTCCGAAAGATAATGATAATAGAAAAACTCCAGTTGTTGAATCAAAACCTAATCCAAGTTGGAATGATAACAGTGATTCTAAACCAGCTCCAAAACCTAAAGTTGAATATACACCTAGAAACATTACAGAACCTGTTGCTCCAAAACGCCAAGTAGTTCGTGAACCTGAGCCAGAAAGAGAAGCTTACAAAGCTCCAACTCCAAAACGCCAAGAAACCTCTTACAAAACAGACAACGACACACCTGAAAGAAAAGCTCAGAGAATAGAGCAAGCCATAAAACCAAGGCAAGTCGAACCTCAAAAAGCAGCTTATGAAGATCCAGAACCTAAGCCAATTCCTAGAAAAATAGAAACTGCAACCAAAGTCTATCCAGTAGAAAAAAATACTCAAAAATCTGTTACACAAAATATTGCTAGTACTAAATTTAACAAAAATGAAGTGTTGGTTGCCTCCGCTGGACAGTCAGATGTAAATCCAATTTTACCAGCTAAAAACTTAACACCAGAGCAGCAATACATTCGTCAGACTGTTCCTGTAACAAAAGTTGAAACCACCCCTCCCTGGGAAATTGAGCGAGAAAATCT
>Ga0207418_100265_pt1 | contig 10509 bp, 8 predicted proteins | sample LakMenEpi05Aug08_FD_150669 | JGI IMG/M metagenome (GOLD analysis project Ga0207418, IMG submission 150669) | Freshwater microbial communities from Lake Mendota, WI - 05AUG2008 deep hole epilimnion (SPAdes) | ecosystem: Environmental > Aquatic > Freshwater > Lake > Epilimnion/Euphotic zone ...
CTGTTGTTGTTAAAACCTGCCCTTCTGTACCTCCAATAATCCCTGCTGCTTTAACTTTACCTCCATTCGCTCCAGATGTATTATCATGAGCTGTTTCTAAAAATGTGTTTAAGGCAGTTCCCCATCCTGTGGTACCTAATCCTGGTAATTGTGGCATAAGTTGTATATGTTTTTTTATTTATTTTGAGCTAAAATTTTAGCTTGATACAATTATTATGTAGTAATATTTTGGTTTGAGCAAATAGGCAAATTTATTTTTTCAAAAGATCACACAATACAAAAAGCTAGAATCAGTTTTACGATCTCAGATCGCTTCTAAGATCATCTTTTATAGGATCCGAAATATTTTCAACCCAATACCTATAACCCTCATAGCTAGGGTGAAACATGTCCTGTGAAAAATATTTGTCTAGCTGACTCAAAAAAACTTTTTTGGCTTTTTTATTGATATCAACCAAGCACACACTGGTTTTACTCAAAACTGAATCCAAGACAATATTTAATTGTCTGCTTTTATTGCTGAAATACATATTTAGCGGTGGCAACAAAATAGGTGAAGTACTAAAATCAGGGATATTTATCCAGATAATTTCAGCACCGGTTTCGAGGGATTTTTGGGTTATTTTTTGTATATTTTTGCCAAACTCTTCATCACTTGTGTTCAAGGTTACATCGTTGGCTCCAACAGAAATAAAAATCAAATCTGGTTTAAATTTGACCGCTTCATCAAGTTGATCTCTTATAACATCAATAGATCTAGCCCCACTAACTCCCAAGTTTAAATATTTTATCCTGGAATATTTTTGACTCAAAACCTCTTGTATATAAATATAACTAAAACTACCTTCTACGCTATCAGCACCTTGGCCAAGTGCAGTACTATCACCAATCACTGCAACTTTTAGTTTAGATCTTTTATTGGATGCATTTTTGAAGTGCAAATTCATAATATCAGACTTTTCAGGAGTTAAAGTTTTTTTGATTTTTTTGGTCCACGCCCAAGGGTATAGAAACACAAAAATCATATAGCTAAATACAAAGCCAAGCCCAATAAAAACACGCTTAGTTCTGTTTTTAGGTTTTTTTTGCTTTCAAAAAGGGGATTCTTTTGATAAAATTCTTATTGGTCATGTTTAAAATACAGTGATAAAATAACAATCAGATTACCCAATTTTATTTTGTGAGTTATTTGTTTAATTTTGTATTTAACCCATTTTAAAGCTCATAAATCCACTTTCGTCAAAGCCTCACGGCGACTGAGAGAAGGCATGCGGAGCAATGCTGAACAAGGCCCAGCTTTGTTCGACCGCTAACGACTGAGAGGGCCGTCGGCGAGACAAAAAGCTAGCTTGCAACGCAAGCGAACCGAAAGGGGTTGCAATTTAGTCCAGACCTGTAGGTGACGCAAACCCACGGCGACTGAGAGAAGAGTTAGAAAATTATAAATTAAGATTTATCTGTAGCGGCAGACCTTGGTCGCCATTTATACCTTTAAAACTTTTATCCATTTAACAATGGAGGTCAGGAGACCTCCTCTACAAAATTTATCATTTTTCTTTTTTATCATTGATTTATAATTTATCATTAACAATTTATAATTAAACACCGTTTGCCAAAGCGATTTTTATACGATATAATTGACTCAATTTCCTACTTGGAAAGCAAAAATAAAAACCAAAATGTTCAGATTTCTATTCTTTAGAAAACCTAGAAAAGCTCAACTGAAAGCCTTTATTCCTACTCCAAAAGAGTTGATAATAAGCATTTCTCGTGATGGTGCAACGCCACAAATGGTTGAAATTAATCGTGAGCAGGTTAGCGTTTTTCGAAGAATACAAGTTCAAAAAAGGTCTTTAATTTTACTCCAAAAACCAACTCAAATTCCAATAAAAATAAAAAAACCTCAACTGGTTCAACTTTAAAATAAAAACAAATAATATGGCTATTTTTCAATTCCTAAATCGCAATCATAAAGATTCAAACAATCCTATTTCTGAGCCTCAAGCACAAACTAGGCAGGCATCGGTAGCTACCAATCCAAACCCATCAGTTAGTTATGGTTCAGCCCCTGTATCTGGTACTGCCTCCAATTCAACTCAGAGCCTAACTCCCCAGCAGCAACAAGCCCTAGCCTACCTTCAAAGCCTAAGTGATGAAGACAAAGCTACATTTAGCTTTTTAAACACACTTGTTTCGGCGATGCTTGGTTACACCATTTTGGATATTCCAGAGAACGACCGTGAAGATATTATCAAACAATGCACTCAGATTTTTTCGGATTATATTTTCAACTTTGTAGAAATCAAATACGGCAAAACGGAGTCACTCCGAATCAAAGCCGCTCAAAAATACCAAGACGCCAATATGTTTAACAAATTCCAAGAACTTGGTGAAATCTTCGAAGAAGCCTTTGGGTCTTTTATAGAAAACTTGCAATCCCAAACCGTAGCTCAAACAGCTTAAAACGAACTTAAATTAAACAAAAATCAAAATAAATATATGTTCGTAGAAAATCCGCAAAAATCTAATATTAAAAAGCTAGAGACTATTCTTGAAAATCAAAATTTCGATTTTTTAAACAACTCTCCGGCTAAAAAAGAAATAGTAAATAAAGGCAAAGAAAGTGAAGATGTAATTGATCCAAGTAACCCTAATAGACAAGGTCTTGAAAATATAGTCCAAGAACCTGGTAATCAAAACAATGAGATTCTATCTCAACAGTTAGATGTTGCTAATCAACAAAACGAACTTTTAAAACAAAACAATGAGATTTTACAGAATCAGCTCAATCAACTCCAGCAACAGGTTTCGCAAATAGTAGCTAATCAAGTTGAATCAAGCACAGGTCAACCAGTAAGTCCAGAACAAGCACAAGAAGCTAGTAAAGGTGTTCAAAAAGAAGCTATACAGGAAATGAAAAAGCCTGGTTTTCTTCAAAGTGTTTCAAAATTCTTTACAGCTGATTTGGGTAAATCTATCAAAAATGCTCCACTTCCAGCAAAAGCACTATTGGCATTGGGGGCTACAGGCTTACTAGCAGTTGCAGTATCGGGCTGGCCAATTTTTGGAGTTACTGTATTAGGAGGAGGTCTTGCAAATATTGGTATTACAAATGTAGTAGCTGCTACAGCCATTAAAATGGGACTCGGTGTAACAGGTGGGTTAATTGCAATAAACACTCTTAGACCTGCTGACAAGAAAGAACAGCCCCAACCAACCATCGACACCCCTGCCCCACAACCTCAACAGGCTATAGCTGAACAGCAAGTTCAACAACCTCAATTCCAAGAAATCTCTGAAGGAAACATGGAAATGGCAAAAGGAATTGTAAGTGGTTTAAGAGAAATTGAAGGTGATTCTATATCCTACAAAGCACTAGGTGGAACTATTGATGTAGGTTTAAAATACTCCAATAATCAATTTACATTCCAAAGAAGTGATCAACCAAATAATATAAGTATTGTTCCAGAAAATGATCTTGCAAACGGATTAGCAGGATTAGACAACGACACCCTAGAATCTCTTCAAAATCAGATTGATGATATAAAAGTCAGAAACGAACAAGCTCAACAGCAACCAATAGCTGGGGAACAGTTAAACTCACCTGAAAATCAAGAAAAAGCTCCTGAATCACTCGACCTAAAAACCTTAAAAACAGGAGACGAGATAAAAATTTCAGCCAAAGATCAATTTGGAAAATCTAAAGATTTGATACTTGTTGTAAATGACGACAAAACTGTAAATGCTTTTATTGAAAATCCTGATGGAAGCAGGCAACAAGTCGCCGAAAATTCTTTTGTGCAATCAATCACCACAGCTGAAAATGGAAGAGTTACACCCTCAGACGAAGTTATTTCTACTGACGAAAACACAGTTGTAAATATTGGTAGAGACTACAAATTAAACCAAATAACCAAACTTGAAGTAGTAAAACCTACAACTCCTGAAGCAGAAACCCCAGTCTCCACATCTTCACCCGAAGCCACCAAATCTCCTGAAACCATTTCTCAATCAGCTTACGCCGAAATTGGTGAGAATTTGAATAAGATAAACGAGACTGCAAAACTAAGTGAATCTGATTTGTTAAACAATTTACATGGCGGGATTTATAAAAATAGTGAGCCTTTCACTTTAGTAGAAAAAGACGGAAATCAAAAAGAATTAAATCTTAGTGATTATCTTACAGCTACAGCAAAACCTAGTTTAGAAAACTTGCTTGGAGTTGAGTCTAGTTTCGGTCAACCTGCGGAATTTACACCTCAAGAGCTTATCAATATGAGTTTGGCAATAGAAAATACTCCCGAAATTAAAGACTCCTTAAAGCAAATTAAAACAAATATTCCTGATAAAATTCCAGACTACAGAGGAAATTCTGTTGCACATGAAGTAATGCAAGTTGTGGGTGAAAACCTAGAAATTGCCAAACAAACTATCCGTGCAAACAAAGCTATCGAGCAAGTCAAAACTGAAAATACAGACAGAGCAGCCGGTTTAAACGCAATTTTAAAACTTGGTAAAGACAACCCAATTATACAAGCACAAATAGCAAAAGACTTTGAAGATACAAAGGCAAAAGTTTCCTTAGAAGAATTCTCTAAACAACTTGACGAGGCTTTAGTCGCTGTAGAAAATAAGCAGCAAATTCCTGACAATAATATTTTTAAAGATCAGAAAAATCAGAACATAGCTATTGAAATGGGTGAAAAATATTACACACCTCCTAATAACTAACCCCCCCCTGTACAATTTTCGCAAAAGTTTTTTAGTTTAGTGGCGTGACTCGAGGGAAGCAAATTTTTGTAGTAATTTCAGTTTTGCTGATTGCAATTGGTTTTGGCTTGGTTTTTTATGGTTATCAAAAAAGTCAGGATAAAAAAAATTCTAGCAATACTGTCTTGTCTGTCTTGCAAAACATCACCAATCCTTCAGGGTTTAAACCCGCAGATCTAAGCAAATGTGATGATTGGAAATCTCAAAACTGTACCAAAAGAATCCGTTTTATCCAAACAAATGACAACGGCGAGCCAAGCTTACAAGGTCGAAATTATGCCATTTTGCTAGATCCTACTTCACCAAATTTGGATTTTAAGGTAACCGTACCACTTTCAAATGAGATTTATGCCAAAAACAGCGAAGGAAAGCTAGTTAAAAATTACCAAAGCAAAACCTTTGAGCAGCTAATAAACGACCAAAATTCCCTTTTAGACGGGAAAAATCCCCTTGCTGCAATTAACTCCGACTATATTGATCAACTAAACAACCCGCAGGGCTTGAACATTTCTCGAGGGGTTGAATATTCTGGCGATTTTGCCAGCCTTCGCTCTAGCTTTGCAATTTCTGGAGGTGAATTTGAGAATCGTAAGGCAAGTATTCAAATAGGCAAAAAACCTGATTTAAATGATAATTTTAACACAGTCGGAGGTAATGGAAGGTTTTATAGTAACGGAGTTTTTGAAGATATTTGCACCAAATTAGGCACTTACGCCTGTGAGGAAAGTACCAATCGCTCTATGGCTGCAATCACCAATACTGGAAAAGTTATCTTTTTAGTGCATCAGTCCGATGGTACCGGCAAGCTTGTACCAGATAAATTTGACGATTTACTTGAAGGAATAGCCAAAAAATTTGATTTAGGCACAATCCAAGATGCGCTACTTTTTGATGGCGGAAAATCTCCAGCAATTATGTACGACAGTAAAATTTATACTCAAAATGGCGGTCAAATTGGCTCAGCCTTTTTGATTTACGAAGTTTAAGAAAATAAATATCAAAACTTATTTGAGATTGCGAATTGCAAAAAGTCTTATCAAAAGGGATCCTTATAGTCTTGAAAAGTTTATTTTAGAGCCATCGACAAATATTAAGCCCATCTACAATATCACCAAATCCAAAACAAACTCTTGCCAAATCTTTAAAAAGGTTTTTACAATTAGTGGTTTTACTTTTACAATGCAAAATACAAACTTTTGGTATGAACTCTTACTTCCTAATCGCAATTTTTTGCGTCTTAGTGGTTTATTTTTTCTTGATAACCGAAAAAGTTAACAAAGTTATTACAGTTTTGACAGGAGCTTCTGTCTTGATTTTACTCAATGTTTTTCAGGGTGAAGGAGGGACTAGTCAACACAATGGACTGGGATATATCAGCAGAAATTTGGATATTCTAGCTTTTATAATCGGCATGACCATTTTGGTTGGGGTGGTCAAAAAATCTGGAGCTTTTGAGGTTGTTGCTTTGTGGCTAGTAAAACTGGTGAAAGGTCAACCCAAAGCACTCTTGGTTGCTATCAGTTACCTAACCTTTGTGCTGACAATATTTTTATCCAATATACCGGCTGTACTGATAGTTAGCCCAGTTTTGTTGGTGCTTATCAAACAGCTCAAACTCCCTTACCTGCCCTATATTTTTGCAATGATCACGATGGCAAATATCGGCGGAGCTGTCACCCCAATATCTGACCCAACCACTTATTATCAGGCTACCAAAGTTGGTTTAAGTTTTGCACAAGTGTTTTTGAATTCTGGACTTATTGCTATTTTATTATCTTTTGTGGTGGTCGCGTACACTCTTTTGGTTTTCAAAAAAGATCTTGAAGCTACTGTAGTTGACCCAAACGATGTCAAAACTTTCAAGCCCTTGGAGGCACTTCAAGACAGAAAAATCCTAAAAATAGGACTCCCGATATTGTTTGTATCTATATTTTTGATGATCGCCAAAGAGTTTCTAAACCCTCTCTTAAATATGGATTTGGAAAGCGGAACGATTGCTGTTTTTTCGGCAATGCTTTGTTTGTTGATATTCAAAATAGACATCAAAGAAGCCCTAGAAGAGATGATAGATTGGCAGATTATATTCTTTTTTGTAGGACTTTTTGTAGTTATTGGGTCGCTAGAATTTACTGGAGTGACTGCTGCAGTTGCCGACTCTTTGATCAAACTTACAGGTGGCAATCAAACCGCACTGATATTTCTGATTTCGTTGGGTTCTGGTATAATTTCTATCTTTTTGGACAATGTACCATACAATATTGCCATGGTTTCTTCGGTTTTGGAGTTGCAAAATCAAGGAGTTTTTGTGGAGCCACTTTGGTGGGCTTTGAATCTTGGAACATCTATTGGAGGTGCTGGTTCGGTGATCGGAGCTGCTTGCAATGTGGTGGTTATGGGAGAGGCTGAAAAAGAAGGTTTTCACCCAAAGTTTGGTAAATATCTAAAAATTGGACTTCCTTTGGTGGTTATAAACTGCTTGATCACTTTCTTTGTGCTTATTTTAAGGTATCGCTAAGACGGTGGATTGATTTTTAAACGCCTAAATACCTTGAAACCAAAACCTTGGTACTAAACTTCAGTACTTACATTGGTCATTTCTTCACTATCAACATCTTTAAAGCTAAGGTATTTTTTACCCAAATAAAACAAAATTGTACCCGAAACTACAGCAATATTTAGATCAAAAAAGACCGTAATCAAAGTAGTATAAACAATCAAAATCATCTGCCAATTATAAACCATTTTTTGGTACCATTTTTTGCTAAAATAGTGACTAAAATAATCTTTATCAAACACATCAAGCCCAGCTTTCAAAAGCACTCCTGCAAAAATTGCCGACGCTACCAAACTGAGTAAATTTTGGAAAAGAAAAATTCCAATCAAACTAAAAATTCCCACCAAAACTCCTGCTAATCTGGTTTTTGCACCTTCTTTTAGCAAAATAATAGATCTGATTGTGGCTTGAGCTCCAGGAATTCCCCCAAACAAAGCCGACACACCATTTGCCAAACCTTGAGCCACCAATTCTTTTTCTTTTTTGGTCTCTTCTTTGGTCATTTTATCAATCACCAAGCTGGTCAAAAGCGAATCCAAATAGCCAAGCAAAGTTAGTTGGAAGGCAAGTGGAAGAGCAAGTTGTAGATTTGATACAGTCAGAATTTCAGGTTTTGGAAAGTATGTGGCAGGAAGTTGCAAAAATTCCAAGGGAGAAATGCTACCACCAAGTTTAACAGTTTCTAGGTTTAGTCCGCTAAACACAAAAAAGTAAGTCATAGCTATAATAACCACCAAAGTACCTGGCAAAAATGGTCGAATCTTGTCTGGGATACGAAGTTTTTTGGTCAAAAAAGGAAAACTCAAAATTGCTACAAAGGTCACAAAAGCAAGTAGTGCATTTTGCAAAACATCTCCAGCCAAAGCCAAAGTACCACCAAGTCCAAAGATTTTTTTGATTTGATCTCTCCAAATAAGCAAAGCAATTCCGTTCATAAACCCTAGCACCACCACCTGGGGTACCAAAGAAATAAACCTACCCAACCTAAAAAGCCCTGAAAGAATCAACAAAATAGCGTTTAGCATAAACACCATAGCTATAAATTGGTCGCTAATTTCAGGATTGCTACCAAATTTGGAATAAGCCAAAGCTATGACTGCAGTAGAAATCGTAGTCATCGGTGCTGTCGGTCCGCTGGCTTGCAATCTGGTTCCACCAAAAATAGATGTAATTATGGGAATTAAAGCCGCCCCTACCATTCCAGCAAAGGCACCTCTTGGAGAAGTTGAGCCAAAAGCTTGGATTCCAAAGGCAGCGCCCAAGGCGATAGCTGCAAAACTGGTAGTCAAACCTGCAAAGAGGTCGTTTAAAAATGTTTGAGATCTGGTCATATTTTTAAGCCATACTAAAAGCTCGTGTTTGTCAAGTATCTAAATTTTTTAATGTAGTATAGTTTCTAACTTCAATTTAATATTTTTAAAAGCTTTTGCTTGCCTGTTTTGGGTTTTTTGAGTATAAAACTAAAATGCTCCCTCAACCGATTGAAAATCTTGCCGAAAAGTTTAGAAAATTTCCAGGAATTGGTTTTCGTAGCAGTCAAAAATTAGCCCTAGATATTTTGCAAACTTATCAAGAAGATTACCAAGAATTACTTATTGCACTTGATTTTATGCGTAAAAATGTAGATTTTTGCCAAAACTGTGGATTCTTTTCACAAGGCAAAATTTGCGATATCTGCTCAAACAAAAATCGAACCGACCTACAGATTTGCTTGGTTGAAAAACCTACCGACATAATTACTTTGGAGCGGAGCGAGTCTTTTAGAGGTAAATATCATGTTTTGCAAAATCTAATCTCACCCCTTGAAAATATTTTTCCAGAAAATACAACCTTAAGCGATTTATTCGACCACAGGATTCCGCAGGCTTTAAACTCTACAGAATTTTTGCACCAAAATCAAAAAGACACCCTAAATCAAACTCCAAACCCAATTCAGCTGGAGCTGATTCTGTTTTTTAAAGCAGGGTTTTCGGCAGAAGCAACTACTGCTTATCTGAGGGAAACTGTCGCCCAAAAAGGTTGGCAATCTAAAATCAAAATCACTCGCCTTGCTCAGGGATTACCACTTTATTACAATCCCGACACTTTGGATCAAGCCACGATGATCAGAGCTTTGGAAGATCGCCGAGAAGTCTAAAAAAATGTTTAGATCTTTTGCTTGATTACTTTTTGCCTTAGCAAACAAAGCTTAAAATTAATTACTTGTAATCGAAACTAAGAAATTTTTTAGTGTTTTTATAATTTCAAACTACAAATACCAAAAATTGTAAATTCTAATTTTACTACTTTTTTTGCTCAGAACTAAGATCTTTTTTTGGATTTAGATTTGGTGGATTTTATAGTTTGAGAGGTTTCAACTTCCAATTTTCTTCTTTTAGCCAAAACAAATGCGATTATCCCTCCAAAAGCAGCTAATATTGCCAAAATAATTGCAAATGCTAAACCTCCACTTCTTGGTAATTCTTTTGGAAGTTCTGGCACAGTAACTACAGGAACAACTGGTTTTGCCACAAATTCTACATTTTTTGGAGCAGTTCTAAGTTTTCCGCTTGGACCGTCAACTTCTATAATAACTCTATAAGTTCCTGGATTTTTTGGTGTCTGACTAGTTGTAAAGTTAACATCGCAAACTCCATTTTTTACAGTTCCTGTAACTTGAGCAGAAAAGCTACTTGGTCCTTGCATAATCACAGTACAAGGGACATTGTTCAAATTCCTTGGCGAACACTCAGCTGAGTCTTGGAAACCTGAACCTTTCACATTCAAAGCTTGTTCTACAGTCACTGGATTTGCAGGAGTTGTTACCACGGTTACATTGGTTGGTTGGCTAGAAGTACTATCAAAACCACCACCAGTAGCTCCGCCTACAGCTGATTTTCCAGTACATACAATTGCATCTGGAGCTACGATTTTGACGCTAAAATTGCCTGGAGCTTTTCCTGTACCTGAGTGATCCAAAATAGAAGTTATTCCGTTTACTGGACCGCTTAAGGTGTCACCTACTACATATTTGGTACCTGAAACTCTATCAACATTTAAGATATCATCTCTAAGCTTTGCTCTAAATTTAAACAAACCTTTTTGACCTATGGTAATTTCGGTATCTCCTGGCTGGTCGGTTCCACTCGCTGTGTTTCCAGTGGTGGCGGATCTTGGTCGATAATCTATAGTGGTGGGTGAGTCTG
>Ga0207418_100266_pt1 | contig 10446 bp, 11 predicted proteins | sample LakMenEpi05Aug08_FD_150669 | JGI IMG/M metagenome (GOLD analysis project Ga0207418, IMG submission 150669) | Freshwater microbial communities from Lake Mendota, WI - 05AUG2008 deep hole epilimnion (SPAdes) | ecosystem: Environmental > Aquatic > Freshwater > Lake > Epilimnion/Euphotic zone ...
CAACTCCTGAACCAGGGTTTTGATAGTTATTGGCATCTATATTTATAAAAAAGAGCACCTTGTCGCTTTCTTTGTAAGTTCCGGAATTATCGTATTCGGGAATATCTTTTCTTGAGATATTAGATAATAAATTCAAACCTATTCTACAACTAGGGTTATCACCCCTAACATAGATTATAGTTCCGTCTTTAAATAAAAATCTATTTATATCACTGGTTACATTCTCTTTAGATACATAATCAAGACCAGAAGGACCACCGCAACCGGTTGGAAAAGCTGGCACACTGTCAAAAGATAAGGTGACTCCATTTTTAACAAGCTTTATGTTTCTAGTCGATAAACCCTTGTACTGACTTTCACTCGTACTCGTCTCAAATTTCCAATCATTTGGATAAACCAATTTGAAATCTGGGAAAAATGGGTTTGTGTAGGTTTGAAGATTGCCACCGTTTGAGGGTGTGATAAATTGCAATGTTAGAGTTTCGGTGTAATTAAAAGCAGGAAGGGTTATACCGTAAAGAAAATTGTTTATTATAAATGTTTTCCCACCATAGTTCATAAAATATTCTACAGTTGGACCGTCTGCACCAGGTTTTGTAATTTTTACAATTTGACTGTTGATCTTCTCACAAGATATTTGAGTAAAACCAACCTCTGTGCAAAAAGCTTGCTTCTCGATAACCTCTTTTTTAACAGGTCCAAGTACGTTGACCGGCATTGACTCGGAATCAAAATAACCAAGACCGTTTAATTTTTGAGTGAATTGTTTGTTGAAATCATCGACTGAATAATTACCATCATAACAGCTTATTCCAAAGCCTACACCTGGCCCGCTACCTTCGCCTCCAAAGTAACCTAAAACTGATATTGGCTTTAAGAGTTTTGAATATGTTGTTGATAGGTCTGGTTGAAATTTTTGCAACTCAAACTGACTCTGTCTTTGGACTGTTTTTTTGAATCTTGCAGACAGACCGCATTGATCCAAATTTTCGACAGAATAGCCATTATCAGCTGTTAAAGGTGGTTCTGATTGGGTAATATTGGAAGTGGCAGAACTGGAACTTTCACTAGAAACCGAGCTAGAACTCTCCACACTGCTAGAGCTAGAAGAAGAACTAGAAATACTAGAAGATTCTTGTTTACCAGAAATAATTGTACTGGGTTTATACTCTTTAGGAGCTAAACCTTCAGCAGCAAATACCCCAATAGTAGAAGTAAGAATTAAAAATATAGAAGTTGCTAAGATTGCATGTTTGCTAATCCAGGTTGTAAGTTGTGTAAAAGACATATTGAGTTGTTGTGAAATTGAATTGTTTTGGGGTTTATTAAATTGAATATAGTTTTTAAAAGAGGCTTTTTTTGCTAGTATATAGCTTGGGTTTAGCTCAAACCAAAATTTGAGATTTTCTTCTGTTTCAAAAGGATTTTGGGAAGTCATAAAATTTAGTTATGGTGTTTTTGCCAAAGATCAATGCAAACTTTACGAAGTTTTTTGAGGCTACGAGATAGTTTTTGGCGAATATTTTCTGGTTTTAGTTTAAAGACTTGAGCAATTTCAACAGCCTTTTGATCATACATCACGCAAAGCTCGACAATTTTATACTCGTTTTCTTTCAGATTTTGTTGTACACATTACATCAAATCTTGAGTTTTTTGCTTGTAATGATCAGAGCGATATTTATCTAAATCCTCAGGAATTGTATCCAAGTCATCGTTTAGAGAAAGTGTGGCCGGTTGTTTGGTTTTGTGATTTATAAAATCTGCCAATTTGCTACGAGCGATTTTCGAAAGATAGCCGTGTGGGTTTTCAAGCGTTGCGTTTTGATCACTTATTTTATTGATAAATTTAGTTAAAACCAAACTCGTTAGCTACTCTACATCGGCTTGATTGTTTAGTCTTCTGAAAAAATAGCCAAAAACCTTTGGATAATATTCTTCCCAGTTGTTTTGAATTTGTTTTTGAGTCATGGGATTTGCAAATACCGAACAGATAGACTGACTTTTGGTAAAAACGTGACAGTTTTGTCGGCAACCCATTTTAATCGCAAAATTTGCTTTGGGCAAGATCCTTGACGATTTTGTTAAAAGAGTGGTTTTGTTAAATTGTTTTAAAATATTTCATGACTAAATTAAATTACAAAACTTGGTTGGTAGTTGTACTAATCCTACTTGTTTCAACCGCTGGAGTTTTTGCTTTTGCAAACTCAAATAAAACAATCAACAAAAATCCCGAAGTTGCTGACAATTTAACCTCTGCTATTTCTAGTACACCTGAAATCGGAGAACCCAAAGAATAAGTAACTCAACAAAATCAGCCTCAAGAAGATTTAGCCAGCTCCAGTTCACAAAGTTCTGAGAGTTCAGTTAGTTCTAGCACTAGCAGTTTGACTGAAAAAACCTCACAAATTGTTCAAACCAGCCAAACAATAGATCCTAAAAACCTTACTGGAGTTTTGGGTTTTGCTACTTTGCCACACCAAGAATCTTTTTTTTACATTTCAGCTGGTGATTATAAGATGATCAAAATTGACACTACAAATTATGATAATTCGATTGATTTGAAAACTTTAGTAGGAAATGAAGTTGCTATAAGCTCTAGCTTTAAAGATGCCACCAATCTTACAGTTTTGCTTGATAAAGTTACCCCAAAAAATCCAACAACAAGCAATATAAATTCTGCTAGCGATATTGAAAAAGCTGGCGGCGGGAATTATTATCTTGGAGATAAAAAGCTAATTGTAGTGATGTGCAAATACGCTGATGTTGCCGCTGAACCTCAGACAAAAGCACAGTTTGAAGAAAGGTTAAATGGTACCACTCTTGATACTACTAATACTTACTGGAAAGCTATTACAGATGACCAGATGACTATAACTGGTTCGGCCACAGGTTGGATAACCCTACCAAAACCAAAGTCTAGTTATTACGGGACAGACAATTATTTGGTTAGTCAAAACGACTGTATCACGGCCGCAGACTCGATTGTTAATTATCAAAATTATGATTTTATTCAGATGGTTTTTAACTCAGATATGGACAGTTTTGCTGCCGGTCTTGGGTATTTGGGATTCGTTCCTTTGCAACTTGATGGAGCTGTCAAAAATTTTGGAGTAACTTGGCTTGGAGATAATGGCTGGAGAGATTCTGATATTGTTCAGCATGAAATAGGTCATAATATGGGGTGGGATCACTCTGTTGGAAATGGATACGAATATGGATCGAAATGGGATGTGATGAGTGGAGGAGGTGGCTACGAATCCAGTGTTTCGGATTATTTGGGTACAGATACTAGTGCTTATTACAAATATTGGTCTCAGATTTTACCGCCAGAACAAGCGGCATACATAAGCGGCTATTCACAATCAGAAAGTATAAAACTCGAAAAACTAAACACTTTTGACCACACTGACCAAAAAATAAGACTAGCACAAGTATATACAGGTGGCTATAGTTATACTGTAGAAACTAGAAAAAAAGAGGGTTATGATAAATATATTCCAGAAAATGGAGTGATAGTACAAAAAGTACTTCCTAGCTACTGGCCAAAAGTAGAAGTGGTTGACACAGAGGGCGATAACAATGTTAACGACACTGGCTCGGTTTTAGTTCCTGGAGAAACCTATCTATTTCCGGGTGGTCAAAAAATTTTGAAAGTAATTAGCGATTACGGAACTGGTTATGATATTCAGATCAAAGACAGCTTCTCGGTGGAAATCACCTCACCAGATAACACCGCTAGGCTAACAACGGGCAGCAACTACCAAGTCGTAGCTGAGGCTGAAGAATTTGGAGGAGCGATAAGTAAAGTTGAGTTTTATTCGGATTATAACCTTACTAATTTGATCGGTACAGATTTTACAGCTCCATACACCTTGGATATGACCAACTTGGCAAAAGGTGATTATACGGTACGAGCCAAAGCTTATACGGTTGGAGGGTTTGTCCAAAGCTTCTTACGAGAAGTCTATAGTAGTGGCTGATAACATAAATTACACTACCACAATTGACGGAGCAACTTTGTCTTATAACCACCTAACAGGAGTTTTGAATTATCAAGAAACATATCAGTCAGCTAATTCGTGTGATATATTAAATGTTTATCTCGGAGGTCCTACACTTTATCGAGTTACATATATGTACGACCCAAACAGGACTGCGATTTGTAGCCAAAACACTTCCATAACAAACTATCAAAAAGATATGAATTTGGATTTAAGGTACGATGATCTGCTTAATTTTGCGACATTTTTTAGCATTGTAAATGTTCCAGAATAATTGAGTAAAAATTTTGATTTTGAGTATTTGTTTGTCACAATGGAAGTCTAAAATAGTGTGTTTGGTTGATTCAATAAAGGTTTTTGCTAGTAAAGCTGAGATGTGATATAGTGTTTTGGGAAAAAACCAGAAAAGAAAAGAAATCAACCTAGAAACAGAGTTGAAGAAAAGAAAACCCCTGAAACAACAACTGAACCAGTATTATGGGAAAATATAGACTCTATAATTCCACCTAAAGTTACTGCATGGCACAAGGAAGTTGTGAAAGTATACCAAAAAGAAATAAGAGAACTTGCTTTGAAAGAGTTTAATATAGACTGGACTTATTCCGAAGGTGATTTACCAGAAATGGTAGAATCGGAAGTTATTAAATCACTGAGCAATCTGTATTGGATGTTGGTGCAGGTAAAGCCGGCTTCTTAGAAAAGCTTATTCTAGCTAGAAAAACTTTAAATAAGCGGATAGATAATTTATACGCACTAAATTTAACTCCTAATCTATTGAATAATAGTGAAGTGAAAGAAATTAACTGCGATTTAGACTCCTTGGTAAATAATCCTTATCAACTGATTAGAAATCAGACTGCAACCGAAGTTGCACCTGAATCTTTTGATTTTATTATGTCTCAGCACGGCCCCTTTCATCACTCACCAGTACCAGGATATACACTTTTACAAATGTTGAAACTACTTAATACGAATGGTAAATTACTTATAGTGGGTCGAACTTTAGAAGAAAAAAGTACATTATTTTTAGAAAAAAATTTCCCATTAGATAAATCTGATTTTTATCAAAAACGAAAAGAAGACTATGGAACGGTGTTAGAAATACTAATGTCGAGTAAGTTAATAACAGTAAAATATACACAGCTAGGAGAATCTAGGCTTATTATAATTACTAAGAACTAATCTTATTACCCCAAAACCACAGTACCAAGCCAAAAACTGATTAAGATAAACAAACCGACTAGCACTCGATAGACGATAAACCACCTGAAAGTATTTTTGGATAGAAAGTTGATTAGCCACCGTAAAGCTCCCAATCCGACCAGATAGGCAACCACAAAGCTAATAAAAATAGAGGTTAGGGAAAGTAGAATTTCTTCGTTGCTCCAATTAGTGCTTTTGGGTAGCAAGCTGGCGTCAATTTTGCCTCTAAAAATATCCCAAATAAGCTTTAAAAGATCCGCTGTGCCAGCTAAAATAATGGCGGGTAGGGATAGTAAAAATGAAAACCTAACAGATTCTTTGCGATTTCTACCTAAAAACAAAGCTCCGCTAATGGTTGCACCGCTCCTAGAAATACCAGGGAAAATAGCCAGCGATTGAAACAAACCGATCAAAATAATTTCTCCAGCTGTCATCATTTTGGTTTTAGGGTAACTGGTAGATTTGGTATAAGCCCATTCAGCAAACCCCATCAATACAGCTCCAGCAATCAAAAACGAGGCGATTGTAGGTAGGTTTCTACTAGATTCGGCAAAACCGTAAAGAAGTACACCTAAAACAATTATTGGAATGGTGCTTACTATAATTTGGCTGATTTCAATATCGGTTTTAAGGTCTTTATCTTCAAGTTTGGCTTCCACTTTTGCTTTCAAATTAGGGTTTACTTCTAAATCGTCAGCGGACGGTTGACCCCACCAAAAGTTAAAATTTTTCCAGAAAGTTGTGAACTCTTTGGGGCGGATAATTATTTGCAAAGCTCGTCTAAAATAAATTACCAAATCTTTCCAGAAATAGCTAATTACAGCCAAAATTGTGCCAAATTGAATAATGTTACTAGCCACCAAGCCAATATCTCTACCAGTTGCTAATTTAGAAGCTAAAAGAATGTGGGCAGTGCTAGAAATGGGTAAAAATTCGGTAATTCCTTGTACCACACCGATTAAAATTGCTAACAAAATCTCGTTGAGAGTAGAAAAGTCCATAAAACAAAGTTAATTATACAACTGGTATCTGTTGACGAAAATGTCAAAGCTGTAATTTTTATAAGTACTTGCCCGAATCAAAAGTCTATAGACAATCAACCACTAGAGTCTTTTTAGTAATAATTAGAGATATTTTTTTGTGCTTTATTTTGATAGGATTTGTTTGGATTATTAGAGATATTTTAGATTACTATAGGTTCAGTTTGGTTCTAAATCAAGACGGGGTAATGGTTAAAAAAGGAATTTTACTAACCAATAGCAAGCAAGTCCCGTACAAAAATATAAATATTGTAGCCATTTCTCAGGGAATTTTTGGTAAAATTTTTAATTTTGGAGATATCGAAATAAGTACAGGTGGCGATGGAACTGACCTAGTTTTTAGACATGTTGCAAATCCTGAAGAGATCAAAAAGAAAATTCAGACGGCGATGGGGTAAATTCAGTTTCGGTAATTTTAAATTTGCATAAAAAGCATTTTGCTGACTTTATTTAGTAAAGTTAAAACCTATGTCCGCTTATTCTCAAAGATACAACAATATTCGCCAAACTTGGCTTTTAATCTTCGTTTTTGTTGGCTTAATCAGTGGAGTTTTTTATATTATTGGAATTTATCAAGGGTCTTATATTTGGCCTGTAATTGGACTTTTTATTTCGTTGGCTCAGGCTTTTATTGCCTATTTTTTTGGAGATAAAATTGCCTTGGCTAGCAGCGGAGCGAGAGAAGTGAAGTACGAAGAAGCTCCTAAAATTTATGAAATTGTGCAAAACTTGAGTAAAATTGCCGATATTCCAACCCCCAAAATCCACATTTCTCCAGATAAATCAGCCAACGCTTTTGCTTGTGGTCGTGATCCAAAAAATGCTAGTATCTGCTTAAACCAGGGAATTTTGGATATTTTGGATAAAAACGAACTTGAAGGTGTAATCGCTCATGAACTTTCGCACATCAAAAATCGAGATATTTTGGTAATGACTGTGACTATGGTTTTGGCTTCGGTAGCAAGTTTTGTTGCTGATATTGGCTTTCGAATACTACTTTGGGGAGGGGGGAACAAAAAAGACCGTGAAAATCAGAGTCCGGTGGTTTTAATTCTCTACATCGCAACTATTATCTTAGCTCCCATAGTGGCAGGGCTTATTCAAATGGCGGTTTCTAGGCAGAGAGAGTTTTTAGCCGATGCTACGGCAGTTACTTTGACTCGTTATCCAGAAGGTTTGATAAATGCCCTACAAAAACTCTACAACAACCCAATTCCATCAGAGCATTACGCAACTTCTATGAATCATTTTTATATTGCTCCCCCCAAAAAAAGCTTTGGAGAAAAGGTTTCGGGGCTTTTTAGTACACACCCAAAAATCGAGGAAAGAGTGAAGGCATTGAGGGGGATGTAGGAGAAATAATTTTTGATTAAAATATAGAAATGTTTAAAGATAAGTCTATTTTAGAAAATGGTTTTTTAACTCAAGAAGAGTTGGAAATTTTTAAGCTATTAGAAAATATTTATCCACTTTTAAAGGATCCGAATTTATCCCAAAATCGCTTTGAAATAACCAACGCAATCCACCTAATTCAGCTGGTTTTTATGTGGAGAGCAATGATAAGATTAAACGATGGTAAATTTTGGGTAAAGTTTAATCTACCCTACGAAAATTTTGCAAGTTTAAGTGAAACTCCCAAAAATCAAAAATACAAAAAAGTTATAGATTCTTTAATCGAAATCTACGAAGAATTTCAAAAACTAGAACCCTATCACCCATCTCATTTAGATGATATTACAAGAGGGATAAACGAGTTATTTGAAATTATAGAATAAGAAAAATAAGTATCTTGAGCTGATTTACAGGACAGTTCTTTTGCGCTAGAATTGGTTTGTTTATCAACTTTTTATGCAAGAAATTTTAGAGAATTCTTTACCCAAAAAAATCCTAATCCCTATTCATACTCTAAATATCGCCAAAGAAAAAGGTCTAGATTTAGTCGGTTTTGTCAATCAACTTTTGAGCTTAGAAAGAGAGCAAGAAAGGTTGAAACTTTTGCAAACTTTGTATAGCACAACTAAAAATTAGGGAGAAAAGTTAAACAAAGAGTTGTTTTACCCATACGGTAACCCTGTCAAAATTCAAAATCGTTTTGACTCATTTATCGAAAACCAGTTTGCCAAAAACTTGGGGAATATTATTAGAGAGCTGATCTCAAATGGAGTAGATGCAGTGTTAAAATCTAAAGGTAAAACCGAAATTGGAATGTTTGGAAAAGGTGGAAGTTTGGGGGTTTTGAGTAGTATTTCCAAAATTAAAACAGAATCTGACACTGAACTAAAATTGGTCGCTGTGAATAAAAACGATGGACACCCAGTGAATGCTGTAGAGATAAAACCAACCGGAAAAACTTTTGGGGTAAATGTAGATCACAAAACCATTGACACCACAAATTATCCAGACAATAGTACAACCGTAGCTGTCTATCCAAATGGTGATTTTTTACGCAAGCTCCAAGATCTTCGAAGTTCTGGACTGCAAGACGATGTTGATTTTTTGCCTGAACTTAATAACTTTAGGTTTTTAAAAGATGTTTTGGTTTTTGCTGAAATTTATAATGAAACGGGGGAGTTGAGCAAAAGTTTGATTGTAAATCCAGGTGAATCTGAGAATGAAGATAGGATTATTTTAAGGGTTTTTGTAGATCATTTTGAAGTTATAAACCCAAGCAGTGATTCAAGTTTGCACCCTATAAGCTTTTATCATGGTGGAGTTTCCAGCAAAGAGCGAAATAAAAATGTTGAAACAGAAATTGAAGTTTTAAAAGAACCAAATCTCACAATCAATTTTTTGGGACCTGGAGGTGTGGTTGCAGCAGAAAATCCTATAAATCCTAATCAAAATAATTTACATTTATCCCCAGATTCTTTTGTTTCATTAAATCTTACTTTACCTCTTTCTCTGGATGTCGATAGAGGCTCGGGAACTTTGGAAAAGTATAAATTTGGTGAGATTTGGTCAAACCTTTTAGCAAAAACTAAAGATCAAAATTCTAAACCAACTTTTGTAAAAATCCTGAATACTTTACACTTTTATATCTCCAATCTGAATCAAACCAGTCCTAATTATTTTTTGAAAAACCAGTGCCTGAAACAAGTCACTGATGCAGCAAAAGAAACTGTTGATGAAATTTGTGAAGCAGACCAAAATACAGTAATTTTACCCAACCTAAAAGCTTTTGAGCGAGTAGAAACTATGCAAGATTCAACACGAATTTTGGTGCAAGTTGCCTTTTTAGAAAACTACAAACCTGCCGAATTGTTAGAGGCTGTAGATATAAATTCAGAGGTTGTAAACGGTAACTCAAAAACTAAAGTTTTGGGTGCCAATTTTAGGTTTGCACCATCAAGTTACTATCCATTTTTGATAAAAATGAGACAAATTCAGACTAATCCACAAGCTATTTTGGATCTAAATTTACCCTTTTTAGGAATCCCTTCTGCCAAAAATCCCCGTGAATACGACCAAATTTGGTTACCAAAAAGTCTTATTGAAAATCTAAATCAAAAGTATATTTCGCTAAAAAACGAGTTTCAAAATCTTATCCAAAACAAAAACTTGGATTATCAGAATTTAACTTCTCAGCTAAAGATTCAAACTGAAGAATACGACCAATTTATCTCGCTGATTCAAATAATTTGCAGCCCAAAAACTAGTTACGAAACAAATTTTACTCCACCGGTTGACTTTAAAACAAGTAAGGAAATTCACGACGAACTTTTAAGACAGCAAAAAAAATCTGAAACCAGGCTAACTTTTGGTCAGCAAGATTTGGATACGGAATATCAAATAGTAGATCCCCTTTTAGATAACTTTAAAAGAGAGTTTAGAGATGAATTGAAACAGGTAACTGAAAACCCGGTGTTTTTACCAACAGCTCAAAAAATTGAAAGTGCAGTTTTTGAATCTTTGCAGGGTCTACAGTTAGGAGAAATTATTCACTGGGAACAAGATTCATTTAACACTATTCAATCAGAAGAGCTTTTAACACCAGAAAATAGGAGTTTAACAGTCAAAAGCTTAAAGATAGTCCAAAATTTTCTTGAAATTGAATTTGAAGGTTCTGAAACTGCTTTGATTGATTTACCGATCAATTTAGGTTTAGGTGTAAAAAACTACAGCGTTGTATATAGTTCTGGTGGGTAGAAGTATTCAATTAACTTCTCTGTAGGAGTCATATTGTCAATTCCTTTGTGTGGCTT
>Ga0207418_100275_pt1 | contig 10174 bp, 7 predicted proteins | sample LakMenEpi05Aug08_FD_150669 | JGI IMG/M metagenome (GOLD analysis project Ga0207418, IMG submission 150669) | Freshwater microbial communities from Lake Mendota, WI - 05AUG2008 deep hole epilimnion (SPAdes) | ecosystem: Environmental > Aquatic > Freshwater > Lake > Epilimnion/Euphotic zone ...
TCAATCGCCTCGCTCATATCCCTACCAAAAGGTTTTTCCATTACAATTTCAATATTTTTATCGTTATGAGGGCAGCTCGTGCGTAAGAATTCTACAAAAACACTGGGAGGCACTGCCATATAAATTATCAGTCTTTGCTCGCCGGTGGCGGTGGAATATAAGCTGTCAAAAAAACTAGCATTATTATATTCTCCCTGAAAAAAACTAATACTTTTGAGGTGATTTTTACCAGATGTAGAATTTTGGTCTAAGATTTTTACGATTTCTTGGTCTGATGGCCTGCTACGAGAATATCCAATAAAATCAATTTGGACATTTTCTTGATTTAATTCAGCAAATTCAGCTATTGCTGGTAAGATTTTGGTTTTTGCTAAATCGCCAGTAACTCCGAGAGTTAAAATTTTCCATTGTTGCATATTTTTGAGATTTTGTAGTTTTTCAAGACTAAATTTGAGATTGTAAAAATGTTAAATAAGTTTTTAAAATCAGTTTAAAATTTATAAAACAAGAATTTATATTTTTTGATAAAAAGATAGTAAACAGTTTTACCTTGTACTTGACAAAAATTCTCCTTAGACTCACTTCTGTCAAGAATAAATGCCGTCGTAGCTCAGCTGGTAGAGCATTTCCATGGTAAGGAAAAGGTCACCGGTTCAATTCCGGTCGTCGGCTCCATTTGATATTAGAATTTGTAACCCTGATTTATTTCAGGGTATATTTAGTTACAGTCAATCTCTGATAAAAATTTTAGAAATCAATCAAAACAAAAACTTACTCAAACTAAGAACTTTTTTGAAGTTAAAATAAAAAAATCTAACAATCTAAAAAGACATGAATCAAGTAGATTACACCCTTTCCCTACAAAGAATCTTGCTACTGGTTGGAAGTATTTCATTTTTTACCTTGGTTTTGGTAGGATTTTTTGTTTCACCCCTAGAAAATCCCGAATATTTATTATTAGTTTTATTTTTGATTTGGGTCTGTTTAAGTTCGGTTTTTGGACTCTTAGGTTATTGGTGGGCTTTTAATATTCGCAAAGAAATTATTTCCATCAATCAATCAAACCTAACAGTTTGGCAGGGTTCTTTTCAAGCTAGTTTGACTGTAGGGTATATCGCTTTAAATTATGCTAAAATGTGGCAAAATTGGATGTTTTTTGGTATACTTGTAGGAGTTATAATTTATTGGTTATTTGTAAAAAGTTACCAAAATTGAATATGGCAAAATATATCTATCAGACTACCCAGTGGCAAAATTTTTGGCTCAAAACCAAGGACAAAAAACACTTTTGTGCGGAATTTAACTCGCATAATTTTGAGATTAAATTTTATCAATATCCTTGGATATTAAATCAAAAAATCTGGTTTTTACCAGCTGGCCCAGTTTATCAAAAACCTCTCGAACCATCCAAAAAAGATCAAATACTAACTGACTTAGTAGGATTTTTGGGAGATCTAAAAGATTTTGCTAAAAAAAACAAGATAAGTGTCTTAAAACTTTATTTTGATTGGGAATTCAGTCGTTTTATGGATCTAAAAAGTCAATCAGACGGGCTGACTTTACTCAAAAAACTAGATTCTAAATTTTGGGTAAAAGGTAGAAAATCTTTTATGTATCAGCAAATCATGCAGCTAGCTACAGACGAGTTAAATATTGCGAATCCCAAATTCAATCTGGACAATGATTTTTTGAGTAATTTTTTCAAATCTAATCAAAGTTTTTGGCTGCAACGCAACAAAACCATACGAAATCAAACAAAAAGAAGTTTATCTAACAATTGGAATTTAGAAACACTTAAAAGTCCCGAGAATATTCAAGAATCTTACAAAATCCTCTTACAAACCTCAGCTCGTCAGGGTTTTAATATCCCTTCAAAAGAATATTTTATTGAACTGGCTAAGCAAGATTTTAGTTATTTTTGGCTACTTAAAAACTCTGAACAAAAAGTAGTTGGATGCTGGATAGGACTCGGTTTAGGGGATAGATTGGTAAATTTGTATGGTGGAAATACTCCCGAAAGTTTTGTGGGTTTTGGACCAAACTATTTGCATTTAGCGGGACTTGCTCTTTGCAAGCATCTTGGTTTTAAGTATTACGATTTTGGCGGATACAACCAAACAGAAACCACTGCCAAATTTAAAGATGGATATAAAGGTGAGGTGGTAAATTTTGTCGGAAATTTAAACATAGGGATTGGGATTTTAGGTAAAGCTCTGAGTCTCTTTTGTTAGCGATTTTAAAGACCCAAAACTACAAAACCTAAAACATTTGCCAAAGCTGATTTGTTAGGCTAAAATAAGTCTAAATAAAAACAAAAATCTACAGTGAAAAACAAAAGGCTTACATTTTTTAAAGTTATAAACTCAGTTATCTTGCTGCTAGTCGTGGTGGTTGGAATATTTGGATTTTTGGCAAATAATCAAGAAATTAAGGTGGAAGCCGCTGTAAAAAGTGGATATTTAGTTAACTGCGGAGGCAGCATTACTTTTAACTCATCAACAGGTCAATGTCTTGACCTTGGCACTCCTATAGCCAGCGAATGTGAGCTTGGGTACTCAACAACGTCAACTCAATTTTTACTTTGCGGACAAAAATCTAACTTGAGTCCTGGTGAAACTTTAAGGTATAAAGTATGTCAAAATGGTCAAACTGAATGTGATTTTGAAGGAAATAAATATACAGGGTGCAATACCGTTGGATCTAGTGATTCTGGATTTGTACTCTGTTCCACAGTATCCACAACAACCACAACTACAAACCAGCAGGGAAGCAGTGTTACAACTACAACCACCAAAATAAATAAAACTGACTCCAAAGCTGGTATTACTTGTGATATAACTATTACTAATTTTAATGTAGTAGATTCCAGAAAAACAAACTTAAATTATACACTTGGAGATTGTGTTAAAGATGGAGCCAAGCTACCAAACGCCTCTTTTTCATGTATCGCTTGGGTAATAGCAGGAGCTAAAGACGCAAACGATGTTAAATTTGGTTGTAGTGGCGGAGATGAAGCCAAAGCCCTTACTTTTGATGAAGGTGGTATGGTGGTATGGGATAGCGATCAGTGTTATGCTTTCTTTACAGCAACTGGATCTGCTTGTATTAAGGAAGGTGAGATAGCGTCTGCCTGTGGTGGAGCAGGTTTTGGAGTATCAAGTTTTAATAGAACCCTTTTTGGCTTAACTGTAGGAGCTTTTCCTTGTGCTAAAAAAGACTTTGCGACTTTTAAAGCTGCAAATCCAATCTTATCGGACATTATCTCTGGACCTGAAGGTATCGCTGGAACTGCTGGAGGGACATTATCAGATGAATGTAAGGGTGCCAGGGATGCAGCTATAGCGGATAATAAAAAAGAATTTACTTGTAACAATGGTCAAAAGTACACTATAAATGACCAAGGTCAAGTTGTAGCTCCTGATGGTGTGACAACATATGATAATAATGGAAACGCCATAAAAACAGCAACCGGAGACGGAAAAAGCACAACTGAAAAAGCTGTGGACGCAGCGGCTGACTTGGGTAAGTTTATTTGGCAAATTGGAGCTGGAATATTGGCTGTAATTTTATTTATTTTTGGCACTATCGCTCTGGTAGTTTTGTATTTTTTTGGAGCTATTGTACTATTTTTCCTTAGCATAAATCCAGCCTCGGCAGATGCTTTTGCGGTAGCTGCTCAACCTTGGGGAGTTTTGGTAGGAGTAGCGAATTTGATTATCTTGGCAGCTTTTATGTATGTAGGTTTTGGATATTTGCTAGGCATTGAAGACTTGAAAAAAAACCTAGGTGAATTTATTCAAAAAATTATCTATTATGCTATTTTGCTAAACTTTACGCTTTCTGGAGCTGCCACCTTGGTTAATATCGGGTATGGAATGGGTAACCTCATAAAAGTTGGATATGCAGGTACCACCAGTGGTCAAGAGCTAAATTATGCACTGATGGGAAATGTATTAAATTCTATAGGCAAAGTCTCTCTTCTTCGCTGTGGCGATAAAACCGCCGATTGTGTAATTTATGACAACCAAAAAGGCGGGAGTCCGGACTTTTTTAAATTTCCAGATTTAGGTAAAGCTTTTGGCTCACCTGACAGTGCAACTCAATCTGCTGTAAGAGAAGGAATGGCTTTAATCATGGCAGGTTTTGCAATATATGTTTTTTGGAGGGTTTTGAAGGTGGTATTGTTTAGGTTTGTTGGAATTTGGATGATTATGATACTGTCACCTCTTGGTCTGGCTTCGTATTTTTCTCCTATCGAAAGCTGGCAAAGTCTAGGCAAAAACATGTGGGGTAAATTTTTAAAGTTTGTTTTATTTTATCCTGCATTTATATTTGCCCTAATCCTGGTAAATCTCTTATCAGGAACTTTTTCTACAAGATTTGTAAAATCCGATACTCAAGTGGCAGCCTCTAGTGGCTTTTTGGAAAGTTTGGTTTCGGCAACCAGTGTTGTGCTGGGAGCAGTTGTTTCGATGACAGCTTTGTATTATGTCACCAAATATTTCGCTGATTCGTTTGATGAAGATATGGGAAAAATTGGAGAAGCCGTGGGTAAAGGCTGGGAAGGAACTAAGAAAGGGTTTAGCGGTGCTTGGAACACTACTAAATTTGCACATCGCAACACTATTGGACTTGGAGGAAGGTTAGGAAATACAGCGATAAAAGCGGGATTCAAGGCTACTGGAAATGAAAAAGCTTACGATGCTCTTTCTGAAAAATTCAAAACTGGACCATTAAGATCTGTTGGTAATTTCTTAACTGGAAAAACCATGTACAACATGGAGGCTAGGGCAAAAGTATTGAAAAATGCTTGGGAAGGTAGAAAGAATATTAACAAAATGGAAATTGAAGGTGAGATGGGCAGGCAAGAAGCTTTTACCGAAGCATCGCTTAGAAAAATACCTGGATATTTAGGTGGAAATTTTATAGCAGATGGTCTTAATGCTACTGAAGGTGCTCACTTTAAAAATGCCTTGAGAGAAGATTTAGATGATGAATATGTTCACGAAATAGCAAAAGATGTAGGAGAGAGCAGAGCTGGTGATGTAGTTAAGGGCAAGCCGTATGGAAACTCTCAAATGAAAAAAGCAATTAGAGGTATGGTTAAAAGGAATGAAGTTGGCGAACAGTTTAAAGAGATGTACGAGCAGGCACTAAAAGAAGGAAACATAGAAATTCTACAGATGATTGCAACTAGCCCACTGTTAAAAGATAAAGCCAAAGATTTATACAGAGATCTTGATCAAGATGCTCGAAAAGCCGTTCAATCAAAATATGGAAGTTTTTTACAAAGTGACACAAGTGTTGTTTTAAACGCTGAATCAAATGCAAGAGACCGAAATCATAGTCTAAGCAATATAGATATGGCGGATGATAATTATAGAACTGCTTATACGAACGAACTTCAAAAAATGGCAAATGATGGAGATAAAGATGCTGAGAGGAGACTTAAAAACATAAAAAGCTCTAAAGATAAAACTGTTTCTACAGTAAAAGCTAGGGCAGAAGCAAATATAAATGGAGCCGATTACGATAAAGTGATACAAGGTTTGAGCCAGTCTATTCAAAGCCAAACCTACAAACAAACCTCGGATCAACTAGAGCAAATAAATAGTGGTGCTGCAGATATAAAACAACAGTTTGAAGATGGTTTAAACGGTATTGATAAAATGAATGAGGCTCAGTTTGAGCAATTCACAAATACTCACGGATTCACCGATTTACACCAAGATCTCAAGAATGACACAGACTTAAAAGAGGATTTTGAGAGTCGCAAACTGGCATTTAAAAAAGCCGTTGAAGGAGTTAAAGATGCTGAAAAAGTATTACAATCCACACCAGTTAAGCAGTTGCAAAAAGAATCTGAAGTACTACAAGCACATACAAACAATACAGCTTCATCTCAACAATATAAAGAACTAGGGCTTATCAAGGGTGGGCTGGAAACTTCTTTAAAAACAGACTTTGAGGATATTGCTCTACAGGAATACCAAAACTCAGAAGAGTACAAAGAAGATTCAAAACACTTTAGAACAGTCAACCCTAAACTATCAGCAGAAGGTGCTAGAGCAGAAGCATTGAAACAAAAACAGCAAGCCTTAAAAGCAAGTTCAGCAAAGATACAAGAACATGTTAGAATCGCTGCTACAGAAACAGATGTAGCCAAAAAAGAAGAAGCTCGTCAGAAAGCTAAAGATGAGGTTTCTAAACATGTTGCGACTGGATGGGGGAATGCTCATAACGGTATAGATTCAGTTGTAGACAATACCCAAGCTTCTGGCTCTTGGGATGCAGACCTTGTTAACCATGGTCAAAATCAGGCCAATATCACACCTCCAGATAGAGTTGCAAAAATCGATGAACAAATTGGGGCGGAAATAAGAAACAAAGCAGTTCTAAAAAATGAAATTATCCCAGATGACATAAACCCTGAGTACTAATAATTATGGCAACAAACAACTCACAACAAAACAACTTTACGGAACAATTCACAAATGTATTACAACAAAGACACATCTCTTATCTCCAAAATATCGGTCTTTTGATGCCTCAAACTCAAAATCCTGAGGAGCTTTTTGTTTGGAAAGAGCTTTATTCTATATTGGCTAGAGGACACTATCGGGAATTGATCAGCACTGAAAATGTGTTCAAATTTGCTCAGATCTTTAGCAATTTAGATTTAGAAAAACAACATAAATATCTTGAAGTTTTGGGAGACAAATTCCAAGAATCAAACATTGGATATGAGACAACCATAAACATAGCTTCAAAACTATATAGTACCAACAACTCTATTGAATCCATCCGAAACAAACTGCCAGAGCCAGTTAAGATTATTTACGATTACATTATTTATTCTCGACTATCTGGAGAAGAGGTTGATGAAAATTTGATAAACGAAGCGATTTATGAACTTAGCCCTGAAGGTCAAGCTGAACTTGCTGCTGCTAATATTTTTCAAACTATCGAAAAAACTAAGCGAAAACCACTAAATGCTGGTAGGATAGACGGTCAAAGTCAATACAATAAGGTTTTTACCAAAGAACAGCTTGCTAAGGTTTTGGAGGAGGGGCAAGAAATTAAGCCAAATCAACCCTCTACTACAGCTCAAAATCCTACAAATCAAGACGATTTTTTAATTCAAAAACCTGAACCTAAAATTGTCACTCCAGGAATCCGAACTCTTCCCAAAAAACAACCGTCTCAAAGCACTTATACCAACTCCCAACAAAACTTTGCACCTCAACCAATTCAACAACCTGTACAAAACTACCCACGACAAAATTTCACTCCAGCACAGCAAACTCCAAATCAAAATTACCCTCAACAAATCCGCCGAAGTCCTTTGCCTAGAACTGTCATGAACACAAGATCAGTGCCTAGAGCTATAAGACCGTCGGTCCCTCAAAATAGACCATCTCAATCTATAGTACAACCTTCAAGAACACAGCCTCAAACTCCAGGATTTTCCAAAACAGTTCACGGTTTGGATGATTTATTGAAATAAAAATTATTTGACTTAAGCCAAGAATTTTGAGATTAGTTTATGTTTTTTAATTGACATTCTCAGTATTTTGTTTTACATAGTACTAAGAGTACTCAAAGATATAAATATCTATGAATTCCCAATTCAAAAAGGGCTTTCTGCGTTTGGCAGTGCTTTTGTTTTTAAAAAGTCAGGATTCTTACGGCTATGATTTGGTCAGGCAAGTTGGCGAAATTTTCAACACACCAGCAGGTACGATTTATCCTATTTTATACAAATTGACTGACGATGAGTTGGTTGATACCTACCTTCAAGAATCCAACGAAGGAGGGGTTCGAAAGTACTATAAACTAAACCAGAAAGGCTTTGAAATTCTCCAAAAAGAATTCGACGAGTGGCAAATTTTTTCAGCCGCTTGCGAGCAATTTGTAGCTAAATATAAGTAGAGTAAAACGGCTTAAGATAACATTATTTCAAACTTTTTTTACAAACTAATTAGCTTTTAACAACCTTATAATATTCAAAATTTAATCTAAAAAACTCTAAACTTCACACCCTAAAAAAATTATAACTCAACAACATTATGTCTTTTATTCAAATCAAAAACATCTCCAAAAGTTTTGGAAAACAAACTAAAACTACTGTTTTAAACAATCTTAGCTTTGAGATTGATCAAGCCGAAAGTGTTGCTATTTTAGGCAAATCTGGCAGTGGTAAATCTACCCTACTAAGCATTATTTCTGGACTCCTTAGACCTGATCAAGGTGAAGTTTTATACGACGGTGTAAATTTATTTTCCAAAAATTCCAAAGATCCATTTCTGTTTCGTAGCCAAAATATTGGTTTGGTTTTTCAATCTTTTCATCTGCAACCAAACAACACGGTTTTTGAGAATGTTTTTTTACCTCTAGAAATTGCCGGTAAAACTAGTAAAGCTGATAAAAAAAGAGTAGCTGAAGTTCTTGAAATGGTTGAGCTTGGTGATAAATTAAATGAAAGGGCAATCAATCTTTCAGGTGGTCAAAAACAGCGAGTAGCTATTGCTCGAAGTCTAATCAACAATCCAAAAGTAATCTTTGCCGACGAGCCAACAGGCAATTTGGACTCCCAAACCAGCAACCAAATCATCAAACTCCTTTTTGATATTCAGAAAAAACTTGGCACCACTTTGGTAATCGTAACTCACGACGAAGAAATTGCCGAAAAATGCCACCGTGGAATCCATATTTTGGATGGGAACATTGGAAGCATAGACGCCTTTAATTAAAAAATAATAATGAATAAATAATAATTTTATGACTATTTTAACAACTCTCAAAAAAGCTAACTCAAACCTTTTACGAACTAAATTCCGTACTTTTTTAACAATTTTATCAATCACAATTGGAGCGATTACTTTGTCTCTAATTTTAGTAATTAGCGGTGGTTTTCAAACCTGGATAAACAACCAAACCGAAGGTGGCCGTGAGGTCGGAAGTTTTAAGGTAGTTCCCAAAGGTACAGAAGGTGTTGTACAAACCGACCTTAGTGCTGTCAAAGAATACCAGGAAGGTTTGGAAGGTGGGGTTTTTGGACGAAATTTAACCGAAAAAGATATTGAAAATCTCAAACAAATTAAAGGCATTAGTCGGGTTGAAAAATCTCTCCACACCAAGGTAACCTATCTTTATGCCCAGACCCAAGATTCCAAAAAAATCTTTTCTTACATAGACACCATTTATCCCAAAAATGAGTTCCCACTTTATGCCGGACAAGTTCCAAACTCTGAGGATACCCAAAATATTTTGATGTCTTACGAAGTGGCCCAAAAGCTCGGTTACGATGAGCCAAAAGATATTTTGAACAAAGAAATTGCCCTTAATTTTAGAAAAGATGCTGGTGGAAATTACACCAAAAAAGTAACAGTTTTAGGAATTTTACGTAATTCAATTTTTTACAATTCCACAAATATTTTACCCGAAAAAATGATCCAAGGAATTTATGACCAAACAGTAATTGAAACTGAAAAAGACAAAAATTTGGGCTACACTTCTCTGACTGTGATTTACAATGATGATTTAAACGAAAGTGAAGTTAAAGATATGAAACAAAACATCGAAAAACTAGACCTAGGAATTATGACCAACGATACCGCCAAAAAGAGCTTGGAATCAGTTTTATCCACCATGCAATTTGGACTTGGAATGTTTGCTATGATTGGACTAGTAACAGGATTTTTTGGAGTAATAAATACACTTTTTACAGCTTCACTGGAACGAACCAAAGAGATAGGATTAATGCGAGCTTTGGGTATGAGCAAAAAAGGAGTTTTTGGACTGTTTGCCGTAGAGGCAACTTTGATTGGATTTTGGAGTTCGGTGGTTGGAGTTGGAATTACAGCATTTTTGAGTTTTATAATCAACCAAGTTGCTAAAAGTTCCAAGCTATTTGGATTTGAAAGTGGAGATGTTTTTGGGGTCAGTTTAGGTAATATTTTGATCGTGATTTTCTCCATAAGTTTTATCACATTTATTGCCGGAATTATTCCAGCTATCAGAGCATCCAACATCGAGCCTACCGAAGCTTTGAAGTATGAGTAATTTTTTAAACTATACCCAAACCTATACCAACTTACACACAGTACTGACATACCCAATAACTTAAATTTTCAAATAATGTTTTAGAGTAATCATAGTAGTTTCTAAGATT
>Ga0207418_100280_pt1 | contig 10087 bp, 8 predicted proteins | sample LakMenEpi05Aug08_FD_150669 | JGI IMG/M metagenome (GOLD analysis project Ga0207418, IMG submission 150669) | Freshwater microbial communities from Lake Mendota, WI - 05AUG2008 deep hole epilimnion (SPAdes) | ecosystem: Environmental > Aquatic > Freshwater > Lake > Epilimnion/Euphotic zone ...
TTTATCAAATTGATCTTTAATTTTTTCTTCTAGCTGTTTCATCACAAGATCCAAGTCACCAGCAGTTACATTTTTGGTTTTGTCGGCAGCTAAACAAGCTATTGCAGCAGCTTTGGAAGGTGCTTGGGGGTTAACATCAGATTGATTTTGGTTGGTTTGTTCAGGAAGTTTTTCGGTCAAACTAAATTCATAAACCACAATACTTTTATTTTCAAAAATCTCTTTAAAAGGTTTGTCATACACTCCAAAGTTGCCATTTTCACTTATTCTGAATTCGGCATTGTACTTGGTTTTGTTGTATCTAATAGCCAAATTACAGGGTTCCAAAATAGCCACATCGTAGGTATCGTTGGCTTCTAGTTTGTCTGCTCTCAAAAAGTACCTCTCTACCCTAGAATTTTCTAAAAGGGTGCTAAATTGATATTGTTTTGGTAAGGCAAATTCCCAGATCACAAACGAGGCAATAATTATTGCAATTACGCTAAGAGAAGTTAGTGAAACCAAATTAAAACCCGCCTCTTTTTTTAGGGTTTCTGATTTTTTTGATTCTTCTTTGTGGGCTTTTATGTTTGCTTTTTGAGGTTCTACACTAGCTTCAGTTTGGACTTTTGCTTCGGGTATAGAAATTTCAGTTTCAACTTTTTTAGGTTCTTTTTTAATTGATTTTTTGGTGACAATTTTCTTTTTTGACTCAGTTTTTGCAGAGAGTTTGATCTCTTTTTCTTGAGGTTTTTGAGTTACTTCTGGTTTTAAAGCTTTTGCTTTGGTAGAAGTTTTTTTGGCTTTCGAGGAAGCTTTTTTGGTAGTTGCTGACATAATCCGTAACAAATAAAACCAATGTATGTTAATTAGTCAATATTTATTTTGATCCTTGCAAAATTAGCACAAACTTTTTATGATACAAAAGATGCCTTCAAAGCCGAGTCAAATCAATTTATTAAACAAAGATTTTTATCAAACCATAGCCAGTTCGTTTGATTCTTCTAGGCAGTTTGCTTGGAGCGGTTGGGAGTCTTTGTGGCAGGATTTTTTGTGCAAAAAAGCTAAAAATAGACTTGAGAGTAAAGGTAAATTTGGAGTTTTGGACTTGGGTTGCGGAAATGCTAGATTTTATGATTTTATGAGTCTAAAATTTCTTGAGAATTTCGGTAAAAGTGAAAATTTAGATTATTTTGGTATAGATTATACGAAGTCATTACTAGAAAAAAGTGAATCAAAAACTCAACCAAATTGTCGACTAGAAGAAGCTGATATTTTGGATAAAGATTGGATAAAGATTTTTGAAAATTCTCAAAAGTTTGATTTAATAGTGCTTTTTGGGGTAATGCATCACCTTTATGACTGGCAAACTAGGCTACAACTTTTTGAGACAATTTCAGACCTTTTAAATCCAGACGGGTTTTTTGTATTTACTACCTGGAATTTTGCAAGCAATTATTTATCCTCCAAAATTACCGATTTGGATTCCTCGCAAATCAACCAACACCTAGCAAAATACAACCTAACTAAATCAGATTTCGGTCTAAACGATTATCTTTTGGATTGGCACAGAGGAAAAACCAGCTACCGATTTGCTCATGATTACACAGATGTTGAAGTTCAAAACCTAATTCTCAAATCTAAATTAAAATTTGAAGCAAGTTTTTTGGCGGATGGGAAAGACAACAAATCCAACAAATATTGGTTAGCTAAGGTGCAAGTAAATTCTTTTTAAGAACCTTTGTTTATTGTAATCTTAAATAGGTTCTAGTGTCTCAAAATATTAAAAATAGGTCTTGTTAAGAATAAAAAACCAGTTTAGAATTAGCTAAAATAAAAATCTTTGGTAACAAACAAAAACAAATATGACAAAAAAGAAAGCCTTTAAGGTGCTTAAAATAACATATATTTCACTTCTTATAGCCATGGTGGTGGTATCGTTATTTTTTGGGAGAAATTTTTTTGGAGGACAAAATAACAGTGCTTTAGCCTCAAATACACTGACTTGGGGAGATGGAGAGGTTAGTATAAATAAGGTTTATTTTGAAGATTCTCTGGAAAAAAGCACCATTCAGGTGGGAGTTGATAGTGTGGTTACAGTTCGTTTGAAATACGCAAACACCAGCACAGCTACCAATTTTGCCAATTCATATATTCTCGATTCACTGCCGTCAAATTTTGATTTGGTCGCAGGCTCGCTCAAAAATTGTTACAACTCAAACCCTTGTGTTTCTTTAAATAACAATCTTTTTAATGCCAGCGATCTAAGAGTTGCTCCGGCAGCTGGCTATCTTGGGAATGCAACTGATAACACTCTTTTACAAAGTGATTTGGTCGCTGATACAGATGGGTATATAGAATATCAGATGGAGGTCCAAGACGCCGCTAAAGGTCAAACAGTAGGTACAATTGTTAGTTTTATTTCTAGTGGAAACACCATTACAGATTCAGCTGAATTTTCTATCGCAGTTTCAGGTTTGATTTGCTCATACCTAAACCCCGATCCAAGTCAAAGATCTATCTCACTTGGAGATGTGGAGCTTCGTACAGATCAAGATTTTACTTGTAATTTTGTACCCAGAATTTGTCCTGCGGTATTTTTGGATCTAAACGCAAACGGGATTATTAATGGAGCTGAGGTTTTGGAAGACGGTGTGGTGGTTGAATTGTATGATCAAACCGAATTAAACCTTATAGATTCACTTACCACTACAGATATTTTAAACCAAACTTGTTTCGAAGAATTGGGTGGAAATACTTCGTATAGAGTCAAAATCCCTTCACCTCTCACGCCATATTCAACCACAGGTGGAAATGTAGTTGAAGTGACCACAGCCCAAAGTAGTAGTCTTATCAATGTCTATTTTGGATACGGATCTGGCGGAACTTTATCTTTACAAATGCCTCCAGGAGTCTCGTTTACGGGTCTTAGCGTGAGTTCTGAGGATCAGCTTAGCGATACTGATGTAAATCCAATCAAGGTAACAGACTTTAGGCTGGGTTCTCAGGGTTGGACAGTTACCTGTAATTTTTCGAGAGATTTTGAATTGCTATCAAATCCAGCCCAAACACTTCCTATTGCCAATAGGCTTTCTAATAGACCACAAAATTTTCAAAACAATGGCGGTGAAATTACTAGCATTAGTTTGGGTAACAACACTACAGTTCCTGCCACAGGCAATTCTTTTTCGATGGTTCAAGCTGGAGTAGGTTCCGGTTCGGGTGTAACTGACATAGCCACAAACTTGGAATACAACTTGCCAGCATTTTCGCTTGCCGGAGAATTTCAAACTAGTTTGGTGTGTACCGTAATCTAAGCCAAAGCAACACCCAAAAGCTTTGACAACAGTATTTTAGTGAAGTTTAATTAAATCAAAATAAAAACAAAAATCAGATGGCTACAACCAAAAAAACTAAAAAGAAAGATCTTAATTATGTGGTAAAGGCGGTTCATGGCACCAAGCCAAGTCCCCAAAAAATGCGTAGAAACATGATAATAGGATTTATTATCACCATAAATATTTTATTTTTGCTGGGATTCACAGCTCTTTTTGCTAGATATGCCGAAAACATTTCAAATCTAGGTACCAGCTTAGGTAGCAATATTAGGTCTGCCAATCGACCAGATATTCCTTCAATTATAAAATCTGGTTTGGGCTTGGTTTCTGATTCCGAAGAGCTTTTTCCGCAGGTAAATTTGGCTGAATACGACTTAGAGCAAGAGTTTAGCACCCAAGGTATTAGTGGTACCGATCGTTATCCAAAGCCTGCTGATAACACTTGGAAAATAGTTGGGATTGGAGATTTTAATTCGGACGATAAAACCGATATTTTGTGGCAAAACCAAAACAATAACAAAATAATTGTCTGGTACATGAATGGTCAAAAAGTAACCGACATCAAAAGCATGCCTACAATTGATGACAAAAATTGGAAAGTACAAGCTGCAACTGATATAAACAACGATGGCAGCACTGATTTGGTTTGGAAATTTAACGACACAAAAGAGTCTAAAATATTAGTTTGGTTTGTAAAAAACAGGCAACTTCAAAAACAGCAATGGTTGGTGCCAGATGTTCAGGATCTACCCGACTGGGATATTTTAGGTAGTGGCGATTTTGATGGGGACAAACAAAACGACCTAGTTTTTTATTACAAAGGAAAAGATTTGAAATACAAAGGAGCTTTGATGGTAAACTTTTTGGAAAATAAAAATGATTCTTTTGTAACTAAAGAAAGCAAATCGACTGCATGGTTGCCTTGGGTTGATACTATCAACGAAGATGGAAACTTGATCAAAGTACCTGTAGCTGTAAATGACTTTAATCAAGATGGATTTCCTGATATAATGGTTCGTCAAACCGATGCTACCAGAATTCGTTCAGATCAGGGTAGGGTAGAAGCTAGACTTTTGCAAGATTTGGAGAGTTTAGCAATTGTAGAAATCCCCAAAGTTCAGAGTTTGGATTGGCAATTTGTGCCATTAGATGCAGACAAAGACAACAACACAGACTTTATTTGGTACAATACCAACAGCCAAGACAGAGCCTGTCAGGGTCAGACAAATTTGTGGTTGATGACAAGAGTACAAAGACTGAAAGTAGAAATTTCTAAAGAAATAAGTAACTGCTAAAAAAGCTTGTTTAGTGTTCCAGTAAATTTGAGGTTTAAAAAAAGCTCTTAATCGACTTCTACCTAATTTTTTTGCATGAACTCCCACGCCGAGCTAATAATAGTTTGCAAGTCAGAAAATTCTGGTTTCCAACTCAAAAGTCTTTCAGCTTTGGTATTTTCAGCGATCAAAATATCAGGATCTCCCGCTCTTCGAGGTGCAATCTGGTGTTTTATTGTGTGACCCACAATTTGCTCAGTAGTTTCCAAAATCTCCCTTACACTAACTCCATTTTTGGTACCGAGATTGATTGACTCCTGCTGGATTTTCCCTTCCAAAAGAGCTTTTAGGGCTAGTACATGAGCTTTGGCAAGATCTTTTACATGAATATAATCTCGAATACAAGTACCGTCCTGGGTGTTATAATCATCACCAAAAATCATCAATTTTTCTCGTTTTCCACTAGCTACTTCCAAAATTATTGGAATCAAGTGGCTTTCAGGTTCGTGCAATTCACCAGTTCTGCCTTTCAGATCAGCTCCACAGGCATTGAAATACCGTAGTCTAATATTTTTGAGGTTGTACGAGCGGTAGTAATCCTGCAAGATTTGCTCCATCATCCACTTCGTTAGCCCGTAGGTGTTGATCGGATTTTTGGGATCCTCTTCGGAGATAGGAACTTTTTTGGGCAGACCATAAACTGCTGCTGTAGAGGAAAAAACAAAATTGTTGACTCCAAATTCTCGCACTTTTTGTAGCAAATTTAAAGTGCCAACTACATTGTTAAAATAGTATTTTTCGGGGTTTTCTTGGCTTTCACCTACTTCGATGTTGGCAGCAAAGTGAACTATGCCTTGAGCTGGATACTTTTCAAATACTTTTTGAAGGCTATCTGGGTCTAATAGATCACACTTTTCCCAAATCCAACCTGGCAAATTTTGCAGATGTTTAGGAAAAACTTTATCCAAAACCACAGTCTGAAAACCTTCTTCTAGTAGTTCTAAGTTGGTGTGTGAGCCGATATAACCGTTGCCACCGACTACAAAAACATATTTTGACATAAACTAATTGTATCTCAAACCAATTTTTGAAAAATGAGCAAATTTGAGAACTATAAAAACTTTAAACAGGATATTTTACATCAAATTAAACATAAAACAGTGTATGAGTTTATTTACAAAGATCAAATCAAATCACTTTTAAATAAATTATAAAAACCCTTTACAAATTAATTTTACTAAGATAGTTGCATTATAGATAACACTTTACATGTCTAAAAACGAACGAAAAACTGAAAGCTTGACTAGAGATCAGCTAAGAGAGCTTGGTTATTATTCTAGCGATGATTTAAAAGTTGAAGAGCAAAAAAGTGATAGCCAAGTCATTACTGAGCTGTTGGCTAAAGCTTCAAAAAGTGGAAATGGAGCAGGTTACCCGGAATTTATAATTACCCACAAAAACAGTGATGTTTTGATTGTGATTGAGTGTAAAGCAGACACCAAATTTCACGAAAGTGATAAAAAAGACAAACCAAAAGACTACGCAGTGGATGGTGTTTTACATTATGCCAGTTTTCTCAAAAAAGAATTCCATGTAATTGCTATTGCTATCAGTGGAGATGAAAATAATCACCGAATTTCGACTTATCAGTGGAACAGAGGTGAAAATAGATTTTTATCCAGAAAACTGCAAAATTTACAAAAATACGAAGACTATTACGAAATTTTTCACTCCAAAGACAGAGTTGTTCTCACCGAAGAAGAGTTGATGAGTTATGCTAAAAAACTTCATGATCAGATGAGGGACGAGGTAAAACTAAAAGAGGCTGAAAAACCATTGTTGGTAGCAGCTTTACTTTTGGCTTTGGATAATGATGAATTTGTACGAGAGTTTAAAGCAATTACAAACCCCAAAAAATTAGCAACCAGAATTATTGAATCTATTGTAGAATCACTAGAAATCAGCGGTATTAGTAAAGAAAAAATCGATACTCTCAAAAATGAATTTGGTTTTATAACCACTCACACTTATCTCACAAGCGGTGAAATTGACCATCAAAACCCCAGTCATAATAATAATTCTTTGCATAAATTTTTGGTAGATATTCAAAAAAATGTTTATCCGTTTGTAAAAAAAGTGAATAATATCGATATAATCGGTAAATTTTACTCTGAATTTTTACGGTACACCGGTGGAGACGGCAAAGGTCTTGGAATTGTACTGACCCCCGCTCATGTTACCGAGCTTTTTTGTGATTTAGCTGAAGTCAATAAAAACTCTAAAGTACTTGATTTATGCACCGGCACAGGAGCTTTTTTGATTGCTGCGATGCAAAAAATGGTAGACGATGACCCAACGGTGAGTGAGCTGGATTATATTTACAAAAATTCTTTGGTAGGTGTGGAGACTCAAACCAATATGTTTGCTTTGGCGGTTGCCAACATGATTATAAGGGGTGACGGCAAAACTAACCTGTTTCAAAATAACTGTTTTGATTTAAAAACTGATACTTTAAGTAAATTTGGCTGTAATGTAGGTCTGATTAATCCACCATATAGTCAAAAGAAGCAAGATGAAATGGAGCTAGTTTTTATCAAAAAGCTCTTAGATTGTCTCACTGTTGGTGGCATTGGAGTTGCAATTATCCCTCAATCAGCTGTGATGAATAATGTAACAAATAATGACTTAAAAAGAGAAATTCTCAAATATCATACTCTAAAAGCGGTTATGAGCATGCCAGATGAACTTTTTTACCCAATTGGTACAGTCACTTGTGTTTTAGTATTTGAAGCCCATAAACCTCATAATGAAAGCAAGCAAACATGGTTTGGATACTGGAAAAACGACGGATTTGAGAAAATTAAGAACAAAGGTAGGATAGATAACAAAGATAAATTTTATGATAGCATAAGGCAAAATTGGCTTGATATTTATTATAATCGTAAAGAAGTTGAAGGCTTATCAATGTTACAAAATGTAACTGGAAATGATGAGTGGCTAGCCGAGGCATATTTAAAAACTGACCATAATACTTTAACTAGAGATGATTTTGAGAAATCAATTCATAATTATGTTGGCTTCTTATTTTCTACTTATAGAGCTACAGAAATAAAACCAAACAGCTTATCTAATTCAAATTTAAGTTTGGCTAATAAAAATTGGAAACATTTTAAATTAGAAGAAATTTTTGAGGAAAATACACGAGGAAGGAGATTGATAGCCGATGATAGAGAAAAAGGCGATGTTCTATATTTTTCTGCTTCAGAATTTAATAATGGTTGGACTGATACCATTGCCAATCCATTATTTGTGGAAACAAATGCAATTATTTACACCACTTTTGGGGATGCTTTTTACATTAAAGACAAATTTACAGCTAGTGACGAGATCAGCATTTTCAAAGATAATAAGTTAAATATCTATAGTGGTTTGTTTTTATCGACAATAATTTCAAAAAATAAATACAAATATTCGTTTGGTAGAAAAGCTTTTAAAAATAAGTGGGTGAATGATACGATTCCACTCCCAACCAACTCTCAAAACCAACCTGATTGGCAATTTATGGAGAATTATATCAAAAGTTTGCCATATTCAGCTAGTTTATAGCCTTTGACAAACCACCACCAGTTGTGAAAGTTTGATTTTGATTCAAATATGCCTACACTTTTTTCCAAGATTATTGACGGTCAGCTTGATAGCTACAAAATCTACGAGGACGAATTTACTTTTGCCCTATTGGATATTTTTCCGTATCAAAAAGGACACACTTTGATCGTGCCAAAGGTTGAAGTAGATTATTTTGTAGATGTCCCAGAGCCTTATTATAGTGCGGTTTTTAAGACGGCCCAAAAAATTAGCCCAGCGATCCAAAAAGCTACAAATTGCTTGCGAGTTGGTATGATGGTGCAGGGGGTGGATGTACCACATTTTCATTTGCACTTGATTCCGATCTTTCAAAATCGCCAATTTTTGGGTAAAAAAATGAAACCAAATGCTTTGGAAATGAGAGAGACTCAGGCTGAAATTTTGAAGTTTTTGCGTTAATATTTTTTTATGATTTTACAATTTTTGCTACAAAAATACCCCGTCAGCTACGCTGCCCCCTTTCCCGTCATGCCCCGAAGGGTCGTTTGGAACAAGTCCAAACTTGCACTTGGTATCGAAAAGGGAATTACACACTAAAAAAGTATCAATTTAAAATAAATTATGATCTCCAAATACCACCTAAATCAACTTATTTTTAGCTTTTCTCTGATTAGTCTGTGCCTAGTTTATGGGATTGTTTTGTATTTTCAGGTTCCTGTTTGGGCGTTTCCATTTTTGTTGCCGATCTTGGCTTTTTTATTGCATTATCAGTACAATATTGTTCACATCGCTTCGCACGGTCAGGTTAGTAAAAATCGTAAATTAAACAGTTTTGTGGGTAATATTGCAGCTATTTTGGGAGCGACTACTTTGGCTTCTTTTACGGCAAATCACCTACAGCATCACAAAGACCCTGCCAATCCTGAAGTTGATCCAGACGATGCGATTGTTTCAGGCACTCACCTGTTACTAATTCCTTTCAAAGTTTTGCATCAGGACTTATTTTTTTGGCATTCTGGAAGCTGGAAAAAGCGAGGTTTGTGGAAGGGTTATTTGATTGACCGAAGTGTACAAATTGCTATTTTAGTCACTTTATTTTTGAGTGGAAATATGTCTTATTTTTTGGCATTCTGGGCTTTACCAGTTTGGTTGCTTGGTACTTTGAATGGGTTGTTTTTGTTTTATTTTCCCCATTATTCAACCAAAACAGTGGATAGTTGGGAGAATCTAAAAAAACCAAATTTGCTTGTACAGTTCATACTAGGTTTAATTTTTATTAGTCGCTTTTATCACGCCAAACATCATCAAAAACCTTCTCAAAATAGCAATTATTATCCAGTTTTTTCTTTTTTAAGAGATAGTTTGGAAACCAAATTAGGGTTTAAAATTGTACCAAATGTTTGATATTTTAGGCCTTGATTGGGGTAGCAAGTATTTTGGAATGGCATTTGGAAGCAGCACGACCGGTCTTATTTTCCCCTCTCAAAAAGTTTATTTAGCCGAAAATATTTGGGAGGCTTTAGAAGAAGAGATTTCGACTAGAAAGACCAAGCTTTTGATAATTGGGCTACCAACCAACTTTAAGTTTCAACATACAGAAGTGAGCCAAAAAGTGCTTGATTTTATTGAGGAATTCAAGCTAAAATTTCCAAACATCGAAGTCAAAACCGTGAACGAGAGAAACACAAGCAAGGATTTTGATAAACTAAACACTAAACTAATTCACAACCTGGCAGCCAAGCAGATTTTGGAGTTGTATTTGGACGAAAATCAATAAATTGTTTCAGATTATATTTTATATGGAGACAATGCAAAGGAACTAGACTAGTTAGCAAACACTAACTAAACTAATTTCTATGATATACAGACAAAGATTAAGCAATTACAATTTAAAAAAAATAATTCATCATT
>Ga0207418_100285_pt1 | contig 9960 bp, 10 predicted proteins | sample LakMenEpi05Aug08_FD_150669 | JGI IMG/M metagenome (GOLD analysis project Ga0207418, IMG submission 150669) | Freshwater microbial communities from Lake Mendota, WI - 05AUG2008 deep hole epilimnion (SPAdes) | ecosystem: Environmental > Aquatic > Freshwater > Lake > Epilimnion/Euphotic zone ...
TGAGTTACATTAAAACAGTCTGTATTATTTAACCTACTATGTCGATTAAATAGAGTAAAAGTGTTAGTTCTGTCCTCCCGTTTTTTTAATTAGATCAAATACTTCTATGGCCAGAAGCTATTTTGAGAGTTTAATTGACTAAATACTGAAATCAGTAAATTATACTGAAACTAACCCAAATATTATGTCTGTTAAAATAAAAAATAGAACCAAAGATGTGCGAATTACATTGGATTTACCTGTGGGAATTCACAAACAAATCAAAACTCTAGCTAGTCAAAAAGGCGAAACTTTAAGGCAGCTTTTTATAGATCTTGCAAGTGAAAAAATAGCCAATCAAAATCAACAAAGTACTCAAAAAACCAGCAAAATTGTTAGAAAAATGCCAAAAGGAGTAAAATTGGGAATTACCGAAGAACAACTTAATCAAATAATTAGTGAGACATGGCTACCAAAGTTTTAATAGACACAAACATTTTGATTTACGCTTTTATGCAAGATAGTGTATTTTATACTAAAAGCAGGGAGTTTTTACAAAATTTAATTCAAGATGAAGAAGTCGAGGTTTGTATCGTAGAGAAATCGCTTTTTGAAATGGCGGCATCTTTAACTAGCCCCGCACTTTCTAATAAAGTTAGTATAGCCGAAATTAAAGAATATTTGCAGTATTTAACCAGTGAACTTTTTACTATTTTATATAGTAATCCTCAAATTACAGCCACAACTTGGAGATTGCTTTTTAATCTTCCTAACCGAAAAAACAGAATTTACGATTTGGTTTTAGCTTCCACTGCTATTGAAAACGAGGTTGAAATAATTTATACCAAAAATGTGAAAGATTTTGAAGATATTAAGGAAATTAAAATTATTGATCCTACTTCGGAGTAGGTCTTTACTCCAAAATTGCTTAAAAACTAATCAGAAAAGGTAAAGTTATTGACTTCGAGAAAGGAGCAGAAAGAACTGACGCAGAAATTGAGAAGCTGGTGCGGGGGGTATAGGATTAAAAACCATCTGAGCCTCCAAGAATATCACCCAAAGATCCATTTTGAAGCAATTGCACGATTATATTTACAGCTGTATATGCCAAAATTATGACTATCAAACCTATAAAAGTGGTAATCAAATTATTTTTACCCTCTTCACTTTTACCTACAATATATTGAATTCCAGCTATGACAAAAAATAAAACTGCTAATCCAACTCCAATATAAGTCAAAAACCTAGCAAAAAAGATCACAAAACTAAACAAGCTGTCTGAATCACCATCAAATTCTGTATCTATAAGTGGGCAAGGTCCCCCACAAATTTGGTCCTTGGAAGGTGTTAGCGATTGAGCGTTTGCTGAAATTGGAGAGAGAAAAACAGCAAATAACAAGCCAAAAATAACTATTTTTAAAAGATTTTTAGTAATGGATTCTAATTTTAGCATTTGTTTCATTTTAGTTTTCTTTTGCTAATTTATACTTACTGTCAAAATAATAAACAACACTAAGAACCTGTTTAAAATTCCACACAATCTCAGACTTAAGATGAAAAAATTACAACTGTCTGAACCAAAAAGCAAGAAAATACATAGCTTTAAGATGTGAGTTTTGAAATTTTTGAGGCTAAATTTGAGATTAGAATAAATATTAAACAGGTTCTAAAATACTCACAAATTTAAACTATAAGAAAGTATAGAAAAAAGCCTTATTTCCTTAAAACAGTTTAGAAAAGACTTGGTTTGTCAATTTGTCTTAAATAGTTTTGTTTTTGAATATAAAATTATGCCAGAATTGCCAGAAGTCGAAAGTTTGCGAAGAAGTTTGTTACCCTTTGTGGTTGATCAAAAGATTAAAAAAGTTACAGTTCTACTCCCAAAGTTAGTTTCTGGGAAGGGGACTAAACGAACAGTATCTACAGCCAAACATCGTGAATTTGTACTAGGTCTGGAGGGTAAAACTATCAAGCAAATCGACAGACGAGCTAAAAATATAATTTTCAAATTAAGTGATGGTGGAATTTTGCTAGTCCATCTCAAAATGACTGGCCAACTGGCTTTTAAAGGTAAAAAAAATCTAGTGGTCGGAGGTCACCCGATTCAAGAATCTGAAGTAAAACTACCCAACAAACACAGCTATATAACTTTTGAACTATCTAATGGGAATCTTTACTACAACGATGTAAGACAATTCGGGTATTTACTGTACTTCAAAAACCAGCTTGCTTTGGACAATGAAAAACACTTCGAAAAGCTTGGAGTGGAGCCACTTTCGGAGGATTTCACACTAGCTTATTTCAAAAAAACTTTACCCAAAAAATCTGGAGCGATCAAAAAAGTCCTGTTAGATCAAGAAATTGTGGTTGGGCTGGGTAATATTTACGCCGATGAAAGCCTGTTTGCTGGTAAAATTTTACCGACTCGCAGAGCTTCTAGCCTTAAACTTAAGGAAATCGAAAATCTATACAATGCTATCAAAAAAATCATGCCACGAGCTGTAGAATTAGGTGGCTCATCTGTTGCAAACTACATTATGGCAGATGGAAAAAGAGGTACTTTTGCTAGAGAACATCAGGTTTATAAACGAGCCGGAAAACCTTGTTTAGTTTGTGGAAATATTCTTCAAAAATCAGTTGTAGCAGCCAGAACTACAGTGTTTTGTAAGGTGTGTCAGAAGTAGGAGAGAACGATTGAAAAATTTTTCTAAAAATAATCTACCGCAGAAGCTGGACCGTCTTCATTTAGTTTTAATTCACTAATAATATCTTCTTCTAAGGCTTCATTTGCCTCGTCTTGACTGGAAATAGTAGGTTTTGATGATTCGTCTGTAGCTCTAACGACTGCAATAAAAGCTCCCCAAGTTGGCGTGCTGTCTTTTGGAACATAAATGGCTACTTCATCTCCAGGCTTTAGACCAAGATTTTTGATGGCATATGTTGCACTAGCTTTTAGAATTTTGATCGGGCTAGGGTATTCATCCACCAAAACCACATAATTGTCACCTTCAATATTAAAAGTACCAGTTACTCTTTGTCTTGGAGCCGGTTGAATTAGTTTGAAAATATCTCTATCATTGGTTAGAATCCATTTCATTCTATCTCCAACAATAAGCTGAGTTTTGCTAGCATAGTTTTGCGGTACTGGATAAACCTGCCCGTTATCACCTACCATACCTTCTCCATCAAAATACCCTTCCTGAACCTCGAGGGAAGTTTCCTCATCTTTGCTTCGAGTACCAACTGTTTTGGTTGAAGGGCTTAGATTCAAACCTTTTTCTTGGCTAAGTTGTAAAATTAAGTTTTGTGCGTTTTTTAGATTTGTTTCTGCTACTTGGATTAAACTCAAGGCAGTTTCTAATTTTTTAGAAGATGACATATTTTTGTTAAAACGATTATTTTTTAGCAGTTTTTATAGTTTGTGTCAATTAGTTTGGAGTCAATTTGTTTTTTATTTTGAGTCTCGAGAAGTCAAGAAGCTTTATTAAAAAATATTTAGTTTGAATCTGATGACTTTTTGAACCAATTAAACCTCAATTCTTATTTTAGACTAAGAACATTTTTTTGCCAAATAACTTTATTTAGAACCTTTTATTTATTCTAATCTCAAATTTAGCTTCAAAAATTCCAAATACTGACATCTTAAAATTACAATTTACTTTCTTTTTTGTTCAGACAGTTGTAACTTTCTCATTTTAAATTTGAGATTGTGTGGAAGCTTAAATAGGTTCTAAAACCTATAAAGACACCCGCAGTTTCCTTTAATTTGCTAAATTAATCTTTTGATTTTAGGAGTTTTTATCTTTTTAACGATTTTCGAGTGGTACAATTTTTAGTAAATTAGTTTCTTTATTTAAAATTTGATCTTTTCGATCTTTTATTTCCTCAGAAAGATTCTCGTATTTGTATTCTGGCGACTGGAAAACATGAAAATCCTCTAGTGGCCAGATGCGATAACTTTCAATACCAAAAATAGAATAATCTGGAATAGGGCCTAAGGTTTCACTGCGTGAGTCGGTGCTATTGGAGCGGTTATCGCCCATTACAAAATATTCACCTGATTCAAGCTTGGTTTTGGGTAAATAAAAAGACCTTTTTTTTTCACTGGCCTTGGTTTGATCAGAAATATACGGTTCAACCAACATTACACCTTCAGGGTGTTGAGAGTTGTAGATTATGACATTTGAATCTATAATCTCAATACTTTCTTGGGGTAGAGCTATGATTCTTTTTAAAAAAAATCTGGCACTAAATCTAGTAAAATAATCAGCATCTTTGGCTATATTTTTGTCGGCATAAATAGCTATGACTTCACCTCTCTTAAAATTTTTATCTATTTGATTGACCATCAATCTTTGCCCGTTTTGATAGTTGGTTTCCATACTTGACCCAACCACGGTGACTTGTTGGAAGGCAAAAAATTTGACCACCAAAACGACCAACAATATCAAAGAAGAAATAGACCAAAAAGTGTTCCAGAGTGAAAATTTTGAGATTTTAGGTTCGTTAGTTTTGTTCATGCAGGTTAATTTAATCAAATCACATATTTTTTAAATAACTTGCTCTTGTCAAAAACTCTATACTGCTAGCTAGATCCAAAGTTATGACTAACAAATCTTTTTTATTGGTAGAAAAATATACCGACTATGAGTATTTCTTGCAGCAAAAACCCGACGCTACTACCGAACAGCTACAATTCTTGTTAAAAGATCACCAGCAGCACCAAAAAACTAAAGGGCTGTTGATAGATTTTTTAAAATCTCAAGAAGTTCAGTTTAAACTAATCAGAGCCAACCAAATAGAGACAGTTTCATACAAAGATTATACCTCGATAATAAGCCTTGGAGGAGATGGAACTTTTTTAAAAGCAGCCAAAAAAATAAACAAACAAGAGATTTTAGGTGTGAACACAGTTCCCAAAAAAAGCGTTGGATATCTAGCAAAAGCCACTAGCAAAAATTTTCAGGAAGTAATTTTGAAGATGATTTCTGGGAATTGTCAGGTAGATTTGTGGGACAGAATAGGGGTAATTTTGAATGGTAAAAAGCTAGATTTTTGTGCAATCAACGAGATTTTTGTGGGTGTTAGTGCAATTTACAAAACCTCTCACTTAAGTGTGCAGACAGACAGTGGTACAAGCAAATTTTCGGGAAATGGTTTGATAGTCTCGACTTTTCAAGGGTCTTCCGGGTTCTACCAAAGCAGTGGCGGAGCTTATTTTGAAGAGGATAATTTTGGATTTGTGTTTTTATTTCCATACAAAGTCAAAGGTGATGTGCATGCAAATATGGTTTTAGGTAAAAACTCCAAACTCCAAATTTCACCTAATCGTTTTCACCACGAATTGGTTTTTGATGGCGACGAAACCACTGAGATAGCCTTGGATCAAGATGACAAGCTGGAAGTGTTTTTGGATCCAACTAAAAAATTAAGAGTGGTTAGTGTAGAGTAACTTGAGTTAACTTCAAACTCCTTTGACATATTTTGATTAAACTTACTTGGTTTTGGTATAAATGAGCAAAATTAAAGCCAAAATACTAGATCAAACCGATCAAAAAACTTGGGATAAATTTGTTGAATACTCTCCTTGGGCAGATATTTTTCAGACTTGGGAATGGGGTGATTTGCAAAAAAAAGAAGGTTCAAAACCTCTTAGAATAGCAATTATCAAAGATGGATACCTTGTCTTAGCGGTGCAAATTTTGATCAAAAATATTTCTGTTTTGGGCAGTTACGGTTCGATAATTCATGGGCCAATATTTACTTCTAGTGTACATCTAAAAGAAGCTTTACCGGTCTTGGTAAATTTTTTGAGTAATTTAACCAAAAATTACAATTTGGCTTTTTTAGAAATAGAGCCAGTATTTGGAGATTTTGCTGAAGTTTTGGAAAGCTCTAAAAATCAAAATGACGACACAAACAGTTTAGCTATTTATGAGCAAAATAACTTGGATCAATTTGGTGACTTAGCGAAGCTTAATCAAAGTCAGTTTTTGGAGATTTTTTTGGAAAATGGTTTTAATCAGGCACTTCCAGCTACCTATAAACAAGAAAAAAAATGGTATCTAAATCTTTCTAAAGAATTTTCTCAAACCTCAAGTATAGACTGGAAACTGCAAAGATATCAGCTAGATGATCCACTAGTGGCAAAAATTAGCAAGTACATTAAACAAAAATTAGATCAAAAAAATATTTATTCCGACGGTTTGTTGGAGCCTAATTTGTTTGAAAATTTTATCCACAGTTTTGAATCAAAAGAAAATTTAGAGCTTTGGGTGGCTCATAAGGAAAACACGGTTTTGGCATTAAATCTATTTATGACTTCCAAGTTCTGGTCGGGAAGTTTATTTTCGCTGGCGGTTGGAGATGATCCAAAAACCAAGCAAATTTTAACTGACCTTCAAATTTTAGTAATCAATCAGGTGATAAAAAATGGTGGTAAAATTTTTGATTTAGGAATTTTTGATAAAAACCATCAAAGCCTAAAAGAGACTCCGGATTTTTTGCAAAAAACTGTCAGAATAAACACTTCTGGTAATCTGTTATTACCCATTTCCCCCTTAAAATATAGCCTTTGGGATACATATTATTGGTTAAAGAGTGATGGCAAAAAAGATTTTCAAAAAGCTTCCAGCAAGGCTTTAAGTGCTACTGGAAAAACTTCCAACCAAATCTGGAAAGAAACCAAAAAACAAACCTTAGTAATTTGGCAAAAAACCAGACAAGAAATCGATAAATTAAAAACCAGAATCAATTCTCAAATTGAGCAAAAAAAACGGAATTCTAAAATCACTCAGAATCAGCAAAACTCAGATTTAATCTCTAAAAATGAAGCAAAGTCACTAACTTTAGACAATTCTGAGCCAGACCAAAAAAGTTTAGATCAAAGCTCCAAAATATGAAGACAGTCCTCGGGAAAATTTGGCATAGTCCAATTACTTTACCAGTTTTAACAATTACTTTTTTTACTTTTTTTTCTAGGTTTTTGGGGTTTGTGCGGCAATACCTGATTCTACGAAATCTAACTGAGATAGATTCAGATTTGCTTTTGAGTGCTAACAAAATCCCCGAGACAATTTCGGTAGTTTTGCTGATGGGGACAATTTACAGTTCAGTTTTGCCAATTGCCAGCCGAATTGAATCCAAAGACAGCAATGAGCAGAATCTATCTAGTTATCTCAATTTAATCACTATTAGCTTAGTATTTTTGGTGGGCATTTTATCTACTTTAGGTATTATTTTTACTCCACAGTTATTGCAATCAACTTGGTTTACTAGCCCCAAAATTTGGGAAATTGTTCAACAAAAAAACTTGGTTGAGGAATATATTTTAGCTTCTAGAATATTGTTTTTATTTCCCCTTACTTTTGCGGTGCAGGCAATTTGGGGGGTTTTCATTACCCTCAAAAAACGCTTTTTGGTCTATTCTCTAGCCGGAGTAATTACCAATCTTGGAGCGATTGTGGCACTTTTGGTAAGTGATGGGAGTTTTGTAAAAGTGGCTTTTGGGATGGTTTGGGGTGCGGCATTAGCCAGCCTTTTATTTTTGTACACCTGTTTTAGAGACGATTTTAAAGCACCACATTTTAGCTTAAAGTGGTTTCGGGAAAAATATACCCAGTTTAAAGTCGATTTGTGGCAAACCTGGAAACTTTTCCTGCCTAGAGTTTTGGTGATAGATGGATTTTATGCGGCTAATCTTTTGATCAATCCATTAGCTCAAAATCAAGGGCAAATTACAGCTTTTGACATTGGAAATTCCATTCAAGGAGCCTTTTTTATTATTGTCACTTCTTTTGGAACGGTACTTTTTCCCGACCTTTCCAAGACCTTTCACAGCTCCAAAACTGATCGCAACTATTTTTGGCAAAAAACCAAACAATACCTTTGGTTATCAGCTGGACTTGGGGTTTTGGTAACTCTAGTAACCTTAATCGGATCACCTTTAATCGTAAATTTATTCAAAATTTTAGGGCAAAAACAAGATAATAATGATTTAATTATTCAAGTTGCTCAACTTACCTCAATTAGTCTAATTTTTCGGGCCATAAGAGAAATCTTGGTAAGATATATTTATATTCGTGAGCGTGTTTGGCAGCCCCTGATTTTATCTACAATCTCGGTAGTTGCAGTCGTAGTGGTCACTTTTGCAGCCAGTTTTTTAAAAATAGACGCCGCTCTAAGTGCTTCCCTAGGTTTTATTGCCTACAATATAGTTTGGGTGATTTTAGCTATAATAATCTTCCAAAAAGATTATCTCCAAGAGAAGCAGAATAAAGAGTTGATAATAGTTGATCCAAGCTAAGAAATCTATTTTATCAAAAGATTCATATATAGCCAAACTGCTATTAAACTAGACACTTGTTTGTGGAACTCGCATTCTAAAATTTGTTAGATTAAAAACACTTTAAAGCTCAAACAGTCCTCAACTGCGTTGTCTATTTTAACTATTGGTTGGCTATAAATATTTGAATCGGTATAATCCTTAGCCTTAAATCTCAAAAAAGACTTGACTTTGATTTGTTTGAAGGGAAGTATTAGCTAATCAAATATTTTTTAATTTATTTTTTTATGCTTATTTCAAACTTTTCTGAACTAACTCAAATCGCCAAAAAGAATCCTAATCACGGAATTTCGGAGTCCGAATTTGACCCTTACTTATCTAGATTTGATGAATTCAAAAGCAAAATTGAGTCACGCAATCAAGGATTTTTGGATCTTCCTTTTGATACCCAGAATCTTGAAAAAGTAAAACAATTTTCGAATGAAGTAAAATCCAAATTTGATACAATTGTAGTACTTGGAATCGGAGGATCTATGTTAGGGCCGCTAGTAATTTTGGAGGCTTTGGGAGCAAAATCCAAGAAAAAGGTTTATTGTGTCGATAACATTGATCCAGATTTAATCCAGCAGATTGATAGCAAAATAAACTACTCCAAAACTATTTTTTTGGTCCAAACCAAATCCGGAACTACGCCCGAAACAGTTGCACAGTATTTTTATTTTAGAGCCAAAGTAATCAAAGAAAATTTAGCAGTCAAAAATCATTTTGTATTTGTCACCGACCCAGAAAATGGATATCTACGAAAATCAGCTTCCAAGGATCAAATTGTTTGCTTCGATATACCTGAAAATGTAGGAGGTCGTTTTAGCGTACTTAGTAATGTGGGTTTGGTGTTGGCAGGTCTTTTGGATATAGATATAGATTCCTTACTTGAGGGTGGTCGAAATGCAATCCAAAAATATTTTACTGGAAAAGATCTCAGTAGCTACAAACTTGCCGTGAGTCAGTTTTTATTGAATCAAAAAGGTAAAAATATCACCGTACTTATGCCTTACACCTCAAGGCTAAGAACTTTTGCGGGTTGGTATATTCAACTTCTTAGTGAATCTATCGGTAAAACTCTAGACTTGGAAGGAAAGGAAGTTTGGACAGGAATCACACCAGTTCCAGCTCTTGGAGCCACAGATCAGCATGCTCAGATGCAGCTTTTTAAGGAAGGTCCAAACGATAAGCTGATTGTCTTTTTGCAGGTTTTGGATCATCAAGTAGAGGTACAAATTCCTGATTTGTTTGGGGATGAAAAAAGCCTTGCTTATCTTAAAGGTAAGAGCTTTAATCAGCTTTTGGAGGCTGAGTTCGTGGGTACAAGACAAAGTTTGTCTGAGTCTGAAAAACCAAACATTACCATTTCAATCCAAGAAATAACCCCCAAATCACTCGGAGAGTTGTTTGTATTTTTTGAAATATCAGTAGCTTTTTTGGGTGAGATTTTCAATATCAACACTTTTGATCAGCCAGGAGTAGAGCGAAGCAAGGTGATCACTAGAGAGATTTTAGACACTTTGTAAATTACTTCAATAATAAACAAAACACAGCTCTATACCCATTCCGTTTAATACAGTCCTAAATTTTGACTACTCCAACCAACCAAGTTGCTTGCTTTGTGAAAATTCTTAACGGACTTTGGCGTATTAACG
>Ga0207418_100287_pt1 | contig 9795 bp, 10 predicted proteins | sample LakMenEpi05Aug08_FD_150669 | JGI IMG/M metagenome (GOLD analysis project Ga0207418, IMG submission 150669) | Freshwater microbial communities from Lake Mendota, WI - 05AUG2008 deep hole epilimnion (SPAdes) | ecosystem: Environmental > Aquatic > Freshwater > Lake > Epilimnion/Euphotic zone ...
GCCAATGGGATAATTAAAAGGATTAACCAGCAATTAGCTATTAATTTAAACTTCCCGAACTATTGGGTTCAAGATCGAAACTTTTGTCTAAAAGTTATGGCTAGAGATTATGATTTAGTTTTTACCATAACAGATAGAACAGGAACGGAATATTCATTTGAGGAAAGAAGCCAAGGACTACGATATTTTCTTAGTTATTACATTGAGTATCGATCTCATGAACCCGATCCAAATAAAACTGAAATACTCTTAATGGATGAGCCAGATGCTTATCTTTCTAGTCAAGCACAACAAGACTTATTGAAAGTATTTGATTTATTTGCAAATCCCCAACCAGGATCACATTTAACTCATCCAATTCAGGTAGTATACGTTACTCACTCTCCTTTTTTAATTGATAAAAATCATACCGAACGTATTCGGGTACTACAGAAAGGCAATGATGATGAAGGAACACGGGTAGTCAAAGATTTTGCCCGATGCCGTTATGAACCACTGAGATCTTCAATTGGTCCTCATATTGGTGAAACAGTTTTTATTGGTAATTGTAATTTAATGGTTGAGGGTATTGGTGATCAAATTCTTATTGCTGGAGCAGCAACTTATCTTAGAAGCAAAGGTATATCTGACTTAGAAACTTTAGATTTAAACCAAATCACAATTGTTGATTCAGGAGGAGCTTCACAAACTCGCTATATGGTATATCTAGCTTGTGGAAGGCACGCAGAACAAATTGCAGTTATCGTTTTATTAGACAGTGATCAAAGTGGTAATGAGGCTAAACAGCAATTAATAGGTAAAAAGGGAGGCAAACATAGTAAAAGTTTGCTTAAAGAGAAGTTTATTCTTCAACTTGGTGATCTGAAAGAAGAATTTAAATTAGTATCTGAAAATGCAACAGAAAAAATTGAAATAGAAGATATTATTCCTTTGGAAATTTGTGTAGAAGCAACAAAGATGTATTTACGAGAGTTTCTGAAAATAAATGATAATGAACTTGAATTTTTAACTGAAAATTTAGTATCAAGTAAAATTGCTAATCAAACTGTTCTTGATGCTATAGATGAAATTCTAAAAGACTATCCTGACTTAGTAGAAGACTCAAAAATCGGTGAAAATAAAGCTGGATTTGCTAGAAATGTTATTCAAGTAATAAATAAGTGGTCAAAACAAAAAAATCTCAATACAAATCAGAGTAATGCACTTAATATTTTTGAGCATAACTTCAAAACTTTGTTTAGAAAGTTAAACTCTATGCAGCGTAGCGCCCAGCAAAAATTAACAAACGAAAAACTGTCTCAAAAAATAGATCGTTTGAAGAAGGAGTTTATTACACTTCATCCTTCTTCTGCTATGCGTGAAGATGGGATTCGCTTACTTGAGGCCATTGGTGACATTCTAGAGGATAATAGAGACAAGGAATTAATGATAGAAATAGAAAAAATTGAGAACCAAATTCAAAATTTGCGTCGTGACTATAAGCTTGAGACTGATATGAATACAGCAATTGATGACTACCCTGGCTTTAAAAAAGGTTTAGAAACAATCAAGTATGCTGGGCTTTTAGCAAGTCAAGAAGAAACTATAGAAGAGGCTCAAGAAGAAACTGATAAAGAAATACAGATAGATAAAGATATTTCGGACAACCAATTATCTACTACTGTTGAAACGACAATTAGTGAAGATACTGACAATTCTCACATTTCAAATAAAAGAAAAAGAAAATCTTAGCTAATATTATTAGTGCGATTGCACTTTCCCAAATATCCAATGATAAAATCAAGAAAACTAAAAATAATCCACCAATGACAACTACCCATAGACTCGCACAGATTGCGTGCTACTTTAGAGAAAGAACCGGAACGAATGAGAAATGTAAAAGTAGTAGTTGAACAACTTACAGGAGATGATAAGGAACGGGAAAAGCAGTGTTGGGAAAAGACAAATTTAAAACATCTACGAGAAAGAGGAGTTGATACAGGTTTGACAGATTATATACAAGAAGTTGAGCAACGATTAGCTGCAATTCTTTTGTCTGATTAAGAACTATTTTCCTATCAATTGCTATAATCAAAACAAACCTGAAAAAATCCTGCTATGATAGCCATTCCCCAACAACCAACAAAAATGACCATTGAGGAATATCTCCCATGGGAACTTAACCAAGATATTCGCTACGAATACATCAACGGCGAAGTTTTTGCCATGACAGGTGGTACAATTCCCCATAATGATATTACTCTAAATCTTTACAGACCTCTATATTCTCACCTCCGTCCTAGAGGTTGTCGAATCAATGTATCAGATGTAAAAGTGCAAATTAGTCCTAACGGTCCATACTTCTATCCTGATCTTATCGTCAGTTGTCACCCTGAAGACATCAATGCCCGTAAATTTATCCAAAATCCTAAATTAATTGTTGAACTTCTTTCTCCCGGTACAAGCGGTAAAGATAGAGGGGAAAAATTTAGATATTATTTAACAATACCCAGTTTACAAGAATATATCTTGATTGATTCTGAAAAAATCTCCGTTGAACGTTATTGTCGAGGAGAAGGAAGATTATGGCTTTATTATCAATATACAATAGGAGACATAATCACCTTCTCAAGTATTGCATTTGAATTTCCCATAGAAATGGTGTATGATGGTGTGGGATTGGAAACAGAAACATAAAATCACATTTCCCAAATAAATCAGATTAATGTCACCTAAAAATTAATCCCTTATTAAAATTATGGCCAAGCGTAAAAAAAGCAATCTTCAATGGATTAAAGAAACCCTAGAATTAACCCCAGACCATCACTGGGAAGGACCTGATGATTATAAGATTTTTGTAGCTGGGAGGGGTGCAGTTCGCTTCAATGTTCCCCAAAATTGGGTATTTGAACCACAGGAAAAATCTTTCAAATTCATGGATAAAAAACCACCTGATGATGACTGTTGTCTAGAGTTATCTTACAATCATTTACCCCCCAATGACTGGACACTTTTTCCCCTTAAACACACTTTAAAAAAAATCATGGAAGATGATAGTCGTGATGTAATTGAAAGAGGAGAAGTGATAACTGTTAAGCGACAAACAGCCAGAATAATGTGGTGTGAAATTAAATTTATTGACACTCAAACCGAACCCAGAGAAGCTTTTTCTCGGACTTGTGTAGGTTTAGGTTCCAATATTCAATGTTTAATTACCTTTGATTATTGGGCAGATCAAGCAGAGCAATTAATACCGATTTGGGATGAAGTCATGCGGAGTTTGACACTAGGATTATATATCAGAGATCCTAGAACCGGTTTAGCTTTTCCTGATTAAAAGGTTAATTCACAAATCATCTGTGTTTATCTGCGCTTATCTGCGGTTAATTATGATTTATTGTACCTCACTCGAATGGTAATTACTGATGGTAACTATTTATAGTATTTATAGTATTTATTGGACTAGATTGGCACAATGTGGTTAGATGTTATGGAAAACGTAATTTCCTTTTTCATACTTCCTCTTAATATGCAAACCGATCTTATTAAACAATTACAAGTCAATCTTTCTGTAACTGCCGCTACCATAGCCTTGTTGGTGACTGCGCCATCAATGGCTTATGGTCAAGTTAACAGTACCATCACTAAGCCAGTCTCGTCAACTCCTAAAACATTAGTAGTTAATACATCTATTACTGAGACTGAAGTGTTGGCCGCCCAAAAAGCCTGGGGTGAAGCATTGGTTAATATCAGCACCACCTATGATCAAGAGGGGATAGCAGCCGCTAAAACATTAGCCGACAAGGTGATAGATGAATTATATGCTTATCAGTCAGGATTGGTGTTGTTTAAGCCCACCTTAACAACTGGAGACCAGACCTTCCGCACGACACACAAAGGAGCTTTGTCTTATTTTGTGGGTGGTGATTCCTCTTTCCCTAAAGATACTGGTTTTGCTCTCAAAGGATGGCGAAAAGTGGAAATTCGCAACGCTGGCATTTTTATTATCGGTAATACTGCTACCACTATGGGTAATGTTTCCATAACTGATAAAACAGGTAAAGTCACAACAGTAGATAAAACCTGGCAGTTTATTAGAGGTGGTGATGGCAAATTGCGTATTATTCTACACCATTCTTCTCTGCCCTATAGTCCAAAATAAACATTGCTTAGATATCTGAATTATGGGATAATTCGGGTATCTGAAATAACTCTATTGATTAGCGATCTGCTATGGTAGATTCATTAGGTCATTTGCACCTTAATATTCCCACACAAATTGAGCCGGGACAAGTAAATATTGTCAGGTGTTGCTGAATTGAGGTATGAAATTGGAAAATCAAAAAAATGAAACTCTGAGACTGGAGCGCCTCTGCGTGAAATAAAATCATACTCTTACAGCCATTCCCGGTGTTATAAGGTACATATTTAGCGGTCAAGATGCCCGCACCACAAGAGTTTTATCATTCAACTTTGCACCTCATCAGATCGGAAAGCGCTGTAATCAGCAACGCCTTAATCCAATTGTTGCATCTAAATATTAAAGTAAAGATCTAAATCCCAACTATAATTTTACATTTCTTTACAGAGTTTAGTTTTTTCATGCCAACTTATTTATTTTCAAGATATTGGGTAAACTGGAGACTGCAAATTAAACCATTACACAGATTAGTAATTCAATATTCATGGCAAATCCCACCGCAACTCTGGAAACTTCCCTTGGTACTATTACTCTTGAGCTATTCACCGATGTTATGCCCATAACGGCGGGAAATTTCATCAAATTGGCTAAAAGTGGGTTTTATGATGGTCTGCATTTCCACCGTGTCATTAATAACTTCATGGTGCAGTTTGGTTGTCCCTACAGCAAAGATCCTACCTCGTCTCGTGCAGGAACTGGTAATGGTCCTGATGGGTGCATTGAAGATGAGCACCCCGCAGACGGGAAACTTTCTAACGAACCAGGAACTCTATCTATGGCTAATACGGGAAGACCTAATAGTGGTAGTTGCCAGTTTTTTATCAACACTGTCCACAACTCTTATCTGGATTGGTTTACTGCGGGTCAATCTAAGCATCCTGTTTTCGGTCGAGTTACTGAAGGCATGGATGTATTAAAAACCATTGAAACCACTCCAACAGGACCTGGCGATCGCCCCAGAACTCCAGTTAAAATGATCAAAGTAACTATCCACGAATAAAATCAAAGATGAGTGTGGAGGTTTCTCCCCACTCTTCGGGAAAAATTCCCTATTTCTCATCAAAGAACTCCACAAAAAAACCAATCTAATCAAATAAATTAACCTTCTATTTCTTCTTCAGTAAAAATAGGAGGCCATAATTCAGAAACAGCTAATTCCCAACCTGGAAAAAGTTCTGGTAAAGTTAAAATATCGCCATTATTTAAAATAGTTGGTTCACCTTGATGACCATAAACTGTAACAGTTTCTTCATCAGGATCAATTAAAATTCCCATCACAGCACCTAATTTGATCAAGTTGAGAATTTTAGTAACTAAAGGTTTAATTCTATCACTTTGAGATTTAATTTCTACTACTAAATCTGGTACAAGTTCACCAAAATAACGGGGACTTTGACGCAGACGCGCAGCCCGAACAAAAGAAACATCTGGTGCGGTGAGATTGCTATCAGGTAAAATGAAACCACCAGCAGAATCAAATACTCTTCCTAAACGACGAGGATAAACCCAATTAGCTAATAGCCGACTAAAAAGAATACCAACTTCACTAGATACAATATCCGATGGACCCACAATAGAAATTCTCCCATTTGTTAATTCTACATCGTAATCTAAACCGGCTTCACTAAAAGCAGTTTGGACTTGTTCTACATCTTTAATTGTCATGATTAACATAAAATCATTCTCCTAATATACAAAGTTGGGGCAATTAAAACAAACACAATTTGATTTTAGATTTCCTTAAATCGTATCTGGATCAATATTTAACTCTCTCAATTTTGCGGCTAACCTTTGGGATTTTTCGTTTGATATTTTCGCCTTTTCTGCTTCGATTTCTGCTCTTTTAGCTTCGATTTCTGCTCTTGTTGCTTCCATCTCTGCACTTTCTTCCGGTGTAGGAACTAAAACTCCTGATGATGTAAAATATCTTAATAAACCCTCATGAATCCCCAAATATAACCCCAATTCTTCACTCCATAAATGTCCTTTTTCATTAGGGTGTAAGGGTTGATATTTGCCACTAATTAAATTAAATCCTGCAAATTCCAATGTATAAGGATCAAACCAAAAATAATCAGGTGTACGGAAAGTATCTTGATAAAGTTCTTTTTTAATTTCTCTATCAGTTTTAGCTGTAGTTGGTGAAAGAATTTCGACAATGACATGAGGATATTTGCCATTTTCTTCCCACACTACCCAACTTTTTCTAGTTTTTCGTTCTGTTCCTAAAACTACAAAAAAATCTGGACCTCTAACATCTTTTGATTTTTTTTGATGAGGACTATAGTAAATACTGAGATTTCCGACAGCATAAAAATCTGTTCTCTCCTTCCATAGCCATTCTAAACATTTAAAGAGGAGAATAATTTGTCGTAAATGTAGTTCTGTTTCCACGGGGGGTTCATCACTATATAGGTCACTGGGTGGGAAAATGATATCTTCTGATGTGTTAGGTTGTAATTCCAGTGCTTGAGTAATCATCATGATATGATACCAAGTAATTATTTGTTTATCGTAGCATTAATTGTCTGAAATGGCTAACGCCACGCTTCGCTATCAGGATGTCCAAGATTTTAGGATTTACAGGATGAGGGACTCGGTTATTAATTCGAGCGATCGCCCCAACCAAATTATTGAGAGAAGCGATCGCCCCCAATTCTTGAGGAAAACCCAGGCGATCGCAACACATAAGGGACATCCAATTAAAAAAATACCCAAAAATTTCTTGTAGTGCGGGCATCTTTCCCGCTACATCAAGGACGGGCAGGATGCCCATCCCACGAAATTGGGTAATTTATTTTTTGGTGTTTCCTAAGAGAACTGCACAAAAAAGAAGATCATCATGGTAGAAGAGATTATTCAACCCCAGTTGAATGAACAGATACGTCTGAAAATTATAGGAGATTTGTTTACAAACTCGTTGAGACAACAAATAAGCACCTTAGAAATCGAAGTTAATTTAGCAGCTAAATACAATCTTCCACTTATCATCACTCAAACTAGTTAAAATATACTAACACATCCACAGAGTTTGAACTGCCCCATCCGGGGATGGAGAAGTTGAGAAACCAACAATCTCAAGTTTAAGAAAGAGCAAAAACCGCATCATTGAAATCATTGTTGGAATATTGGGTAGCGGTAGCGGGTAAATCCTCAAATCCATAGACCCCATTACCATAGGAACGGAGGTGGGGAGATTTATCGGGATTAGCTGACCCAAAGCTAAAATAGGCTACAGGTTCCTGTACGAATCTAGGTGCATTATTGAACTCATTACCTGCTTCCGTAGCAACAAGGTCTCGGACATATTGAAGTGCATTGGCAAATCGGTTTACGTCTCCGTTTTCAGCAGCGACGAAATCTTCTACTCCCTGTTGTAAATTGGGGAAGTAAGTTCCACAGTTAGCAATAACAAAAGGAGCATAAAACTTATTACCTTGAAGTGACACACCAGACCCTAATTGTGTAGCGGTGCTGGGAGTATCGCCACTACCTGCTTGCACTATAAAGTCTTTGACTCTAGCAGTGGTGAGAGCGTAAAACGCATAATCGCTATCTCCCGGTTTTAATACCCCTTTCTCAGTATTAATTCCTCCTTCAGCATCCACAACCTCATATAGTCCAAATAAGTGGTTGAAATTGGACTTTGTTCCATTTTGGACACCAGTAACTTCATTAGACGCGGATAGTCTATTTGTGTCTAAAGACAGATTTCCTCCGCCATTGGTGCTGAAAATCAAACCCGTGGATATATTCACGTTGGGTGCATAATCAGTAATGGGGGTGAGGGTGCGATCGTTAACGTCAGTTACACCAATAGTTAATTGCTTCTCAAAGGATAACCCACCTTGGTCTGTGGTTTTGATTCTAATGCTGTAACTGTTTTTGGTTTCGTAGTCAAATACGGCTTTAGTTTGTAACTCATTATTACCAACGATAATGAATGAATTGTTATTTGTATCACCTGTTCCTGATACTAGGCTATAGGTGAAGGTGTTTGCTGTATTTGGGTCTATGGTGGTGAAATTACCGATTTTTGTATTAATGGGTTGGTTTTCGGCAATTGTGCTGTTATTTAAAGTGATGTTGGTGGGCGCTTGGTTGGTATCAGACTGATTGGCATTTATATCTTCTTCAAACCCGTTGCCTGTGTTTTTGTACAATTTGGAAATATCAGTAATGCCAGTCAACAGGAATTCCTGTTTACCATCACCGTTGTAGTCTGCCCAAGTTACAGAACCATTGTAAACATCAGGAAGGGAAACTGTGGTATCTTCCGTAAACCCATTGCCTGTGTTTTTGTACAGTTTGGAGAAGTAGCCTCCGGAACCTGTGTTGTAACTGTAACCCGTTAACAGTAAGTCCTGTTTACCATCACCGTTGTAGTCTGCCCAAACACCATAGGAAAAACTAGGAAGGGAAACTGTGGTATCTTCCGTAAACCCATTGCCTGTATTTTTGTACAGTTTGGAGATGTAGCCTGAACCTGTGTAACCCGTTAACAGGAAGTCTTGTTTACCATCACCGTTGTAGTCTGCCCAAGCTACAGAACGATTCTGAACACCAGGAAGGGAAACTGTGGTATCTTCCGTAAACCCATTGCCTGTGTTTTTGTACAGTTTGGAGATGTAGCCTGAACTTGTGGAACCCGTTAACAGGAAGTCCTGTTTACCATCACTGTTGTAGTCTACCCAAGCTACGGAACCATAGGAAACACCAGGAAGGGAAACTGTGGTATCTTCCGTAAACCCATTGCCTGTGTTTTTGTACAGTTTGGAGATGTAGCTTGAACCTGAACCTGTGTTGTAACTGTAACCCGTTAACAGGAAGTCCTGTTTACCATCACCGTTGTAGTCTGCCCAAGCTACGGAACCATAGGAAACACCAGGAAGGGAAACTGTGGTATCTTCCGTAAACCCATTTCCTGTGTTTTTGTACAGTTTGGAGATGTAGCTTCCGAAACTGGAACCCGTTAACAGGAAGTCCTGTTTACCATCACCGTTGTAGTCTGCCCAAGTTACGGAACCATCGGAAACACCAGGAAAGGAAAGGGTGGTATTTGCCTGTTCAATATCAATTTGCTGATTATTCAAAGTAATTATACTATGATCATCCTCTGCCTTTAATATTCGTAAGGTCTCCACATCCAGATTTTGACCCTGTACCAAAGCTGCAAAAATCGCCCCTTCATCTCCAGCGCTATCCGTCTGGTTAATTTTAGCATCTACAAAATGCCCAATTTCCTCTAACAACACCCCACTAATAGCTGCTAAAGAGGCACTAGCAACAAAGGTATTTGATAAATAAATCCTATTCTCACTACTAGCATAAGCGCCATTAGCACTGCCAAGAATACTACTATCGAGAATTTCTATTTGGGGAAGTTGACTAAAATCCCCAGCTTCCCACTGTAACCGCAGAATTTCCGCAAGGCTGCGGTTGTATTGTGTGCCAAAAGCAGTATCAAAAACCTGCCAGAAGTTGTTTTTATTGGCAAAATCAATCAATTGATTGTATGTTATGGGAAGAACGGAGTTAAGGATGTTCATAAATCTACGACTTTATAGTTTGTGATACTGTGCTATTTTCCTGTTATATGTTAAATTCGCTACTTA